>JFJP01024632.1_pt1 | contig 13800 bp, 13 predicted proteins | sample 431651 | NCBI WGS metagenome assembly JFJP01 (sample SAMN02602958, study PRJNA72255) | Microbial mat metagenome, whole genome shotgun sequencing project. | biome: fresh water; feature: sink hole; material: water; isolation source: purple microbial (photo- and chemosynthetic) mats found in... | reverse complement strand
CTAGAGAAAGAGAGAAGTTCTCTAGAGATGGCAAAAGCGGTCAAACCAGCAGACAATCTCGTACGAGCGGACTCAAACTGCAAATCCATCACACGCCAATCACTTCTCGCAATAACGTAGACCGCCTGGAAGACATGAGGTGGCTCCTCGAGCCGGTGAGGAAAAAGCTGCAGCCGAAGAGCGGCAACTTGACGCCACTGAGGACGCCAGGTTCTAGTCTGAGGAACAAAAAGAACTCTGCAGACTCAACGAGCCAAAGCACCACCTTCAGGGTCATCAGAAAGGCGGTCCAGCAGGGCTTCTCGAGGAACGATCCTCAAGCAGAAGCTCGGAGAGAGACACTGATCATGAAATCGGTTTTAGCGAGGCTCCAAACATATAATACCATCGGAGCAGTGGTTTCGATTCAAGCAGAAGAAATCAGCAAGGTAAGGAACGCCATCAACCGAGTCAAACTTAAGTGCATCGATCTCAAGCACAAGTCCAGTCTGGCTTCGCTCGGCATCGACCGCTCGGGCAACAAGGTCAACACTCTCGTCAACGAGATCAGCCTACTCAAAAAGTCTGCCAGAGAAAAAACAATGAAGCTAGAAATGCTTCGCAAACTTATCGACTCCACCAAACAAAAGATAGAAAGAGCCGAGCAAAGAACCTCGAGCAATGCCAGCTCTCGATTCGTGCTGCACTCTTCCACCAAAGAACTCACCGTCGAGAGCATCGAAGACCTCATCCGACTCGACCAGGAAACCTTCGAGTACCAAAAAAACTCAGAGCTGGAGAGGAGCGCCTACCTGCAGAACAGACTCGACCGCATCGTCAAGCTCCTCGAACAGCCATCTCTCCTCAAAAACCAAGACTCGCTGAGCAAAGACAAGCAGTCAGAAGAAAAGTACAAACTCTACGACCGAATGAAAAGACAAAACGGCACGATCTCCACGCGGAAGATCGACCTGCTCGCCAACACGCGCAAAGACCGCAACGAAGAAGTCATGTCCGAGAAGGAGCCGAGCGAAGGTAGCAGCCGCATAAAAAGCCGAGATCAACAGTCAGCTGACCGTGAACCCGCAGCACATCCGTCAACAGCGACCCAGCATGAACTCTCTGGCTGAACAAATCATGCGGCGAAAGCTCTCGAGCGAGCAGGTCGTCAACGTGTACCCCGTAGCATCGCGTGACCAGAAACCGCTGGAGCTCTCCGAAGCGCTCATGCCTCGAACATCAAGGAACACTGTGCACGATACGAAGCAGCCTGACCACCACAAAGCAGGACTCAACTTTGTTTCTCGAGGTTCCTCCTTCAACCTCGCCTTCAACTCCGGAACCAAATCTACAAAAGCAATCTCGAAGCGGATCCAGCTCCCCAGCCTCGACCCTGCCTTCCGTCTGCAGCCTGCCCAGCTGCTCCACCAACCCAGCCCAGAAAGGAAAGTCCGGAAAGACTTCTCGACGCCTGGCCAGCAGTCCACGAAGCTCCTCGAGAAAGGCAAGTCCGCGACGAACCTCGGCTCCCCGAAGCTCTCGCTGCCCTCCCTCACGACGACCATCCTTCCTCCTCTGGTCCTCCACACCCTCAACCAACAGCCTCTCCCCTCGAACCCGCAGTCGGCTACTTTTAGGAAGAATTCTCTGCACTTCCCGGACGACTCGCCCCAGCGGACCCGCGAGCTCGACGGCAGACTCGCAGGCCCGTCTCGCAGCTCAGTCTCAGTCTACTCGACCCTGCACCAGCAGCGGCCGAGCGTGGTGCTCGCGGAGCTGGACGACTCAGGCCAGCAGAGGATCCACCAGAAGATGATAAAGTTCAAGCCGAACAACCCTTCGATAGAAGAGAAGATGGTTGAGTCTTCGAAGCGGTCGGTCGTCGAGCCAGAAAGCCTCCCGAACGGCGCGCTCTACTCTCCAGGCTCCTTGGACACCTCCAGTAGAAAGCACCAAGACTTCGACGCAGGTGCTTACCCTTTCTCGAAGCAAGCCAAGAGGAAGGGGAGCAACTTCAACGTCCTGGGAGAGAAGAGCACGGCGCGCAACATCCTGGAGGAGAACAAAAAGCGCGTCCACCAGCAGAGCACGGCGGGCAAGCGGCTGACCATCGCGAGCTCGACCGAGCAGAAGCCTGCCCAGCTGCTCATCGCGCACAGCAACTCCGCGAACGAGCTCAGCAACGCCTCCTTCGAGCTGCACCAGTCGCACAAGCGGCTCGAGCTCAAGCCGGTGAAGATGCAGGTGCTGGAAGAGCCGGAGCGGCAGACGCCTCGGTCTTCGGGGTCTCTCAGCGAAGAGCTGTCATCGAAGCAGCAGGCCTCGCCCGCGAAGCGCGGCTTCCGCGAGCAGCTGGAAGAGGTCGACTTCATGGACGACTCGAACGGCAGGTCCAGCATCGACCAGTCGCACGCGTCCTTCTACCACGAAGACTACCTCGCGCCGAAGGAGTCTCCGTCGCTGGCCGCGAAGAGACGCGACAGCTCGAGGAAGCCGAGTCGGACCCCGGCCGACCCCCTGAGCCAGGAGTCGAGCTTCAAGTTCATCGAGGTGAGCAGAGACGGCAACTAACACACGCAAGACACTTAGACTGCAGCGGTCGCCGACTACTGGCCCGACGGCTTGTCCTTGACCCGCTCCGCAATCGCCTGGTCCACTTCTTCTTTGTCGACGTTGGGGAAATGCAGCGAGGCCAGGACCAGCGGCTCGGTCCCGTCGTTGGTGACCCAGGCGTCGGTGGCCAGCTGGGCTATCTTGGCTCTTTCTTTCGGGTTTTTGTTTAGACAGTTCAAAATCAGCTTCTTGAGAGCTGCTGGCAGTTCGGGACTAAACACAGGCCTAATTAATTACTCCTACTCTTCACTGAACAGCTTCGCGTTGAAGTCGCGGCCGCGGTACGGCAGGAAGCCGTGCACCATCATGTAGAGCGTCACGCCCATGCCCCAGATGTCGACCGCAGTCGCGTCTACTCTCGACTCGGTGAAGGACTCGGGCGGACGGAAGTAGTTCGTGCCGTTCTTCTGCTTGAGCTCGCCGGTGCCTTCGATGAGCTCGGAGATGCCGAAGTCGGCCAGTCGCAGGTTGTCGAGGTGGTCGACGAGGATGTTGTCGGGCTTGATGTCTTTGTGGACGATGTCGCAGCAGGTGTGCACTGGTGAGGAGAGCCTACGGTAGTGCACGGCCTGGACGAGCTGGCGGAAGTAGTGCCGGGCCACTTCGGGCGTGAAGCACTCGACGGTGGAGTGCAGGTAGTTCTGCGAGTTGACCAGCGGCTTGATCTTCGAGCTGGAGAGCTTCCAGAAGACCTGCGACATGAGCGCGCCTTTGCTCATGTAGTCCATGACCAGGTAGAGCATGTTCTCTTTCTTGTCTTCGATCACTTCGATCAGCCGCATGATGTTCGGGTGCGACTGGGTGACCGATCACTACGAGTTTCTTGTAGATGGCGATCTCGGTCTTGAGGTCTTCGAGGCTGCTCTGCGACTTGACGCGGATTTTGTTCTGGTCGAGGATCTTGATCGCCTGGGTGAGCGAGGCGTACGTATTTCTTCTTGTCGAGGATGTTCTTGCAGCTGTAGACCTCGCCGTAGGAGCCTCGGCCGATGCGCTTGATGTACTCGTACTGGTTGATGCGCACGGCGCCTTCGGTGTTGTAGGTGCGGGATGCCTGGCTGTGGCGCACCGAGCTCTCCACTTCGGAGAGGTTCGGCCGCAGCAGCGTGCGGTGCGAGGTCCTGCTGAGGGCGGAGTCGGGCCGGTCTCGGCCGACGGTCCTGGAGCTGGCCAGCAGCTCGGGCTGCCTGCTAGGCGACCTCGAGGGTTCGGGGACTTTGCTGTCTGTCTGCGAGTCTGGCGGAGGCGCGAGCTGTTCTTGCAAGTCGGTCTGCGAGGTGTTCGGGACGAGTTTGAAGCGCTTGCGGTTGAGTCTGTAGGAGATGGCTTGGTGCTGCTGCTGCGGCTGAGAAGTGGTCGGCTCGCCTGACTGCTGCTCGTCTCTGGATAAGCGACGGCTGCCTGAAGTACTCTCCGCTGCCTACGGAAGAGTCTAGATGGGGGCCGACTCGGAGCAGGGCCTGCGAGCGAGACCCGCGCACCGAGCTGACGGGCAAGACCTGGCCGGGCCTGGCCGGCACCCGCAGACCCTGGCTGCTGTGGACCCTGGGCAGAGTCGTCTCCGAGGTGTGCAGCTGTTGCGCCGAGACTCTCCACTGCGATTCGAAGCCTCGAGGTGCGGCGAGCAGGGCAGGGTCAAGCTTGGAGGACTGGGGGTCTGCGGGGAGGGGAGTCTGCAGCTGCGAGTCTCTCGGCTGGCCAGGCTGGAGGTCGAGCAGCTCTTCGTCGGAGCTGCTGTCGTCTGCCAGGATGGGGGCGTAGTGCACGAGCTGGTTCGAGGCTCTGTGTCCCTCGGACTTGCAGGAGCGTCTGGGTTTCCTTCGGTGCTTACTGTACAGCGAGTAGGTCTCGGTGAGCAGTGGGTTCGGCTGGCTCGCTGCAGGCATCGCGAGCGGCTGCAGCGTCTGCTCGTTCGAACAAGCGCATCCCATCAGAGTTAATTAAAAGGCAGCGGCTGGTTACTTAGACGAGCCGAGCGCTTCGAAGCGTCTGCGGAGGTGGTCGATGTTCTGCTGGAGGACGCCCATGTTGGCTTCGAGACAGCCAGCCAGCTGCTGCACGACGCGACGGTCGCTCCTGATCTCTGCGAGCTCGCTGGTCTGCAGCTCGAAGACGCGGTCGTTTTTGTGCGCGGTTTCAGCGGCTTCCTCGAAGAGCCTGCGGTCGCGCTTGGTGGCCTCCAGCACGTTCTCGATGAAGTCGTCCAGGTCTTCCCTGGAGAACTTCTGCACCTCCGAGATGAGCTTCTTGGCTGACTCGACTTCTTCCTTCGCCTCTATTTTGATCGCGAGCTTCGAGCCTCCGATGGCTTTGTTCGACACGACGTCGGGGAGCTCCTTGACTTTCTGGTAGGTGAGGTCTGCTCCTTCCTTGGTCATGACGCTGACGGTCTTGAACTGCTCGTCGATGTCTTTGCGCAGCGAGCTGCCCTGGTGAGTCGGGAGTACTTTGGTGAGCAGCCGTTTGTTCTCGGCTGATCCGATGGTGTTTTTTATCTTCTGCACGCGCAGCTTGAGCGCTTCCATCTCGAGGAGACTGTAGTACATGTCGCGGTTCTCTTCGGTCACCATCCTGAAGCTCTCTTGCTTCGCTGGCCGGGGGCCGGGAGCGCTGGCTTCGAGCGAGTGCTTGATGTTCTGGCTGAGTGCGAGCAGACCTGGCTGCAGAGCTCGATGTCTCTCGAGATGGCTTGCTGGGCATCTGCGCAGAAGTCCATGTGGCTGATGCCGTTGAGGCTGCTGAGGATGTCCAGCGAAGCTTCCTCGAAGCCGGCCAGCACGACCTCTTCGATGCCTTCCCGGTAGAGCCTGTCCAGCTCTGCGATCGACTCTTCTTCCTCCTGTCTGCGCTGCTTGCCTCGCGATGGCTGCTCACTCGAGGGTACGTTTTCTGCCAGCTTGTTGCGGTAGCTCTTCAGTTGAGAGAGGTAGATGCGCAGCTCCTGCATCGGGTCCAGCTGGTACTCGTTGCTTTTGGGCTTGTCGGCCAGCGCTTCGAAGATCTTGCTGTGCGACTCGGGGTAGTAGCTGTTCGAGGTGTCGATCTCGATCTTCACCGGCAGCTGCTGGTTCGAAGCTGCGCTCGATCCGTAGGTCTTCTTTACTCCTGATATCAGCTGAGCCATTTATGGGTATTAATTCGCAATGTTTAGTTATCTCGATGCTGGTGGCATCGATGCGACGCATGATGATGCGGTGAGCTGATGGGGGTCAGCAGTGGTGGTGGTAGTGGATAGAAGTGACTGCTGTGAGTGTTTGAGGAAATCACCTGTGTCTCTTCGAGGATGCTCTTCTCGCTGCTCTGATCGGTGTGCAGAACATGTTGAAGGTCTATTGGTGCTGTTGCTGCAGTGAAGCTTGATGGCTGTTTATTTGAATCGACTTACTTCTTTGATCGATCGAAGATCTGGCTGGTCGAGGTGATGACTTGGCTTCTGAGTTAGCCTCGTCGAGTCATCATCTGCGAAGCACCTATCGCAGTTCTGGTCTGTGCATTTGCTTGTGATTTCGAACAAGAACGGAGACTGCACTGCTTCGATTAATTTGGCTCCATGCTTCGAGGAGTATCTCGAGGAGTGAGTGTTGTCGATGCCTGTGTTTTGTTTGTTCCAGTTTCTTTCTGCTGAGGGCTATCCTAAGAGGTTTAACGGTGTTTGTGAAGTACCTGGTGCATTGTGCGATACTCTACACATACAAATACCATCATCGTAATGTTACAACGACCAGTAATTAACATAAGTTTATAAGATACACTCCGATGCTCAATTAAGCGGTGGTGGCCTAATTCGAATAATTTTTCGCGCCATTGCTCGGCCGGTTAATTTAGCTCGAGCGAGTTCGTGAGAGAGGCGAGACGCAAAGGATTAGTTAAGAAATGGAGTCTAGGTCGTTCTTGAGGTCTTTGTCGACGAAGTAGGAGTTGACTTTCCTGTTGAGCGCTTTGATCTCGACTTCTCCGTTCGGCGTGAACATGTACTTGCCGCTCTTGTTGACCTTGTCCAGCAGGTCTTTGGAAGACTGAGAGATGTGGATGCGGTCTTGCTGGCCGTTGGACTCCATTTTGTTCGCGATGAGCACGTCGCTGCCGTAGAGGTCGAAGCGGATGATGTCCGTGCCGACGATGCCGCCGATGATCGAGCCGGTGTGGATGCCGATTCTCATGTGCAGGCCGTCGAAGTTGACCTCTTTCCTTACCTTCGCGATGATCTCGATCATCGAAAAGCCCAGCTCGACGACATCTGCGCACTCATCTTCAGGCTCCATCCTCGCGTTGCCGTCCAAGAAGCTCATGACCACGTAGCAGTCTCCGATGGTGTAGACTTTGTACAGCTCGAGCTTGTTGCACTCTTTGTCGAAGCTCGTGAAGAGTTTGGAGAGCATCTGGACGACTTCTCTCGGCGACTTGTCGGAGGAGTAGGCGGTGAAGCCGACGATGTCTGCGAAGAGGAGAGTCACGTTTGTGTAGGTGCTGCCGAGGCTGAGCTCAGGCGAGCCGATCTGGTTGCTGAGGTGTTTGGGGATGAGTCTGAGGATGAAGTCTTGGATCATCTGCTTCTTCTTGGAGGTCTGTCCTTCGGTGTTGTACCAGGAGATCTCGGTCTTGATGTACTGGTAGTTGTTGTAGATGGTGTAGATGCCGACGACGAAGAAGAAGACCACGTAGTCGAAGAGGTAGTTGCCGTAGGTGGTGATGCTGTTGTACTTGAGGATGTTGAAGACGAAGAAGAAGACGAGCTGGACGAGGAAGAGGACGACGTTCTCGTAGAAGCCGAGGATGCTGGGTGAGTGCAGGCTACGCGCACTGGATCGCGCACTGGTACAGCAGGACGACTTCGAGCGTGACGATGTGGCTGTAGTACAGCTTGACGTAGCCGTGCAGCAGGTACAGCCTGAGGAAGCTGGATAAAGAGAGCGTGGTGTAGTGAGCGATGTAGAGCAGTCTGCCGAAGCGGGTGTAGAAGAAGGTCGGCACGGTGAAGATGGCCAGCGAAGAGACTGCTCCGAAGATGCACATCGCGAGAGCGAACTGCGGTCACAGTCGACTACCGCGAACTTCCGGTTCTCCTGGTCCGAAGAGTACTCCGAGGTGATCTGCGGGGAGTTGTCCAGGAAGACGACGCCTCTTCTGATGGTGATGTGGAGCACCGTCTGGATCACGTAGTACAGGCCGACGACCAGCGAGAAGAAGCGGAGGTAGTTCTTGTTCATCTCTTTGAGCTTCGCCTTGTACTTCCTGGCCTGGAAGAACTGGTTCGACTTGAAGTCGAGCATGAGGTTCGGCCTGAGCATCGCGTACTGGGTGACCGGCAGCTACCTCTCCGTCTTCTTCCTCGGACTCGGAGTCCTCGACCTGCTCGACCTCGACCTCTACTTTCTGCTCTCGAATCTGCACGAGTCTCGTCTGCGCTTTCTTGCCTGCTCGCTGCGGGTTGATCGACTTCTTGCGGTCCTTGGACCTGACGACAGTGCTGGAAACTTCGTTGCGGATGACGTCTTTGACCTGCATTTTGATCTCGATCTTCATTTCGTTGTTGATTCTTTCGATGACGTTGTTCATGAGGTGGTTGATCTTCGAGTTGATGAGTTTCCGTTTGAGTTCTTGCTTGCTGTTGAGCAGCACGTTGTTGATCTTCTCGAGCTCGGGGGTGAGGTTCCTGCCTTCGGTCTGGTTGCGGTCGATGATGCTGAGCAGCCGCTTGCGGATGAGGCCTTGGTACGGGATCACGTGGTAGACCGGAACCACGCCTTTGCCTTTCATTTCGGTCTCGACGACCACGTAGGAGAACCCGCGCGCCTTCACGTTCGTCTGCGAGATGAAGGCCCAGGCTTCGAGGCTGACCATGATGTGTCCTTTGTCTCCAGTGGTGCAGTGTCTGCTCGTGAAGTTCACTGTGTCGCCGATGAGCGAAAACTGCGGCTTGTGGTAGCCGATGACTCCCATCATGCACTTGCCGCGGTGGATGCCGATCTTCAGGTTCAGGTCTTCGTAGTTCTTTATCTCGGTCATCATCTGCTTCGCCAGGTTCAGCACTCGAGCGGTCGGGTTGCCGTTGGCCAGGATTTCCCTCGGCAGGTTCTGCTCGACAGACTTGAGTCCGCCGCAAGCCATGTAGGTTTTGCCGACTGTCTCGATCTTCTGCACGCCGTTTTCTTTGCACAGCTCGTCGAACCGACGGAAGATCGAGTCGAGCATCCTGACGATCTTGTCTTCCTGCAGCTTGATCACTTTGTCGAAGTCTGCGATGTCGCAGAAGAGGATCGTCACTTCGCCTGCGTCGAGGCCGTCGTCGCCGATGTTCTCGCCTGTGATGTCGTAGGACTTCATCTGCTCGAGGACGAAGGAAGGCAGCAGCAGCTTCAGCAGGTCTGTGGTGAGGTTGCTGCGGGACTGGAGGACGGACCCTGCGATGAACTCTCTTTTGATCAGCTTTTCGATCGAGTAGCGCTGCACGAGTGAAGTGATCTTGATGAAGAAGACGAGACTGACCAGCGAGACGATCGCGTAGGACCTGATCGAGCTGTCTCCCAGGCTGACCCAGAGGTAGCCTTCGAAGCGCGAGTAGAGCGTGACGTACGAGATGCAGAACCAGGCGAACTGGAGGAAGATGATGGTGATGACCATGCGGAAGTTGATGCAGTAGTTCGTGATGGTCAGCACCGAAACCACCACGGCGAGCATCGAGTGGTCCGAGTTGCGCACGACCGAGTTGAACGCAGCGATGACTGCGACGAGGAAGTTGATCAGCCAGGCGAACTGCTCCACGTTGATCTCGAAGGCTCTGGTCATGGTGATCACGAAGGTCGCCATCACGCAGACGGTGATGCCGAAGTTGACGAAGAAGATCTGGTCGATGTCTCGCTCGATGACTGCCTGGCTGACGCTGAAGATGAGCATGACGATCGCTCCGATGAGGTACTGCATGCGCAGCTTGCTGAGGAACTTCTTGATCGTGTGGATGAGGAACTTCTTCTCGAGCTTCTTCGAGTCGATGTCGAGGAAGAAGCGAGAGATCTGCACCTGCGCGTTCGAGGAAGACTTGCCGAGGATGTTCTCGATCACGACGTCGATTTCTGCTCAGCCGATGCTACCGTCTTTGAGGCCGAAGCAGTAGCGCACCACGTGTTCGAGTTCGGTCTTCGGAGAGAACATCATGAGGATCACCGAGTTGACGTCTTCGACTGAGCTCGGGAAGCGGTTCGTCTGCGAGAGCTTCTTGATGAAGCTGTATATGGGGAAGAACTTCTTTATGTGGTAAGTCTCCCAGACGCTCCAGTCCAGCAAGAACGCAGTCAGCGCGCTCAGGAAGAAGCCGGTCAGCGAGTTGATGTTCGAGAACATCTCGACGACGGAGACTTCATACACCGAGTTGTTGTTCCCGCCGACTTCGATGATCAGCAGCAGGATGAGTCCGACGACCATCAGGTCGACCAGTCCGAACACGAGCATGAGCTTGCCTCTGTAGGTCTGGTAGACGAGTCTGAAGACCGTCACGATGTGGCAGCCGAAGACCAGGTGGAAGGTGAAGATGTTCGAGCTGATGTTCAGGCCGTCGCTGCCGATTTCGAAGGTCATGTAGTAGAGCGAAGGGTAGAACAGGATGCCCGCAGCGACGGTCGCCTGCACGAACTGATGAGGCTGCTGCTACCAAGATGAAGAACTGGTTGAGTCGCATCTTGTTCACGTGGAAGTGCTCGATGTAGAGACTCGCGATGTCTGCGCGGACTTTGTGGTTGTACATGTTCTCGTAGACCACGAAGATCATGCAGATCAGCGAGTAGCCTGCGTAGGTGCCGTAGATCAGGCCGGACTGGATGACTGCCGTCGAGGTGAACCCGCAGTAGAACTGGAAGAAGAACTGGAGGCAGCTGATCAGCAGCGAGTGGAAGAACTGGTTGACCACGATGAGGTTCATGTTCGAGTTGAACCGGACGCCTTCCATGAGGATCATCTCGGGGACCATCAGCAAGTGCCGAGCGAGCAGGTCGCCGAAAACCAAGTTGGTGTTTTCGGTCGGTATCTGCACGCTGATGTCTGCAGTGGTCATCATCGGGATGTCGTTCAGTCCGTCGCCCACCGCCATCAGCACCTTCCTGCCGTTCGCTTTCTTCAGCAGCTCCAGCAGGTAGCCTTTGCTCATCGGCCGCATGTCGAAGCCGACGATGCTCTTCGCGAACATCATGATGAACGAAAAGTGCGTCTGCAGGTACTTGCTGCCTCGGATGACCTCGAGAGTTTGGCCGGACACCACGAAGCTCTGGCTGAAGACGCTGGTCACCAGGTCCGAGTGCGTGAGCGTCCTCTTGAAGGTGAAGCTCTGCTCTTCGGTCTGCGTCGCAGGCTTCTTGCTCGGCGAAGAGGTCAAGACGCTCCGCGTGTCCAACTGCTTCAGAGCTCCGTCTTTTCCCGGCCGGTTCTTTGAGGTGATGGCGGTTTTGATCTTCTCCAAGACCTCTCTGATCTTCACGTGGCCGTCGTTGAGGTCGACGAAGTCTAGGACGGTGTGGTGTTCTTTGCTGTTGAGGATGTTGAGCGAAGTGGCTGCGTTGACTGCGTTGTCGAAGTGGTCTCCGGTGAGCAGGTGCACTTTGACGTTCATGTTCTTCAGCTGCTGCACGCAGGCGACCGCGTCTTCTTTGAGAGTGCACTTCACGCCGACGGCCACCTCGAACCTCAGGTTCGACTCCAGCGAGCCCATCAGCAAAGCGAGGTCTGTCTCGATGTCGAGACTCGACTGGATGATCTTCTTGTAGTGGTCCACGAAGTGGAAGACTTCAGCCTGCGAGAGCATTTTGCGCGCGAAGATGATGGTCTGCAGGCCTGAGTCTTTGTTGTTTTGGAGGATCGTCTTGAAGTTCGAGTTCGAGTGGTCCATGTCGATGATGCTGGTCATCGCTTCGCTGTGGCCTTTGGAGAAGAGCCAGAAGGTGCTCGTCTTGGGGTCGCGGAAGATGATGGAGAAGCGGTCGGAGGCTGCGGTAAGGCGGGTCTACCCTTTCTGGGTTCGTTGATGAAGTAGATGTCGTACTTGAAGAAGAGGCCTTCCTCGGACTTGACTTCGTAGGTCTTCAGTATCCGCTCTTCTTCGTTTTGGAACTCGGGGTTGGAGTTCACCGAGATGAAGCCGTAGTTGAACTGCTCGGCGAACTTGAGGAAACAGCTTTCCTCGATGTTCTGGCTGACCGTCCTGGGTGAGGCGGGTCTACTCTTCGTTCTTTATCTTCGAGTTGTGGCAGACTGTGAAGAGCTGGAGGATGGTCTTGAGTTCTTTGTCTGTCTTCGTGTCGGTCAGGAACTCTATCTCGTCGAAGATCTTGTCGCTGTCTTCCTGCGAGTTTGGTCTGAGTGTGAAGGCAGGTCCGCGGTTTTTCTTGTGGTTGATTTGGATGAATTTTTCGTTGAACATGCTTTTGTTCTGGTCGTTCTCTAGTGTGTCGTGTTCGTTGAAGCTGGCGGCCTGGATGAGCGCTTTGGCGTTTTGAGCGAAGGGGTTCGCCAGCGGCCTGCGCAGTCCGAAGTCGTAGACCTCGACTTCTTCTTTGATGTCTTCGGTCGAGACCTGCTCGCAGTCTCTGAAGAGGTCTTCGTCGAAGCCTTCGAAGCTTCGGTCGGAGTCGTTGTCGTTCTCGTCTTTCAGGAAGTCTTTCTTCTGGTTGGCCATGCCTTCGATCCTGAAGTTCTCCACGTTAGACTTGTAGACTTTTTTCCTCGTCGCGAAGCTCTGCACGTCGAGGTTGTTGTAGGTGAGCGTGCCAGTCTTGTCGAAGAAGACTTCGTCCACGCAGCCCATGTTCGTCAGGACCGACGGGTTGTTGACGATCAGAGCTTTTTCGTTCAGCTCGACAAGCTCTGCAGGGTGCGACTGGCTGTTCTTCTCGTCAAGCTTTGTGGAAGACCTGACGAGGATGTTGAACTGGTTCGTGGAGAAGAGGTAGTGCCTGTACTTCCTTTCGAGGAGGATCGCTTGGAAGGCGTTCAGGAGGTTGAGGACGGCCACGACAAAGAGCGGCATCACGGGCGAGTAGAGGACGATGAAGCTGAAGAGCTTGAGGCCGTCTTTGACGTGGGGGTCTAGTTTGTCTACGATCTCGATGTCGGACGACTTGATCATCAGCAGCATCGTGCTGATGAGCGAGAAGATGAGGTTCAAGACGATGGCCGAGATGGAGTACCAGTGGATTCTGCGCGTGATCGTGGTGGTCTTTTTCCTCATGTACGAGAAGCAGTTGCGGTAGTTCAGACTGCCGTTGCCGCAGAAGAGCACGATGCCGGTGACTTGTCTCGTGTAGAGCAGCGAGCCTTTGCGGATGAGGTTCAGCTGCGAGATGTCTTCGACCTTCGGGTCGCTCTTCAGCTTGAAGGTGCCTTTGAACTCCTCGTTGGTGCCGAACGGCCAGTACTCGATGGTGCCGGAGAGTCGGTTGAGGGCGAGCAAGATCTGCTCTTCTTTCGAGAAGAGTTTGCCGAATGGCCTCGTTACGCTGAGCGAGTATTTGGTTTCATTGCCGAACACTCCAGTGGCGAACCAAGAGTTCACCGTGCAGACGTACTTGTTGTTGAGCAGGTCCGAAGTGTTCAGGATGAGCAGGTCGCAGGGACAGATGTCTCCTTGCTTCAGCTGGAGAATGTCGCCGACTTTGAGCTCGCTGGAGTCGACTTCTTTCATCAGCTGTCGCAGCTTGTCTCCAGACTTGGCTTTGGCGTTGATCAGCGAGATGTCTTGCGACGGGAAGACGCGCTGCGTCACTCGAAGCTACCATGTACCGCGACTTCGCGAAGCTGAGGTTGAGCCGGTGCGCTTTGTAGCTGAAGAAGATGTACATGCCGAGGTCAAAGGCGAAGTGGATGGCCAGGGCGAGTCCGTAGTAGAACCCAGTGAACATGGTGAGCTGGTTGTTGATCAGGAAGTTCAGGAGAACCGCCACGCAGTGCGCAGTGTTCGAAATGACGCTGAAGAAGTCTACTATTTGGTAGAACAGCGTCGACAAGAACCACATGAGGTGGCCGCTTTCTAAGTAGTTTCTTTCCGACTTGTACATCTTCGATGTGCCTTTCGTTATTCGGAACTGCTGTCAGAGCTGTCTACGCTGATCGAGTCTTTCTCGTTGTTCCTTCGGTGGAACTCGCTGCTCTGTGAGTGGCCCAGTGAGAGCATAATTCCAAAGTGAAATAACTACACAAATGCACCACACAGACATATATGAAACAGAA
>JFJP01039318.1_pt1 | contig 13801 bp, 4 predicted proteins | sample 431651 | NCBI WGS metagenome assembly JFJP01 (sample SAMN02602958, study PRJNA72255) | Microbial mat metagenome, whole genome shotgun sequencing project. | biome: fresh water; feature: sink hole; material: water; isolation source: purple microbial (photo- and chemosynthetic) mats found in... | reverse complement strand
ACAATCCATTGAGAAGGAAATAGAGATAAAGAAGGGGCTTGAGGATATTCTGAAGAAGTCTCAAGAGATGGCTGACTCTGTTACCAACAGTATGCAGGGTAAGTTGAAGGAGGGATTAACTCCTCTTGGCGAATATTACGACAAGTTCTATCAGATACAGACCTTACTTAAAAACGCCGATAAGTACACTAACAGTGGTAATACCGTAGAGGCCATGAAAGTCCTTGAGCAAGCTAAGGATTTAATGGAAGACCTGCCGACTACTATAAATGATGATGGTGCTGAATTGTTGAGTTACGCCGAAGGTATGGAGAACATATCTAAAGTAACTGAGCAATTCTTGAAGTCCAATGGGCGTTTTCAGGAAGCGGCTAAAGCTGAAGGTAAAGAGAATTTAACTAATCAGCAATCTATTACAGATGTTTACCGTGAACAAGCAAAAGTTCTTGATACCACAATTAATTCTCTCCAGAAAGTTCTTAATGACGGAATTAAGGTAGAGATAACTATTGATATTAAGAGTGTAGAGGATAAATTAAAGAATTTACAAGACTCTATAGAACTGGTGGTACAGGCCAAGGTACAGGTTGACGATACACAAGGAAGTATCGAAGATATAGAAAAGAAGAAAATGCGGGCTGGTGTTGACGCCTACATGGATAGTATACGGGATTCTGCCGGTAAAGCAAATATGGCGAACCTAATCGCCACCCATGATGCCGAAAAGAAGCAGTGGGCTGCTACACTGGATTTCAATAAAAAGAATGGTATATACCTGAAGGAAACCGCTGAGTTTGAGGAGCAAGTAAATACCCTGCTTAAGATGCGTGGTGAACTTACTATTCAATCCTCTGAAACAAGTAAGAAGGAATCTGAGGCTCAAGCAGCTAATCTTTCTAAGCAGAAGGATTTCACAGCCCAGCTTACTACGGGGCAAAAAGAGTATACTGCTGTTTATGAAAAGGGGGCTGAAACCAGGGCTAAGTCCTCATCCACTGTTGGGGCGGCTATAGGAACGGAGCTTGCTGCTCATGGGTGGGCTACTGATGCTGTTGCGTCTGCAACGGATGCAACAATAGATGGACTGGCCTCTGCTAATGCTGAGACACAGAAATTTGCGGGTGTCCTTGCTTCTATGGGGGGTGCTGTCGCATCCCTAGGTGCCGTGCATTCCCAGGCTTACAGCGGTATACTCAGTGAATCTACTGAAGCGGCTCTGTCTAAGCAGCGGGAATTAGAAGAGATTCAATCTCTGGCTACCAAGAAGGAAGTGGCCCAGCAGCAGCATGAAGATATTCTGGTTAATATGAACATGACCTTCCTGAAGACGATGGAAGGGCAGAAAATAAAATTAGCCAAGGTAACGGAAACAATAGAGAAAGATGCCGCTCAGGATGTACGTGAAATTCATGTGCAGTTGAATGATGATCTGGAGCAAGCAGACAAAGAGTTCAATGACGATCAGGTTGCACGGAAAGAGGAACTCAAGAATACTATAGAGGATATTCAGAAAGACCTTGGACGTAATCTGAAAGACATAGCAATTAATCTTAATGAAGATCTTGCTAAGTTAGATAGAGACCGTGGTAGGGAATTAAAAGAAGTCGCACAGACTATTGAGGAACACCATGAAGATGTAGCAGACCGTATTCGTGGTATCCGTGAGAAGGATTTTACTGACGAGCAAAAAGATAGTAGTAATAGGCTACAAGCTAAGAAGAAATTTGAGCAAGCCACTGCTTTATTGGAAGCCGGTAGTAAAGAGAATGACCTTGCTAAATTGGAGCGTGGGCAGAAATTATTTGAACAATCAGCAGACCTGTATGAAAGTCTCGATAGTCAGAAAGAGGCTATAGATGGCATTAAAAAGGTAGAAAAGGAAATTACCACTCTTATTAGTGAGCAGGATAGAGTGGGTGCTATCAAGAAAGCTGAAGAAGCTAGGATTAAAGCTGCTGAAGCGGAGAAACAGGCACGTATCAATAGCAAACGTGCCATTGCCGATGCACAGGCCAAACTGGTTGAAGATGAAGCAAAAGCTGAAGTAAAGTTAGAACAACAGAAAGAGAAATTGGCGGAAAAAGCTGGCAATGCCGAAGAGAAAATAGCCCGACAGATGGTAGATGCTATAGCGAAAGCTAAAGCCGAAACCATAGCTACAGAAAATAAAGCAATCCAAGAGCAGTATGCCAATATCGTCAAATGGGAAGGGGTCGCACAGAAACTTAAGATAGCCAATATTGAAGAGCAGATGCGCCTTGCCCGTGAAATGACGGGCGTTTATTCTGGTAATAAAGCTGGGGCAGCACCTGCCGCAACTAAAGGTACTGGTGCTCCGGCAGCAACAACTGAATCTGCTTTAAATGAGATAAATAGTATTGGTAATAAGGCCATACAAAAAACCCAGGAAGTGCAAGAAGAGGGATCTAAGCAAGTCAGTATCTTAGCTAAGAATGCCCATGATGCCGCTGCTATGACTGCTGCTGGAATGCATAGTACTATGCAGAATGGCAAACGGGTAATCACAAATGTTACGGGGTTACTTGGAGAAGAAGCAAAGAAAGTTGGTGATGTTGTCGCTGCTGGTGCAGAGCAACTTTCTGCTACTACAAGTAGGCGTGTTAACGATGTACGTCTTGAAATAGAATCTGTAGCCCGTACTGGTAAAGACTTTGTAATCGAGATGGGCAAGTTGGGGTCAGAGCAGGGGTATGGTAAGATTACTATGCGTACTGACGACATAGATGATGCTGCTGGAAAAGTTAAAGAATTATCCAGATTAGCCCAAATTGAGGGAGAGATACAAGTAAGAACTGCTCCTGCTGCTAAGAGCTTGGAAGATATAGAGTTACAGGCTAAAACTATTAGAATGGCTGGAACGTATCAGCTAGATGTTGCTGGCACTGAAAACGATTTAGAAGGACTGCGGCAACAAGCAAGTGCTTTGTTTGATAAAGAAAATACCCGTGATGTTGCACAACGTATGCAGGATATGGTTACTACTCTGAATGCTGTTCGTGCTTCTGGTGCGGCTTCTGGTCGTGAAATAGGGGCGATGGAACGGGCCATCGGAGAGTTTGCGGATAAAGTTGGTGGGATGGAATTAAGCATCCCACTTGACCCAAGAGATGCGTATGAAGTTTTAGATAATACTGGTAAGAAGTATGAAGGGTTGAGTGAAAAAATTAAGTCCAATCCTTTTGATTTATTTCCGAAAGACGCAACTGTTGCTATTCTTTCATCTTTGACTGAGATAGAAGGTGCGGCTATTCAGGCTACTTCCGAGAAGGAAGCTAAGATAAATTATGATAAAGCCCAGACTGCCGCAGAGAAATTAAAAAAGACAACTGACGATGTTTCTACTGAGGGTGCTGTAATTCCTGTAGATACTAAAGAAGTTTCTGCTGCGGCTACTGCTGTCTCTGACTTAAAGAAAGATACTGTAATGCCCGATATGAATATATCGGTCAATACTGAGGATATAGAAGCAACCAAAACTACCATTGCCATGATGTCGGAATTGGGTATTTCGACAAAGGTATTTGTTAATGGTGAGGAATTGGATGCAACAAAAGAGAATCTTGATGCCATTAAGAAGGGGTCTAAGATAAGTGTAAAATTAACTGTCACCAATCTTGAGGATGCTATTAAAGTTAATGCTGCTTTAGATAGTATGCGCAAAGCTGCAGCATCTCCAGTACAGATAGTAGCCCAGGTTCAGGGAGATAATGACGTACATGAATTAGACAAAGCTATATCCAATTTAGCGGGTAAGGCTGTTGCTGTTACAGCCCAAGTTAGGGGGAAAACCCAGGCAGATGCCCTGAAAGCTGCCATAGATGCCTTGCATAGTAAAACGATAACTGTTACTACAAATTACATTCAGAACCGTAATGGTGGTGGACTCATCCAAGGCTTTGCCAAAGGCGGACAAGCGTTTAGAAGGTTGGCTGATCCTTTCATTAATCGTGGTTCTGGTATAGGTACTGTTGATGATGTTCCTGCAATGCTCCAGAAAGGGGAATTCGTTCAAAAAAGGTCTGCTGTTCAGAAGTACGGTGTTGGGTTTATGCGGGCACTTAATGCAGGGCAAATTCCTTCGAATTTAGTACCAAGGTTCAATTCTGGGGGGTTGGTCAGTACGGTAGACAGCATGGTACAGAAATTTGCTTCTGGGGGCATGGTAATGAGTAATGCCGTGTCCAAGATGCGAAGGAAGCTGGAAGAACAACTTGGAGGAAAACGTACTGATACTGCTGCTAATATGAATATGAGTTTGAATAATATAATTATTCAAGCAACTGGTGGTATGCAGACCTCTGCTGGTTCCGCTGGGGTCCAGGCACTTCATACGGCATTTAATGATAGCATATCTGGTTTTGCTACTGGAGGTACTACTGTATCATCTGCCAGTGTTAATAAGGTTGCCTCTGACCTTCAGACCAAGTACGCACAAGAGATAGCAATGGCAAAAGCCTCTGGTAATAATCAGTTGGCTGCTATTCTCACAAAGGAGAAACAGGATTTAGCAAAACTCGCAACTGAGTTGACCGTTAAACTCAAGATCCTTGAAACGGATTACAAGAAGTTCGTTACCGAAACTACGGAGGAACATAATAAGCGTATTGCTGAAATTAAAAGTACGTTTACTGAAAGTGATACCGAGTTAGAAACAAATCATTCTGAGGAACTATCTGAACTCAAGACTAATTATGCAGAGCGTATTGCAGAATTGGCTGAGGATGAGACTGCTGACTCCGAAGCCTATAAAGAGGCTATGGATGATTATAAGAAAGAAAAAGTTGATTTGGAGAAAAGCTACAAGGATGAAGAATTAGCTAATAGCATAGAATATAGACAAGCTCATTTAGATGCAAATGAGCTTGGTAGATCAATTGGTTCTATACTAGCCCTCAATAAAGTTGCGGCAGCAAAGAAAGAACGTACCCAATCTGACAATCAAGATAGTCGTGGTCGTGGACCTATGGGCACGAGTTCTACAGGTAGGGCACACGCTGGATCATTTACTTTAGATGAAGTTTTAGAACAGCAAGCGGATAAAGGGCCATATACTATAGGTGGTGCTGGTAAACCTGACTTCAATCTTATGCGGGATATGGTACATAAGTTGTGGCCTGAGTTAAAACCCGTAATAGATAACTATATCGGACAGCCAAGTCTCAAGCCTAAGTATGATGAAGATGCCGTAACAGGTGGAGATAAAGAAACCCGTGTCCTCATTGGTGGGGGTAAAATTACAGGTGGTTCCGCTACTTATAGGGTTGGGGTTAAGAAGGATGGAACTGGTGGCAGAAATGTCAAGATTGGTGCCGGAAAAGACCCAGAGTATAGTAAAGCCATAAAGAGGGCGGCGAAGGTTGCGGGTAGCGGTGTTAAAGATACGGGTGCCCGTAGTATGTCCATGCAGATGCAAACTGCTGGCACAGAGAAGGGGCTTGAGTTTCTTACTAGAATAAAGGCACTGGAAACACAAATTCATGATACAGCTCCTTCCCTTAAGAGAAAAGAATATGAAGAAGCCCTTGCTGCTATAGTAAAAGACGAAACGGCAGAGACGAAAGAATATAATAAAGTTGTCACAGAGCGGGCTACAACAAAGGTTAAGGACAAGACTGATTTCGAAAAAACCTTAGCTAAAATGACAGCAGACTATACTAAGAGTAAAACTGAGTATAAAACGTCTTTCACAGAAGATACCTTGAGCGAGAATGAATCGTTTAAGAAAGCCATTACTGACGCTGCTACTAAGTATAAGGAAGATGTAGTAGAAGCAAAAGATTCTACCAGTGCTGAGTACACGGATGTTAGAACATCGGCCAAAGAAGAGTACACCAGTAAAGCAGCCGAACTAGCTACCTCCGTTGCGGACCTCAGTAAAACAATGTCGGATAAATTGACTGACATTGGTTTCACATTGAAGTCTTCATTGGATAAAACACAGTTGACTGATGACTTCTTTAAGAAGCTGGGAATTCCTCGGTTTAATTCTGGTGGTTTTATTAACCCAACACAGAGTTCAATCCCAGGTAAAGATTCCATTATGGCATCACTCACTCCGGGTGAATTCGTTATCCGTGAACCCATTGTCCGCATGTTAGGGCGTGGTTTCTTTGACAATCTGAATAATTTTAAGTTGCCTAAATTTAACATGGGCGGTATAGTTCAAGGACTAAGCTCTAGTTTTGGTAGTGCTAAAACCACGGTTTCACACGAATTAGCACTGTCAGTAAATGGGCAGAATTTTGGTCCGCTCGCTGGCGCACCAAGCACAATAAACGATATTATCGCAGCACTTTCTGCTGCCCAGTTGAGGGCATAACATGGCTACTTACGATAATTATCAGTATAGATTATCATCGACAACCCCACCATTTGACGTTATCCTTCCAAAAGATTTATTCTGGAATAACGAGTTGTTATGGTCCCCAGTGAGTCAATCCTATGAATGGAGCACCACTGGGGCACTTCTTATTCAAGAAGGAGTTAAGTTAAAAGGGCGTGAAATTGATATTGTCGGTAAAGACAATATGGCCTGGGTAACTAGGACAACATGCCTAACTCTTCAACAAATGCGTGATACCGCAGGATTGAAGATGAATTTCTCCTTCTTCGACACAGCCAATCCTGGTACTTCTTTATTTAATTATACAGTGCAATTCCGTCATGCAGATGGCGCATTTGATGCTGCTCCTGTCTTAGATTACGATCAATACGGAACTTCCCGTGTTGAATACGTTCCTGTTATCCCACCGAATCCAGACGACCCCATTACATACGATCGTGTAGAAATAGCTGACGATTCTTGGTATATAATACGTTCAATCAAACTTATCGAAGTTTTAGCATAGTGAGGTAGTAAAATGGCAGATATTAAAGTTCTTCCTAGTAAGGAACAATTAAATTCATTATTTACGTATGATAACGATACAGGAAAATTGTATTGGAAAATATCTACTAATAACAGGGTTAAAGTTGGGCAAGAAGCTGGTACTCCACACAAGACTAATTATGGGTTTACTGGGTACAGGCAGGTTGGAATAGATGGGAATATTTATCTAGTGCATAGGATTATTTGGACCATGCTGAAAGGGCGCATTCCAGATGGGTATGAAATTGATCATAAAGATAGAGATACAGAAAATAATAGGTTATCAAATTTTGAATTGGTTCTTCATGTTGAAAATATGAAGAACTCAGATGGTCGGTCTGGTACATTTCTAAGTAAGCCCCCAAAAACAAGTAAAACAGGTGAATTATACATAAGTCCGTGCGGTGATAAATTTAGAGTTTATTTTCCACGTTATAAGTTTCGGGGCAGTTTTCATAATATTAATGATGCCATAAAATGTAGGAACACTGTGTTGGAACAGTATGGGAGAGTGATATGAGCGACATCAACAAGATCGACATAAGGTTAATGAAGTCGCAACGCCTCGATGATACAGAGCAAGGTGGCGGACAGATGATTGGTGGTGTTACCGCTGAGATAGTCTCTGGAGCAGTTAATGCCTTGTTCCCTGACATTTCTCGTCTTGATCGAGTGTATGGTCGTGTTTCCCTGCGTAAAGCCTTTTTGTCAGTTAATACTATCGGCAGACAGACTTATTACGGTTCTCATGCCGTATTAACCAGGAATGCTAAAGACCCGAATGTTGGTGTTTGCTTCTTCTCTTCTAAAGATTGGTTTGATACTCGTGACGCCGCACGGCAGAGAATTGAAGCATACCTTGTAAAAGGCCCTTTCTATCCTGCCGCTCTTTGGGGAAATCATTATACGGGTTCCAGGCAATTACAGCTTCACACATTCAAAGAAGGTATTTCCCCAGAAATAGGGGATGTCCTTGTTTTACTGGAAGATGAAGGATTGGCTACTGAAAAAAGTGAGTATGTTCGGGTCACTAATGCAACTTCAGAACTCAGAAATTTTACGTATAGTGGTACTACTCCTTATATCAAAAAGATTATTACACTGGAAATAGGTAATAATCTTCAGCATGACTATACTGGCGAGGAAATGTTCTGGGAAGGTATGACTATCAATGGTGCCCCCGCAGGAGAATATGGTTCTGCCTCGCAAGACACTTTGATTTATACCACCGTTGCTGCCGATGCTTCTAAGTATTATGGGGTTGCCACTCTGTTAGAAGATGCCACTGCTGGTGAATTACAGGTTCGTGTTGACTCTATCAATGTTCCCTTGGTTCCTTCTGCTCGGTCACAGACCCCCATCACAGATGCTGGTGTTGGACAGGCTATTACTCCTATGCTACAGACCAGTGTTGTCAATGAAAACAATACACCATTTACTCGTGAAATTTCTTTTATCCTTGCAGATAAAAGTACCCTTGACATTGGCAAGGCATTTACCCCTGGAACTTTAATTGTTTCCGGTGGATATGTGCTTTCTGATAATGGTGCTGGCAGTGCTATCAATATGGGAGTAACTGTTGGTACTATAGACTATGACATGGGAATTGTTACATTTAATAGTAATGTTGCTGGTTCGGCAGTCAAGACTTGCGATGTTACTATTACGCCAAATATCATAGTGAAAGTAACACGATCCTTGGCATTTACTATAGCGTCTAATGCAAAGTTGTTTATCGGTGAAGGTATTTATCCTGGTACTTTTTCTTGGACTGGTGGTATCCCTTTCATAGATGATTCAATGGGAAATATTACCAGCAATGATGTTATTGTTGGTAGCATTACATACGCAACTGGTATTATCATCTTCACGAATGTTACTGGTACTATAAATGGTACTGGTACTGCCATATATGTTCCCGCTTGTGAACCCACTGAAATAGCATCTACTGGTAGTATTGATGTTGAGATAAATAACCGTGGTTTTGCGTATGTTTTTAATTGTGACCCATTGCCGAAGAAGGGTTCTTTGAAGATTGATTATCTTGCTGGTGGTAAATGGTATACTCTGCAAGACCGTGGTAATGGTTCTTTACGGGGGTTTGACCCATCTATTGGTTCTGGTGCTGTTAATCTTATGACCGGCTCTGTTTCATTATCCCTTGGGGCAATGCCAGATATCGGAAGTAAGATAATGTTGTTCTGGGCTAAGGATGCTGCTTATTATGATTTAAGTGGTGATCTTCTCCCACTGGAATATAAGTTCAAATCAGATAATGAAGGTATTGCCAGGAATACTTTGATTATATCCTGGTTGACAGATACAGTTGCTGTTATGGATGATGGTAACGGTAATTTGAAAGTAGCTTCTGGTGGTCCTACTTGGGCGGCAACTGGAGCAATAGTTGGTTCTGTCAAATATGCTTCTGGTGATATTGAATTTAAGGTACATACTTCTCAGGAATCTCCATTAGCAACAGAGGATTTCTGGGTACGCTATTCATACGGTGATACGTATGAAGAAACATTTAATCCTATTCGTGAACCATCCGGTCGGGTTACTTTTTATCTGGCTAATACCCCTGTAGTGCCTGGAACATTCAAGATTGAATGGCATACGAATCAAGAAGAATACGATGGTACTTCTGGTATTCGGAGACATATTGATCCTACTCACATATTTGTGGATGATACTTTTGGTCAGTTCAAGAATGAAAGTAACGATGGTACTACAAACTGGGTAGCATCTTCTTTAAATTATACAAATGGGCAGATACACTTGATGCCCGACCGGAAAGGTACTTTCCCAGTAACCACTTATATCTGGCAGAATACTGGTCTTTTTGATGAAGCACATAAAGAATTAAAAGAGTATGTTTTTCATAGTATTCAGTACCGTCCCGCTGCTTCTATCTGGCCTACTGATGGAACATTCAAGTGTTGGTACAGATGTACAGATGGGGCAAATGCCGCTTCTTACTATAAGGAATTACCAAAGAAATTCTATATCAAACCGAACTCTCATTTAGAGATTGTTCCTGGTTCTGTTAGTTTCTTGGCCGGTGCTTTATACATTACAGATATTGGTACTGGTAAACTCTTTCATTCCATCATAGGCACCACTGGTGTTGGAGTTGAATGCGGAACAATTGATTACATAAATCGGATTCTTACGATAACTGATAATAATGTAACATCAAAAACAATATCTGTTAAATCTTGTGCTGGTTCGGCTGCAATAGACCCTGTTCAATTTATGACATTCCGAGCCCCTGGCGCACCCATAGTGCCCGGTTCATTCGGGGTTAGGGCTACCCTTGGTACAGGTGCCACAATATCAGCTACAAGTGATTTTAACGGGGTTATTAACGGTGCTGGTGTTCTTGGTTCCGTTAATTTTGATACTGGTGTTGCAAGGGTTGCTTTTGGTGCCTGGATAACAGATGTATGGAGCGGGCTTCCTTCCTTTATTCCTGGTATGGTTCCTGATCCTGCTCCACCCGCTGCCCAGACACATCAGCCCGAGTGGTATGCTGGTGCTCCTACGGATGCCGGTAATGTTTGGAAACCCTATTCTGTCAGAGCTTCTACGGTAATGGTCAATTGCGTTATTGAGTCCTATATCCCATTGGATAGTGAGCTACTTGGTCTTGATCCTGTTCGTCTGCCTATGGATGGAAAGGTTCCTATTTTCCGTGACGGTTACATCGTTCTCATTCATCATACGTTGAAAGAGAGTTTAGTTGACGATCCTATCCAGGCCAATAAGACTTACACCCTCAGTAGGAACAATGTCAAACTTATTGAACTGTACGATAATACTGGTGTTTACTTTCCAGAAGCTATCGGTGGCATTAAGAACTACGATGTTAATTTAGCGGCAGGTACTGTGACTACTGGTGCTACTCCTGTTCTTACGTATGATGCTGAAGTAAATGGGGTTCCTACTACCCTGGCATACGCCCAACCTTTCTATGCTATTCATCGTATAGAAGATATGGCCCTTGCTGCCGATGTACAGATAACGGGGCATATTGCCATTACTAATCCATTAACATATGATTATCCTAAAGATGATACGTTAGTTTCCTCTGTGCTCCCATCTGCTGATATGCAAGCACGGGCTTACAACGAATTTGTACAATCCACTTGGATTGTTGGTCCTACGGGTTTGTTCTGGAATGACGATATAGTAGGTACGCCTCCCCTGGCTAATTACGACTTTGTTAATTATCCAATAACGGTTGTTAACAAAGGAGCAACGAAAGAGAGATGGTTAATTCGTTTTACATCTACTACTTTATTTGAAGTTGTCGGGGAACATCTTGGTATCCTTGCAGATAAGATTAATATAGATGGCAGTACCCCACAAACAGATTATACCAGTAAGACTGGATGGACTACAGATGGTCTTATACTAGAAGTTCGCAATAGACTGACTAATGAGATTTATTTCTCTATGCACAGGTCCGGGTTTGGTACTGGATGGGGTTCTGGTAACTGCATTCGTTTCAATACAGACGCTGCTAATTTCCCGTACTGGTTTGTTAGAACAACTCTCCAGGCCCCACCAACAGAAGCAATAGATAGCTACGAGTTTCAAGTACGTGGAGACTCTGCTTAAATATTAATAAGGAGTTACTATGACCCTTGGAATAAGTAGGATATTTAGAAGTACAGATGCTGGTGCTCCGCAATTTAATCAGACTGCTGGAACTTTAACGAGCATGCTGAAAGCAGTCTTGGTCAATGGATACGGAACTACTCAGCCGCTTGGATGGACAATGGAGTTTGAGTCTGGAAACATTGTTGTGTTTCGTTCCAAGATGGGAACTCGTCATTTTCTCAGAGTAGATGATACTGCTGTTAATCCATTATATGCTGAAGTATCTGCATTTGCTGCAATGAGTTCTGTAAGCAACGGAACAGAGAGAATTCCCGCTGTTGGAAGTAATGCTTATTTGTGGAAATGTACTACAAACGGGACAGCAATTCCTTGGATGATAGTTGGAGATGAAGCTGGATTCTGGTTGTTTCATAAACCGTTTTGGTATGTTGGTGGTACAGGTATAGGTGCTACGGCGAATTTACACCATCCCGTTTATTTCGGGGATTACAACGCTTGGGACATTAGGAACAAATGGAATTACCTCTTTCTTGCCAGTAGTGCAATAGCAACCCCATCTTCACCACTACATGTACACGCTCCAGCAGCAACAATTATGCATTATGTATCCAGAGGAAGTTCATTTGCTAGGGGATGTGTTCCGATAGGAATATTGCCGTACAATAGTAATACCTATCTGGGAAATAATTTAATGAGTACTACATCTCTAGGAGATAACAAGCTAAATGGAGCGTACATGGATTCAGCTATACATGTATACGAAACTGTTACATTGGGGAGTTTAATACTTGGCAGCATTCCGGGGGTATTTGAGCCTATATGTTTAAATATAACCGGAACTATAACAGCCGCAGCAACTGCTCCAGTTGAAACAGTTGATTCGGATGGAAATATCTCAATATTCACATATATAAATCATACCACAGGCAATCAGTATAATACCATAGGTAGAGTAACAGTCAAAATAGGAAAAGGATTCAGAAATGTTCAATAACCTGACCACTAAAGTATCGAATCTTCTCCAGAATGCTCTGTATAAGTGTAAACTTTCTGGTTCCATTGTTGCTGATCCTGGCACTGGTACGCAGACTCTTCTGGCTTACAGTAGAGCTACTGGTGAATTGATTGGTTCTACAGTATGGGATCCATTGACCGAAACTTACGTTATCTTTCTACAGGATCATCCTGATGAAGGAGTGATGCTTACCCGTAGGGATGAAGGTGGGGTGTTCTTTGCGGAAACGTATGATAGGCTTTCTTTGTGTATTCATGAATCAGTGCATGGAGAAGCCTATGATGAAATGCAGGAATACGATAATTTCAGGGTTCTTGCAGCCACTAAATCGAAACTGACTTCTTTTCCTTTTAATTTCCAGCAAGAGAATTTAAAGAAAGTTCCTGGTACTTTTTCATTCACAGAAGACTTTGCTTCAGGTTTTCAGAAGTATGGTGGAAATGATTATTCACTCCCAAAGAAGGTTCGTGGATGTGTTTATGCTGATACCGATATTATCATTTATGATGGTGTTGATTATCTCAGAACTGGTAGAATTAAACCTGCATTGAATCCTGATCCTTTTGGTGATGGGTCATTGTTAGCAGCATACCCATTAACATCAGATGGGAAAGATGCTACTGGTAATCTTCCTGCTGTTGAGATGGATCTTGATAGATTCAATCAAGGTGGATACAATTTCTATTATGGTACTGTTTGTCCTTTCACTGTTCCTATTCTAATTACTCGTGCCGCTACAAGGACTATAGTTCTCACTGTTACTATGTCCTATAATCCTACTGGTACTCAGTTTCTTTTCCGTATTCCTGGATTATTAAATTGTTATTATTCTGCTGCTACTATTCTATTTAATAGAATTGCTGTAGCTACATGGACTGCTGCAACTGCATTTAGTATTGGTGCTGCTGCACATACTGTTCAGGTCGCTATGGTTATCTCTTCTTCTGGATTAGATAAACTTTATACAGGAGGCGTGTTAAGGACTTCTTTAGCTGTTGGAACTCCTACTATTCCAAATTCTGAATACTTGACTTTTGCAGGAGATAGGACTACCAGTACACATGAATGCTCCATCAAAAATGTAATGATTTTCAATAGGGAATTAACATCTTCTGAATTGGATTATCTTTATAAGACAACTGAAATTCCTGCTCAAATTCCTGCTCCAAGCGTATTGAACGCATTAAAGAAAAATGACTCACTGATTACTTTAGCTGGCTCTGACATATCTTCTGCATTGAAAGCAGAATTTCCAATGAGAAAGAATTTCG
>JFJP01010496.1_pt1 | contig 13802 bp, 8 predicted proteins | sample 431651 | NCBI WGS metagenome assembly JFJP01 (sample SAMN02602958, study PRJNA72255) | Microbial mat metagenome, whole genome shotgun sequencing project. | biome: fresh water; feature: sink hole; material: water; isolation source: purple microbial (photo- and chemosynthetic) mats found in... | reverse complement strand
GCAGCCGGCGCGTTCTTCGCGGCGAGCGCTGACTCAAGGCGATCGGCCCCGCGTCCCGCCTCGGACACGAGTCCTGCTGTCGGTGCCGTGGCCTCGACGGCGCCCACCAGCGGCGCAACGGTCAATGCGAAGGCGAAAGTCAGCAATGCGCGGTGGATGAAGCGAGATGGGGCGCGGGTCATGGCGGGGGTTCCAAGCGACAGGAGCGAAGTGAAACACGCGCTTTGACAATTCACGGGCATACGCCGACATCCGCTCACCGGAAGCGTGCAGCGCGTCACGCTCCGTCCCCCATTTGCAGCTAGAGCGAGTCGGTCGCGCGACCTGGCTCATCATTGCGAAGCCCCTACTCGCCTGCACGGGAGTTCTGGCATTCTCGGAGTCTTCCGGCCCCTTGCGAGCTCCCCGTGGCGACAGGCGACGACCTGATTTTTGCAGCCGAGGAACCCGGCGCCCCCAAGCTCTCGGTCGTCTCGGAGCCCGGTTGGAAGGTGGCGGTCGTCGATGACGACGAGTCGGTGCGCGCGATCACGCGTCTTGCCCTCGGCGGCCTGAAGGTCGACGGACGACCGCTCGACCTTCTCGAAGCAGCGAGCGCCGAAGAAGGCATCGCGCTGTTTGCATTGCACCCTGATATCGCGCTGGGCCTCATCGATATGGTGATGGAAGCGCCCACTGCAGGCCTGAAGCTCATCAGCGCCGTGCGCGACGAGCAGGGTAATCACAAGACACGTTTGGTGGTGCGTACGGGCCAGCCGGGCAACTTGCCGGAAGACCGCGTGATCCGCGATTACGACATCAACGATTACCGCGAAAAAACCGAACTCTCGGCGCAGAAGCTGCGCACGGTGGCACACAGCGCTATTCGCTCGTTTCGCGACATCGCAACGCTCGAGCACGCGTTCCACGACATCGTGGATCTGCTCGCGCAAGTCGTCGACGAGAAAGTCGCCGAGCAGTTTCCGCACGCGGTGGCCACGTCGGCGCTGGCGGCTCATCTGGCTCGTTTGGCGGGCTTTCCGGCAACGCGTGTGGAGTTGCTGCGCCATGCCTCCACGCTGCATGACATTGGGCTTTTGGGTCTGCCGAAGCGCCTGCGGGAAGCCTTGCTGAAGTTTGAAGTTCTGGAAGGCCCTGAGCGCGATGTGTTGCGAGAACACCCGCTCGTGGGGGCCCGACTGCTGGAGCGCCTGAACACGGCGGAAGGGCGTTTGGCGGCCACCTTGGCGCGAGAACACCACGAGCGTTGGGATGGGCGAGGCTATCCCGCGGGCCTGCGCGGCGATGCGATCTCTGTGGAGAGTCGCGTCTTGGCGGTGGCGAATGTGATGGACGCCTTCCTTTCGCCTCAGCCCGGCCGTGCCAGTCACGGCCCGCACGAACTGCGCGCCTATCTTGCCGATGAGCGCGGCCGCGAGTTGGAGCCCGCTTTGGTCGACTTGGCGTTGCTGCATTTGGATGCGTTGTTGGCTACGCGCTCGGAAGCGCTCTCCACTAACGCATGACCGACAACGCCGAACGTCTGTTGCTTGCGCTGACTCAGGCGAGTTACATCGACGATGGCGAATTGGCGCTCACCGCGCGATCACTGTGTAACGCGGCGGCACAAGGTCTGGGGATTGATCGCTGCGGCTTGTGGATGCGCGCCGGCGACGGCCAGTCCATTCGTTGCATCCACTTGTTTGACAGCCACGATGGCGGGCATCGCGATCTCCCCGACATCGCCCTGACCGCGGAGCAATATCCGCGCTATTTCGCTGCGCTGGCGCGTGAACGCAGCATTGTCGCCAGTGACGCTGTGCATCACCCCGATACTGCCGAGTTCGCTGTGGGCTATCTCGACGTTTTGGGTATTTCCTCGATGTTGGATTGCCCGATTCGCCAACATGGACGCATGGTTGGCATCGTTTGTGCCGAACACCGCGGCCCCGTGCGCCACTGGACGACGGAAGAAGTGGCGTTCCTCAGCAGTCTTTCCGACCTGTTTGGTCGTGCCCTCACAGCGGCTGAGCGTCGCGACTACCGGGATCGACTGGAGGCACTCAATGCATCGCTTGAGGAGCGTGTGGCAGAGCGAACCGCCGAACTGCGCGCCGCCTTGGAGTATCTGGAGCAGGCAAAAAATCATCTTGTGGAGCGCGAAAAACTCGCTGCTTTAGGCCAACTAGTGGCCGGCATTGCCCACGAGATCAATACGCCGGTGGGCGTCATCGTGACTGCCGTTTCGCATAGCGCGGAAGTGTTGGAAGAAATGCGGCGAGCGCACTCCAGTGGTGAACTGACGCGCACAAAGTTCAACGCCACTCTCGATGAGTTGGCTGAAGGACTGCAAATGGCGCAGCGCAATGCGGAGCGCGCCGCCAGTTTGGTGGAAAGCTTCAAGCGCACCTCGGCCGACCAGACCCACGATGTGCGCGCGCAGTTTCTTTTGGGTGGTGTGTTGGCCGATGTCGTGGCCACGCTGACCCCCATGCTGCGTCGCCGGCGGGTGGCCGCGCGCTTGGAGGCCATGCCCAACTTGGCCTGCGATACCTATGCTGGCAGCTTGGCGCAGGTGGTGACCAATCTGGTGGTTAATGCGTGCATGCATGGCTACGGCGAAAACCCTCCAGACCACGCCACCATTGAGATTGAGGCCGGTGGCGATGCGCAGACAGCATGGGTTCGCGTGCGCGACACGGGTGTCGGCATGTCCTCAGAGGTTCGATTGAAGGCCTTTGAGCCGTTCTTCACCACGGCGCGATCGCATGGCGGCACTGGCCTGGGCCTGAGCATCGTGCGCACCTTGGCCGAGCAAACCTTGGGCGGCGACATTCACATCGAAAGCTCGCCAGGCATGGGGTGTGCCGTGACCGTGCGCTTCCCCTGCAAGGCGCCGCTCCAACTGCCCGGCTAGGGTTTTGCGGCGCTCGACCTTGCGCAGGAAGCGAAACGACCGCACCCTGAGCGCCTTGATACGGCATGGGCGGGAGTTCGAGATGAGCGATGCACCGACATCACGCGGTAGTGCCGGCAATGTCATTGCCGCGTTGTGCAGTCTCTTCTTTCCCGGATTGGGGCAGTTGCTGCAGGGCCGCATTCTTTGGGCAGTTTTTTGGCTGGCGTTTGCCGCCATTGCCTTTGCAATCACCTGGTTGATCACCGTGAGTTTGCTGCCCTTTGGGTGGCCGGTCGTGGCGGTGCTGTCGTGCATCCACGCCGCGGTCTACTCGCCTAAGGCCTGAGTCCAGCACGCGCGTGCAGCTGCCCACCGCCTTTCGCTACAGCGACCCTTTGCTGGCCTTGCAGGCGCGACGCCTGCGGCAGCTGATCGTCTTGTTGATGGTGTCCCTGCTGGTGGTGTCTCTGGTCAATGCGATGCAAGTGAGTGTGCCCGTGCATCTCGCCTTTGCGGGTGGGCAGGTGGCCTTGCTGCTGTCGCTCTACTGGCTTCGTACGGGCAACTTGAAGCGGTCGTTGCTCTCAGTTCTCTGGACGATGACTGCCGTTTGCACCGTGGTCATCTGGCTCCGAACCGGCATTCGCGATATCGCTGTGCTCGCGTATCCGTGCATCTTGGTGTTGGCCGCCATGACGATCAGCCCTCGACCGCTATTCGCGTTGGGCGGCGTGATGCTGCTGTCGCTCGCTGCCTTAAATTGGGCCGAAATGTACGGTTGGTTCGTGCCGATCAACCAAGGCATCGGGCCGTGGAGCTTTATCAATCGCGCGATGATTTTGATCATCATCGCCGTGTGTGCCCGCACCGTGGCCCGCGATCTGCAAGCCGCGGTGGCGCGTGCCGAAGAGGAAAGCACGCGTGCGAAAGACAGCGCTGCGCGACTCGCATTTCTCGTGCAACACGACGCGCTGACGGGCCTGCCTAACCGACTGCTCGTGCAAGACCGCTTCGGCCAAGCCATGGCGCGCGCCAAGCGCGACAGTGAGCCCTTGGCGCTGATGGTCATCGACCTCGACGACTTCCGCCGGGTCAATGACTCATTGGGTCATGGCGTGGGTGATGCGGTGTTGCAGCGCATGGCCGAGCGACTGCGCATGCTGGCGGCCGAAACCGACACCTTGGGCCGATTGGGTGCCGATGAATTCGTGATCGTCAGTCATGAGTCGGTCGACGCCGATCGTTTGGCGGTGTTTGCGCAGCGCGTGCTGGAAGGTCTGGCTGAACCTTTTGACCGCGATGGTTTACGCATTACCTGCGGTAGCTCGATTGGCATCGCGCAGTTTCCGCAGGATGGCGATAGCTTTGAACAATTGTTGAATCGTGCCGAAGCGGCGATGGCGCGGGCCAAGGCCGAAGGCCGCAACGCCTTCCGCTTTGCCGACCCTGAAGTTGATCTGGATGTAGGCGAACATTTGCGCCTCGTATCGGAGCTGCGCACGGGCTTGGAGCGTGGCGAACTGGAGCTGCACTACCAGCCCATCGTCCACTTGGCATCTGGCAGGGTGACTGGCGTAGAAGCCTTGATGCGCTGGCGCCATCCAGAACGCGGGCTGGTGCCACCCAGTGCCTTCATTCCCTTGGCCGAGCGCAGCGGTTTGATCCACGCCGTGGGTGCGTGGGCATTAGAGGAGGCGGTCGCGCAAGTGCGGCGTTGGGAAGCGCGCGGGTTGCCGCCCTTAATGGTGTCGGTGAACGTGTCGCCCGTGCAGTTGGCGCAAGGTGAGATTGAGCATTTGGCGCAGCGTGTACTGCAGGCCACTGCTGCGCCGTCTCATCAGCTACAACTCGAGATCACGGAATCCAGCTTGGTGGGCGATGCTGAGCCATTGCGCGCGCGTCTCGGGCGTTTGCGAGCCATGGGTGTCGGGCTTTCAATCGACGACTTTGGTACGGGCTATTCCAATCTGAGCTATCTGCAGCGCTTCGATGTGCAGTCGCTGAAGATTGATCAGAGCTTCGTGCGCGGCCTAGGGCAGGGCATGCAAGGCGAAGGCATTGTGCGAGCGATTGCACAGCTCGCCTCCAGCTTGGGCATTCGCACCGTAGCTGAAGGTATTGAAGACGAGGCCACCGCGCGGCGTTTGCACGCCTTGGGCTGTGATTCCGGCCAAGGCTATTACTGGAGCGAGCCCTTGCCCTCGGCTGGCTTTATGCAGTGGTTCTTGGAGCGTCACGCAAACCGCACGGTTCGAGCGGCCGCACCGTAAACAGTGCGGCGTCACGCGGGCCTTGGCATGTGCGGCGCCGGTGCCGCAGCAATCAAGCTGCGGCGAAACTCGCCAGCGCTGCGTTGAAGGTGGCGCTTGGGCGCATCGCCGCCGCCGTCTTGACCAGATCCGGGTGGTAGTAGCCACCGATGTCGACCGGCTTGCCCTGCACCGCGAGAAGTTCGGCGACGATCTTGTCTTCGTTTTCCGACAGGGCCTTGGCCAGCGGCGCGAACTTTGCTTTCAGCGCGGCATCGTCGTTCTGCGCTGCGAGAGCCTGCGCCCAGTAAAGCGCCAAGTAGAAGTGACTGCCGCGGTTGTCCAGCCCGCCCACCTTGCGCGAGGGGCCGCGGTCTTCGTCCAAGATGCGCCCGTTGGCCAAGTCCAGCGTGCGCGCCAGCACCGGTGCTGAGGAGTTGATCCAGCGTTGGGCCACGTGCTCGAGCGACGCGGCCAGCGCAAGGAATTCACCGAGCGAATCCCAGCGCAGATAGTTCTCCTGCACAAACTGCTGCACGTGCTTGGGCGCCGAGCCGCCGGCGCCGGTCTCGAACAAGCCGCCGCCGGCCATCAACGGCACGATCGACAGCATCTTGGCGCTGGTGCCCAGCTCCATGATCGGGAAAAGGTCGGTGAGGTAGTCGCGCAGCACGTTGCCGGTGACCGAGATGGTGTCCTTGCCTTGGCGGATGCGCTGGAGCGACACCTTCATGGCCTCCATCGGCGCCAGGATGCGGATATCCAAGCTGTGCGTGTCGTAGTCCTTGAGGTAGCGCTCGACTTTGGCAATCACCTGCGCATCGTGTGCGCGGTCCGTGTCGAGCCAGAAGATCGCCGGCGTATCGCTGATGCGCGCGCGGCTCACGGCCAGCTTCACCCAATCCTGGATGGGCGCGTCTTTGGTCTGGCACATGCGCCAGATGTCGCCTGCTTCGACCACGTGCTCGAACAGCACCGCGCCCGCTTCGTCGGTGACGCGCACGGTGCCGGCGCTCGCGATCTGGAACGTCTTGTCGTGCGAACCGTATTCCTCGGCCTTCTGCGCCATCAGGCCCACGTTGGGAACGCTGCCCATCGTGGCCGGGTCGAAGGCGCCGTTCGCCTTGCAGTCGTCGATGACCACTTGATAGATGCCGGCGTAGCAGCGGTCGGGGATGACGGCCTTGGTGTCCTGCAGCTCGCCCCCGGCGTTCCACATGCGGCCCGAGTCGCGGATCATCGCGGGCATCGAGGCATCCACGATCACGTCGCTGGGCACGTGCAGATTGGTAATGCCCTTGTCGGAGTTGACCATCGCCAGTGCCGGGCGTGCCGCGTACACAGCGTCGATGTCCGCTTTGATGGCGGCCTGCGTGGCGTCATCGAGCGCAGTGATTTTCTCGTACAGATCGCCGATGCCGTTGTTGAGATCGAAGCCAACGCTGGCCAGCGCTTTCGCGTGCTTCTCCAGCGCCTGCTTGTAGAACTCCGAAACCACCACGCCGAACATGATCGGGTCGGAGACCTTCATCATGGTGGCCTTGAGGTGCAGCGAGAACAGCACGCCGCGCGCCTTGGCGTCGGCGATTTGCGCCGCCACGAAGGCCGACAGCGCTTTGCGGCTCATCACCGACGCATCAACAATCTCGCCCGCCTTTACCGACAAGCGAGGCTTAAGCACTGTGACCGAACCGTCATTGGCTACCAGTTCGATCTTGAGATTGCTGGCCTGCGCCAGCGTGGTCGAGCGCTCGCTGCCGTAGAAGTCGCCGTGGTCCATGTGCGCGACGTGCGAGGCCGAATCGGCGGCCCACTTGCCCATGCGGTGCGGATTCTTGCGCACGTTTTCTTTCACCGCCTTGGGCGCGCGGCGGTCGGAATTGCCTTCGCGCAGCACCGGGTTCACGGCACTGCCCTTGGCTCGGTCGTAGCGCGTCTTGGCCTCGGTCTCCGCGGCGTTGTCAGGCTCGTCTTCGTAGTCGGGCAGATTGAAACCCTGGCCTTGAAGTTCGCGGATGGCGGCCTTGAGCTGGGGCTCAGAGGCGCTGACGTTGGGCAGCTTGATGATGTTGGCTTCCGGCAACTTAGCCAAGGCGCCGAGTTCAGCGAGGTCGTCGCTGATTTTCTGTTCGTCGCGCACGTGCTCGGGGAACTGCGACACGATGCGCGCAGCGAGCGAGATATCGCGCGTCTCCACCTGGATGCCGGCGGCACCAGCGAAGGCCTTCACGATCGGCAGCAGCGACTGGGTGGCCAGGAATGGCGCTTCGTCGGTGAGCGTGTAGATGATCTTGGGATGGTCGGACATGCGGACGCCTTCTCGTGATGGCCTTGCCGTGGGCCGGCGCGTCGCGGTGGCGCCAGCAAGCGGCCATTGTCGCGGTTCCGGACCTCAGGGGAAAGCGTGGTTCACATTGGCCCGTCAGGGGGTACGTCCTTGGCTTGGAGCGAAACGACATTCGTCGGGTGAATGCTGGCCAAGGCACTTGGATTGAAGGCTTTGGCCGCTGGGTTGTACGCCGTCCTTCAGCCAAGCCTCCAAGGCCTCCAGTGCGCCCGCATAGCTCATGTCACTCAGCCGACTGTGGTCGGTTTCTTCGGTCGTGACCTGCGCAAATAGCGCACTTCGGCCTGCGCGCTTCACCGTTGCTGCATAGGCGTCGAGTGCAGTGGATGACACGACCGGATCATGGCGCGCATGAATGCTGAGTGTGGGCAGCACGATCAAGCCCGATAGATCGGCGTCATAGGCCAAGCGTGCCAGCGCCCCGGGGTCTGGAGAAAAGCGTTCGATCTCGCGATTGAGGCGTTCGTCGTCGCGTGACCCGCGATACACCGTATCTGCGTTGTCGAAGGGATTCTTTCCTCCGAGATGTCGATGAACCAGGTCCTGAAATTGGAAGGTGGCCCAGGACAAGTGGCCGAGAAGATTGGCTTCGCCAATGCCGGTCACTGAAACAATGTCGCGCAGGCGCGCCGACTGCTCGGCACTGCGATCTTGCGGCCTTGAGTCGAGACCGGTGCATTGGTTGACGCGGAGGCGCAGCTCATCGCGCGTCAAAGTGGACTGCGCTGGCAGCCCTTGCCACGCCGGGTATTGCGCTTCTTCCGGGGCGGGATGGTTACGACAAACGTATTGGTAGACCGCTCGCAAATCCGCTCGAAAGCCATAGCCACGCGTTCCGCCGAACAACAGACCGTTGGTGGTGAGCACCGCGTTGTAGTTGGGGTTTCCCGCCGCATCCAACGCGCCCAATTCCGCCAACTTGGCCGCGATGTTGCCGCCCCAGGATTGGCCATGCAGCAGGGTGACTTGCGGTTTTCCCCATGCATGCAAGAACGCGCGCCGACTGTTGTCGACATCTTCCGCGGCCAAGCGCACGCCGTATCCACCTTGGCGATAGCTCGAGCCGATCCACGCATACCCCATGCGCACCATCACGCCGAAGCGCTCAAGGTCTTCGAGTGAATCGCCTTGCTTTGGCGACGACAGCCGAGGGCCGCCGTGTGCGTGCACGATCAGGCGTTGGTTCCATGTGTTCGGAATAGCGGCCAAAAGCCAGGCGCCGTTGGCGTCTTGGGCTGTGTGGCAACGCGCAACGCTGGCCAGAGAAGACGGACACGGCGTGCTTGAGAAAACCGGCTGGTCGTTCGCTTCGGCGGATGCGAGAGACCACGGTGCTGCTGCTATCAGCAGCACCGTGCGCAGTGTTCGTCCCATCGCGCGTGAGCGACTCATGTCAGCAATGCACTCAGAACGACTTGCTGATGTTCACGTAGAAGTAGCGGCCCCACGGATTGTGCAGCGCGCCGCGATAGCCGCCGTCGGCCAGCGCCGGGCCCTCGTCGGTCAGGTCGCGTACGCCGACGCGCACCTCGGTTTCGTCCGGTAAGCGGTACTGCGCGTAGAGGTTGTGGTACAGGCGATCCTCCACTTCCCACGGCGTGCCCGAGAGCCCGAGCAACTGCGCCTGTTCGAACGAACTCATGTACTGCGAGGAGTAGCCGATGCGCCACGGGCCCATGTTCCAAGTGATGACGCTACTGGCCTTCCACTCCGGCCGACCGTTCTGCCCGACGAGCTGGGTCGAATCCGGCAGCGGGGTCGCGGCATTGATCGTTCCCGCCGCACGCGCTGCGAAAAGCGCGTTGACGATGTCGCCCGGATCGCGGCTGAAGTCCAGCATCTTCGTGGCGTTCAGGCTGATGCGGAACGTGCCGAAGCGCGTGCGGCGCAGCGACCAGTCCATGCCGAAATCGAGTCCACCGGCCGTCTGCGGCAACAGGTTGATGAAGCGGTCGTTGATCGCGACGACACGACCCACCGGTGTGATGCCCGTGCCCGCGAAGAAAGCGATGTCCTCGGCCGTCGGCGCGTCACGCACCACGAGCGGATTGCTGCCGCCCGTCACCCGGTTGAGGTAGTCGAGCGTGACCGCCGTCTGGGCACCGAGCAGACCGACGATCTGCTCCTGCTCGATCTTCCAGCGATCGATCGTGAAGCTGAAGTCGCCGAACGACTCGGGGATGAAGCTGGGCTGCAGCACCAGCCCAACGGAGGTGTTGGTGCTTTCCTCCGGCTCGAGTTCTGGGTTGCCGGCCACACGCAGCGACGCACTGGCCAAGGCCTGCGCACAGGCGCCGAAGGTGGTGATGCGGCGGGCGCGCAGATCGGCCTCGCAGCGAACGTGGTCGATGCCGCTCGCGAGTCGCGCGTACTCGGTGGCATTGGTCTGCTCGAGGTTCGGCGCGCGGAAGCCTTCCGAGTACGAACCGCGAACGCGGACGCCTTCGATCAGATCCCATGCGAGCGCCACCTTGGGCTTGGCGACCGAGCCGAAGTCGGAGTAGTGCTCGAAGCGTCCGGCCAGCTGCATGTCGAGGCCGTGCACCAGCGGGACGGACATCGCCTCAGACACCAGCGGCAGGGCGAACTCCGCATAAGCGGAATACACGGTGCGCGAGCCTTCAGTATCCGGGTTGGGGCTGACCGCGGCCACGTTGCTGAGGTTGGCGGCGCCGGTCACGCTGTCGACGAAGGTGAATGTGCCATCGAGGTTTTCGTCGCGATCGTCCTCTTGCGTCTCGCGGCGGGCTTCGACGCCGAAGGCCGCGCCGGCGTCCCCCGCCGGCATCGAGAAGAGGTCCGGACGCGAGAGCCGCATGTCACCCATGGACAGCGTGGTCTTGGAGCGGCGCACCATCTCGAAGACGATGGCGTCGATGGCTGCCTGAGAGCTGGGCGAGCAATCGCCCGCGGTGGGCGTGCCGACGCAGCCACCGCTGAACGGGTTGTAGGCGTCGGGGGTCGACAGCGCCAACTGGCGCTGCAGTGCGGTCATGTTGATGTTGGGCGAGCGGTCTTCGGCTTCCGCAGTCGAGTACACCAAGGCGCTTTCCCAGTCGAAGCCGCGCCACTCGCCGCGCAGGCCGCCTAATGCGCGGAGCTGCTGGTTGTCCACGCGGACGCGCTGGAAGCCGGCGTCGACGTAGCGGTAGTTGGTCATCAGCACCGGCAGGCCAGCCGCCGTAACGCCGGTCAGGCCGGGCAGGCGATTGGGGTTGGCGCTGCCGTTGGCGAAGGTCACTGGCCCGAAGGGGTTCCAGTAGTTGCTGGCCGGGATCCAGATCTGGTTGAGATTGACCACAGGCGGTTGGACCGCTTCGCTGCGCGCGTCGTACACGCCGAACTCGCCGAACGCCTGTACGCCGTTGTCGAGGTCGTAGTTGCCGGTGAGGAACAGGTTCAGGCGTTCGACATCAGGGCGCACCGTCGTGCCGTCGCGGGTGTCATAGCGCATCTCGCGGTTCGTGGAATTGAAGTTGTGGCTGCCGCTGCCGAGGCAGAGGCCGGACCCGTAGGTCACGCCGCAGCCAGCGAAGGTCGTGGGCTGCACCCGGAACTGACCCGAGCTGTTGGTGACCGACACGCCGTTCGAGCGGATCACCGGGCGGGTACCGAGGCTAAGGCGCGCCCAGGGCGTGTTCGACGAACGGCCATCGAGGGCAGAGACGCCGGCGAAGTCCGGGTCGCTGAACAGGCTGCGTAGGTCGTCGGTGGACGTGTAGTCCTGGTCGGACGCCAGCAGGAGCGTGCGGTCGGTGTAGTTGAAGAACAGCGAGACGTTACCGCGGTCGTAGGTCTTGCCGGCGAACACGCTGACATCGACCTCGTCCATCGAGGTGCCTTCTGCCGTGCCGTAGCGGGCGCTCATGCGAACGCCGTCGAAATCAGTCTGCAGCACCGTGTTGACCACGCCAGCGACGGCGTCGGCGCCGTAGATCGCGGCGGCACCGTCGAGAAGCACTTCAAGCCGCTCCAGCCCGCTCACCGGCAGTGAATTCGAATTGAAGCTCTGCACCGGCACCGTGCCCGTGTCCGATGTGCCTTGGCTCGTTGGGTGCTGCACCAGTCGGCGGCCATTGAGCAGCACCAAGGTGTTGCCCACGCCGAGCGAGCGAAGGTTGACCGAGTTCACGTCACCGCGCGCCGCGTTGCTGGTCTGCGAATTATTCGATGCGTCGAAGAGCACGTCACCCATTTGCGGGATGCTGCGCATCAGCTCGTCGCCGGACACGGCGCCGACGGCATCGATCTGCGCCGCGTCGAAGACCACCACAGGCAGGGCGTCGGTGGTCGGCGTGCCGGCGATGTGCGAGCCCACCACGACCACGGCATCCAGTGTCTTCGCGTCCGGTTCCGACGCAGTACTGGACGCTGCCGGCGTCGCTGCAGCCGGTGTCGGCTGCGCGGCAGGCGTCTGCGCCAGTGCCATCTGAATCGACAGAGCGAGCAGGCCAATCGTGAGGCTGCTCTTAGTCAAGGTGGATCGAGTCGTGCTGCGCATCGGTAGGCTCCCTCAAAAAAGTGTTGGTACTTCGTTTTAGTCGGCGTTGACCGCTGTTGGGTCGCCGGGTCCGGCGGCCGGATTGGGTGCCGCAGCGATCGCGCGCGGCGGAGTGCCCAGAGCTCTAGCCAACGCGTCCTGATCAAGGGCGTTGTCCCAGCGTGCTACCACCAAGGTAGCTACGGCATTGCCGATGAAATTGGTGAGTGCGCGGCATTCGCTCATGAAGCGGTCAATACCCAAAATGAGTGCCATGCCGGCCACCGGCACTTCGGGCACGACTGCGAGCGTGGCCGCTAGCGTGATGAAGCCAGCGCCGGTCACTCCTGCCGCGCCTTTGGAGCTCAGCATGGCGACCAGAAGAAGCATGATCTGCTGGCCAAGGCTCAGGTCGGTGTTGGTGGCTTGTGCAATGAACAGCGCCGCCAGAGTCATGTAGATGTTGGTGCCATCCAAGTTGAACGAGTAGCCCGTGGGCACCACCAGACCAACGACCGATTTCTTGCAGCCTGCACGCTCCAGCTTTTCCATTAGAGAAGGCAGCGCCGACTCCGAGGACGATGTGCCCAGCACAAGAAGAAGCTCGGCCTTCAAATACCGCATCAGTCGAAAAATGGAGAACCCCGACCACCAACCCACGGCGCCAAGAACCAACACGACGAAAAGCGCCGAGGTGATGTAGAACGACCCGACCAGCCAAGCGAGATTTACCAAGCTGCCAAGACCGTATTTGCCGATGGTGAAGGCAATCGCGCCGAATGCACCGATGGGCGCGGCGTGCATCAGCAGGTGAACCAGCTTGAACACCGGGGCCACCAGGGCCTCCAAGAACGCGGTGATCGGCTTTCCTTTCTCGCCGACGAACGCCAAGGAAAGGCCGAACAGCACCGACACAAACAGGACCTGCAGAATGTTCTCGCTCACGAACGGACTGAGCAGGGTCTTCGGGATGATGTCGAGCAAGAAGCCGATGAGCGTCAGCTGATGCGACTGCTGCACGTAGCCTTGAACGGCGGTCTGGTCCAGGTCGGCCGGATTGATGTTCATTCCGGCGCCGGGCTGAACCACATGCGCCACCACCATCCCGATGACCAGAGCGAAGGTAGAAAAGAACATGAAGTACGCCATCGCCTTGGCGAACACCCGGCCCACCGAGCGGAGATGGCTCATGCCCGCAATGCCGGTCACGATGGTGAGGAAAATCACCGGTGCGATGATCATCTTCACCAGCTTGATGAAGGCATCGCCCAAGGGCTTCATGGCCTCGCCCCACACCGGATACAGATGGCCCAGCACGGCACCCGCCACGATGGCAAAAATGACCTGCACGTACAGCTGCCGGTAGAACGGCAGTCGTTCGGCGGCGGGTGAAAGTGCCTGAGGGTCTGGTACGTGCATGGGCAAGCCTTAAAGGGGCGATCGAGAGGCGATATGCTCGATTCAACGCGCCTTTGTACTCTTGCCCCTGCTGAAAGCCGATAATCCATTGGTACTAGAGAGCAGCTCTGAGCCTATGGAGTGCGTCAACCTCCAATGATGTCGCGCTCCTTCCCCTATCGCTCTGCGCTCGTCATCGCGCTTCTGGCCGGTGGCGGGGCGATGCTTTCCATGTGGGCGGCCTACCGTGTGGTCGAAGCCAGCACACTGGATCAAGAAACCCAGCAGTTGCAGCGCCAGCTCGAACTTCACTCGCAGGCGATCCAGCAGCGCATCGATCGCTACCGAACGCTGCCGCAGATTCTGGCGCTTGATGAGGAGCTGCGTTCTGCGCTTCTCGTGCCCATGGACGCCGAGCAGCGTGACCGGCTGAACCGCCGGCTTGAGGGC
>JFJP01044322.1_pt1 | contig 13803 bp, 7 predicted proteins | sample 431651 | NCBI WGS metagenome assembly JFJP01 (sample SAMN02602958, study PRJNA72255) | Microbial mat metagenome, whole genome shotgun sequencing project. | biome: fresh water; feature: sink hole; material: water; isolation source: purple microbial (photo- and chemosynthetic) mats found in... | reverse complement strand
GGCGAAATAATTATCAAATATTCAGCTCCTTCAGAGCTGATATAAGGTGGATGGCTGTTTACCCCCGGTTGCACCGGGGGTTATTCATATTTGGCTCTTTCAGAGCCAGTTGTCATAACGCCAGGAGTGCAAAAAATATTTTGAATAAAACCTCGGGATGACACATTTGTTTGGGTTTGAAGTGGGGGTTTGCCATATACTTGTTTTTCGGATACTCATTTTTATTATATCTTTAGACTTTTACCACTCCGAAACTATGAAGCTCAACTTAATAATAGTAATAACACTATTGGTTTTAACTTCTTGTCACAGTGACAGGTCTGACAATTCAGAAAGATCTTTAATTAAACTAAAAGAGAAGGTCATTTCAATTTCAGAAGACTATGTTCAAACTACTCTTAATAATACAGAAAAGAGTGTTTCTCTAAACGGAACGATAGTAATTGGCGACAGTCTTAAAAGATACATAATTGATCCTTCTAAAATATATACAGGGTTAATTGATGATGACCTCACTACTGATGCTATAGTGACTGTGATTTCCTTTAAAGGAGATTATCTTGATTTAATTGAGCATCTTATAATATTAAACACTAATGGCAAGCTGATGCTAATCAGATCGATAGAATCTGATATGACAATATTAAAGCTAGAGAACAGGACTATTACTGCAGAATTACCCACACGGCCCAGAAGTTCTCCTCTGTTTTATTGTGATTCCTGCAGAGAAATAGTTAGCTATGAGTACAAGGAAGGTGACCTTAAAAGAAAAAAATAGAAGTTAATTTCAATCCTTCAGACACCTGACAGAAAACCCGCTTTTCATATTTTCCCGGCCTCTGTAAACCTGACTACTATTAAAATATAGTCCCCGGTTCCACGCTTCAGTTGTTCTGGTACTTGTAGAAGACCACCATACTGCAAAATTATTGCTGAAATCAGGAAAGTCACCATTATAAATACGCATACCACCAGGAAGTGCTGTAAATCCATATTCATTAGTGCCAACATACTCAGGGTTTTTCCAAACCCCAAGGTCTGACTCTTTCAGTTTAGCTCCTGCAAGTGCCGGATCGCCAAGTGAGGAAATCATAGCTGCCCACTCTTCATCTGTTGGCACATGCCACCCTTTCGGACATATTTTTTTTGTATTCACCGTATACCAATTATACAATGCACCATAAATGTCTTTGTTTTCTTCATCATTGTTTAACCAGCAGAAAGCCGGGGTATTCAATGCTGCCCAGGCTTCGGTACCTTTGACAAGGGGAATCGGTGTGCCATCATTAAATTTGGTGGTTCGTAAATTCTCAAAAAACCAGATCTGATTCCCGATTTTTACTGTGGAATATATATTCCCTTCAACGTCTTTAACGATCTGGGCATTAATCTCAGACAAACTCAATACGAAAAAAATAAGTATCAATGTTAAACTATGTTTTCTCAACATATTCATACTATTTGTTAAGCTCAAACACTTTTGTTTTTGCTCTGTTAAACCCTGCAACCACAATTGAAGTATCGCCTTTAAAATATAGCAGCGACTCTACCATTCCATTCAGCAATAAACCGCTGCCTGATGGTGGAAGTACACTAAAATTTGACTTGTCTTTCCCCCTGCTTTTTCCCTTGTTAAGCAACACAAGTCCTTTATTTGCATCAAAATAACCAGTGGCAAGATCGTAAGAATAATCATTTCCGCCAAGAATAAGATCAGGCCAGTTATCTCCGTTTAAATCCTCAGCTATTATTTTTTTCAAAGGAGAAACCTGTACACTTACCGGAAGTTTTTCCCATCGGAAGCTACTCCTCTCATTCCATAAAATATAACTCGAAGTGGTGTTTATATCAAGACTGAATTCGAGCCTCTTCTTCATGTTCTCATCGAGTATATTACTTATCTCAACATAACTGAAAGCAGTATACTCTTTATGCATATTCATAAAATAGGAAGACTGTGCCCAGAGTTCATCGAGATAATTTACAGGATACTCTTTCATTTCACCTTTCTTATCCTTCCAGTAAGCTGTCATAACCGGATCAATGGTGCCATCCATATCCAGATCTATTGTATAAAGATTCATCGGATAGGTCTCGTTAACAGCGAACCGGTGATTATCCCCCAGATTTCCGGCAATATAGTCATCATCACCATCCTGATCAAAGTCACCGGCAGCTACCGAATACCATATACCACGATGAGATTCCAGTGAAGGCACTATTTCAGGAACAAGAGCTTTGCCACTTTCATTTTTCAGTACTACCAACGAATTCCATTCCCGGGCAACGAGCAAGTCTTCCCATCCATCGTTGTTATAGTCAGTCCATACTGCATCGGTAACCATTCCCAGGTTTAAACGTGATGCAGAATCGACTGAAAGCTCTCCTCTGTCATTCCTTATCATCCAGGAATGAGTGGCGTAGGGGAACATTCCCCTTTTTATCCGTGAACCTACAAAGAGATCTTTGTCACCATCATGATCATAATCAAAAGGACGTACAACAGACGCAGAAAATGAAGAAATCGGAAGCGGTTTTCTTGTAAAAGTCCCATTATTATTGAGATACAGATAGTGAACATACTCACTTTCTGAGTTATTTTCATATGCACCCGCAAGTGCCACAAGATCATTATCTCCATCGAGATCAATATCAAGCACTGCGATGTCAGCTTCAGAAAACTCCTTCTGATTTGTCAATCCCTCAAATTGTTTCATTTCAAAACCCTTGCTTTTTCTGATCATTACAGTTGTAGGAAGCAAATTTGTTGAGCCGATTATCAGATCTTCCCTACCGTCATTATCAATGTCGCCTTTAGCCATACGGGGTCCAATCTGAGAAAACTTATGAGGGATAATCTTCTGACTAAGAACAAAATCAACGTAATCTGTCTGTTGATGAGAGTAATCAAGCATATTATCATTCTGACGGAATAGCTGATTTACTTTTCCATAATAATCTTGTTTTTTTGTAGCAGGCACTCCTGTTGCCTCATTAATTTCAATTGTCTGGTTGGCAGGGATATTTCTCAGTACAGAAATATTACCTGTACCTGGCCAGGTAATTCTGATTGAATCAACAACTAAATCTGTATACAGGCCAAAATGAATTACAGGTTCAATAGAGGATGCATAACCTCTTGTTAAAAACTTCTCTGCAAACTGAAACTTATTGTTGCTCCACAATTCAACTTTTGATCCAATTGCCATGGTATTCCCTTTCTTGCCAATCAGTTTAATTCTAAGGAAGTGAGATTGTTTTTTCGACTTTTCAACTGAGGTATTTCTTAGAATAAATGCTTTATCATTCAGATTATTAACAACATAGTCAAGGTCTCCATCGTTATCCAGATCAGTAAATGAAGCCCCATAGGAATAAGATGGATTGGAAGGCAGCCATGATATTGCTTTCCTGAAAGCTGTATCGCCAAGGTTTTCAAAAGCAACATTTGGAATTTTTATTGCAGGTGCCATATCCATCAGTACCTGATCAGAAGCCAGCGATCCCTGTGCCTCCACTTTAAGGCGTGTCCAATCCTTATCAGTAAGATCCCTTGGAAAACCGTTTGAAACTATGAGATCTTTATCACCATCATTATCATAATCTGCAAATAGAGGAGACCAGCTCCAGTCGGTCTGATAAAGACCCATCATCTGTCCTGTTTCGCTGAAAGGGAGCATTTCTCCATCAATAAACCCATTATGAAGGTGCAGCATATTCCTCAGAAACTGGTGTTCAAATCCAAATTTTTCATCATTAATATAATAAATGTAGCTAAACCCGTTTATTGTCTGTTTCTTCTTATAATATGCCTCTGGCATCATATCCAAAGTAAAGATGTCTAGATTTCCATCATTATTTACATCAGCCATATCGTCTCCCATAGAGGATTTTGACTGATACGAGATATACTTTCTGATTTCGTTTTTGAATGTCCCGTCTTTCTGATTAATATAAAACAAGTCGTTTGATATGAAATCATTTGAGACATATATATCGGGATAGCCATCCTTATTAACATCCCCTATCAGTAGTCCCAGCCCAAATCCTTCAATCAGAATTCCTGCCTGAATTGTAACATCAGTAAATGTACCGTCTCCATTATTGTGATATAGTTTATCATTATTCAGGGCGCTGCCGTCAATCATTTTCGGACGATAGGCAGTGTTCATTCTTTCACTTACAGTATTATTAAGTATGTACAGATCGAGAAAACCATCAAGATCATAATCAAAGAAAGCGGCATTTACAGACTGATCTTCATTTGCTATTCCGTACTTTTCCGCCATCTCTGTAAAATGAGGGTCATTTCCGTCTTTCAGCCCATTATTTACCCATAATCTGTTTTTACGTTTGGCAGGATCAGGGTTAGCTGTTGAAGTAAGATATACATCAATGAATCCATCGCTATTAATATCAACAATAGTTACACTGCTGTACCACTGATTATTTGAGAGTCCTTCAAAATTCCCTGTAATATCACGGAACTTAAAATCACCTTCATTGAGATAAATCCGTGGTGATAAATGGTTGCCTGCAAAAACAATATCCTGCAAACCGTCATTGTTCAGATCCCCTATTCCGGTACCGGCTCCATTGTAGATATATTCATATTTCATAACATTAAAGCTGTCAGACTCCGTAACTGTATTGTTAAACTCAATACCGGTATCATCAGAATCCAATAAAACAAACCGGGGGGATTTGGAACAGGAGAAGAGAAGTGATGTAAGAAGCAGTAAAAAGAGATACCTCATATAGAAATTTAATAATTAATAAAATCAAATAGACCGGAGACTGAAAACCGAAGTCAAATTCCGCAATCCGCAATCCGAAATCCGAAATCCGAAATTCTTACGTCTTCCGTCTTTTTTCAATCCATAAAACTATAAAAAAAGTGGACTACCCCAAACAGGTAGTCCACTTAATAATGTATTTAATACCTAAGATTATCTGTTCTGAACCAATTTACCATTGCTGATATCGAGCTGACGCTGTGGTATCGGGAATGTTACATCTTCCGCACCAACAACTGCAGTTCCATAAAGAGCATTACCCCATGGCAGTGTCTTCTCATATGTAAGAATTCTGTTAAGTTCGGTTACAGTAATTCCCCATCTGTTTAGGTCGAAGAATCTGTGTCCTTCCTGACCAAGTTCCAATTTTCTCTCCATGCGAAGTGCAACGCGTGCATTTGCCTGTGAGTCAAATGGAGCTCCGGCACCAGGGTATTCATTGATAACATAATTAGCAGCAGGAACAGCGCCGTCCATTACAAAACCGGCAGGGTTAGCAGCTCTTGCGCGAACAAGATTGATATTGGCACGGGCACCTGCAAGGTCACCTGTTTCAATCTGGCACTCAGCAATCATGAGAAGAAGGTCTGCATAGCGGATCATACGATATCCGTTTGCGGTATAACCTGATGTCCAGTTACCAACTTCGGTATAAGTACCTTCCTGTGATTTTTTGTAAACCTGTTTCTTTGGACTAAATGGTCCTGAATAAGTCTGGTCACGGATCCAGTCAGCACCGGTGTGTTTTCCCCAGTCCCAGTAAGGAATTCCTCTACGTCCGACTGACCAGTCAAGTCTTGGGTCAAGTCTTCCGGCATCAGGAACAAATGCAGCTGTAACAGCAACACCCTGATCACTTTTAACCGGGTCGAGATTATAACTATTGTCAAGCAATGGTAATCCGGAAGCGGTTGTTCTGAAAGAGTTCACAAACTCCTGTGTAGGGTTGAAAAATCCGCAGCAACCGCCCGGTGATCCACCACTCTTGTAAGGGAAATTAAGCACTTCACCGTTACCGGCGTTTGCTCCGCCTGAACCATCATTTACAGAATACTGAACTGTATAGATAGCCTCAATGCCATTCCTTTTTTCAATATCGAAGATCTCACCGTAAGTTGGAGCAAGTCCGATTGCTGATCCGTCAGGTTTCTTACCATTAGTTTTTGCATCCTGAAGAATTGGCAATGCACCAGCAAAATCTTTGTTCATCTGCATCATAGCTTTTGCTAAAAGCACCTGGCTGACAGTCTTATTAAATTTACCTATTGCATCCATATCGAGAGGCAGGTTTGTGCCTTCTGTAAGGTCAGCAATAATTTTAGATCTGATGTCATCGGTGTTTGTTGCTGAAGCAGGATCAGATTTCTCATCCATATATGGAACTTTCTCCCACATTCTCCATGCTTCAAAATGATACCATCCGCGTAAAGTTTTAGCCTGCTGCAGGTAAGATGTAGCCTGCTCCTGTGTGATTTTACCATCTTTCAGGGCAGACTCTGCAGTCATAATAATACTGTTACATCTTGAGATAGCCTCATAAACCTGTCTCCATTTAACATTCAGGTATGGGTTAGTTGCAGACTCGGTATAGGTCTGAATCGGGTTGATATCAGGCTGGTCACCTGAATCGGTACCTTTATTAGATTCCAGTCCACGGATAGAACCATACACCCAGTTGGTAGATGCAGCTTCCCATCCGAATTGACCGTTGGAGCCGCGGAGTAGTGAATAGGCGCCAACCATAAGGGCATCGAGACCCTTCTGGTTTGACAATAAATTCACATCAAGACTGACTTATATACTTCTTTTTCATATTTTACTTTTTTTTCAGTTAAAAATTAACATTGAGGCCGAAAAGCAGCTGCTTAACAAGCGGATAGTTACCTGCGTCAATACCAAAGCTCCTGTCGTCACCACCAAGTTCCGGATCAAGTCCTGAGTATTTGGTCATTGTGAAAAGATTCACACCCTGAACATACATTCTGAGTGATTTGATATTTACCTTGCTTGTAACACTTTCAGGAATTGTATATCCGATCTGTAAGTTTTTCAGTCTGAGATATGAACCATCCTCAATATAGAAACTGCAGGACTGGGTGTTTGTCGAGAAGTTTGATTTATTGTTGGCAATAGGTACTCTTGCGTCAGGATTTGAAGGAGTCCAGCTATCATATAAAAGGTCTTTACTCTTCTGTCCCTGGAATGAAGGCCAGAAATCAATCCACCATGAGTTCCAGTTATAGATATCGTTGCCCTCTGATCCATAAAGGAAAGCAGTGATATCGAAACTCTTATAGGTAAATCCAAGGTTGAATCCATAAGTAAATTTTGGATTAGGATTACCTATGAAAACCCTGTCCTCAGGAGTAATTGATCCGTCATTGTTTGTGTCCTGGAATCTGAATACGCCAGGCTCTTTTCCGTCCTGTGCAGGAGCTGCTGCAACTTCAGCTGCATCCTGGAACAGGCCTAATACCTGGTAGCCATAGAATGATGACATTGCATGTCCGGTCTCGTTCCTGACAAGGTTACCGATTCTTGATCCGCCCCAGTCGAAATACTTGATACCATATTTGCCTTCTGCAATACCGGTAATTTCGTTATTGATAGTTGTCAATACGGCACTTCCGTCGAATCCGAAATCGCCCCATTTATCTTTATATGTTAATTCAATGTCGATACCAGTGTTAGACATAGAAGCTACGTTAACATATGGTGCGTCAGCTGAACCGGCTGTTCCGGGAAGTTCAGGATTATAAAGAAGGTCCTCTGTTTTCTTTGAGTACCAGTCAAGTTTAATCCCGATTTTATTCTCCATAAAACCAGCTTCAAAACCTATGTTCGAATTCACACTTGTTTCCCATTTTGCATCGGGGTTACCAATACGTGTCGGGCGGAAACCCTGTACTGATGAGTTGAAAGTTCCGTTAATATCATAGAATGATGTGCCGGGTGAACCACCATATGAGAAGAACTGGTTCTGTGGTGAAACAGCAAGCTGGTTACCCATAGTACCCCATGATCCTCTGATCTTCATATCGGAAATAAAGCTTATTGCATCGAAGAATGCTTCATCGCTTATACGCCATCCTGCTGAGAATGATGGGAAGATACCATAACGGTTATCAGCTCCAAATCTTGATGAACCATCCCTACGTACAGTTGCACTCAATAAATACTTGTCCATTAAAGAATAGTCAGCTCTCAGGAACTGTGATACAAGAGATGTAGGAGTATTAAGGTATGAACTTGCATTCATGATGTTAGCACCATTATCAAGTGTACGGTAAAGAACATCATCTGTAAAATAACCTGCACGGTCGCCAGATACACCACGGCCAATACCATATTTTACTGCCTCATAACCACCAACTGCAAGGATCTTATGTTCGCCAAAGGTTTTATCGAGGGTTACAGTATTTGTCCAAACCCAGTCGTTACCATAATATGAACCTTCATTGAAACTATTAGTTGAGTTGTTTTCTGATCTCTCATATGTCTTATAAGAATAACCCATATAGTGACCATTATTAAAGGTACCTCCGAGAGTAGATTTGAAGTTCAGTCCTTTTGCAATCTTAACATCAACATAAGCACTACCAACCAGACGCATGTTCCAGTTGTTGTTGTCTTTTCTTCTTGTAAGAGAAGCAACATAGTTTTCAGCCTGTCCCAAGCGTGGTGCAATACCTGTTCCGCCCCATTCACCGGGAACGAATGCATGAGATAATCCACCGGGAACCGCAACTGTCATGATAACAGGTATGATTGGCTGGCTCCTGTAAGAGGCCTGCTGAATCGGGCTGCCCTCATCAAGGTTTGAAACACCATGATTTGTACGATAGGCGAGAGATATATTTTCGCCGACTTTAACTCTGTCATTAAGGAAAGTAAATTCTGAGTTAAAACGAGCGGTATATTTTTTTGCATCAGTATAAATAACAATACCATCCTGACTGAAAGCGCCTATAGCTGCAAAGAATTTGGCATCATCAGTTCCTCCTGAAAGTGAAAGGTCGTGATTCTGAATCATTGCATTACGGGTAATAGCCTTAAACCAATCGGTATTTCCTGCCCATGCCGGCATTGCAGGACTGGCAGCTGATGAAGGGCCATAGAAAGGATGAGTTTCAACAGTTCCTTCGTTCTTATACACAAGCCACTGCAGATCAGCGTATTCTTTTGCATTCAATACATTATCAGGACCACTGCCCGGAAGCTGTGAGCCATAATACATGCTGTAGTTTACTTTAGTTCCTCTGTTGCTTCCCTTTTTCGTTGTAACAATAATAACACCGTTAGATGCCCTTGATCCATAGATAGAAGCAGATCCTGCATCCTTAAGTACGGATATTGATTCAATGTCATTTGGGTTTAGTGAAGAAACATCCTGTGTTGGAACACCGTCAACAACATAAAGAGGGTCGTTATTCTCGAATGAGCCAGCTCCCCTGATTCTTACCTTTGCTGTTTCACCTGGTCTTCCGTCTCCGACAACTGTAACACCGGAGGTACGTCCCTGTAATGAGTTACTTACACTTCCTGTTGGTACTGCTGTGAGTTTTGCAGGTTCAACAACACCTACTGAACCGGTAAGGTCTCTTCTTCTCTGAGCTGTATAACCTGTAACAACAACTTCAGAAAGAGCCTTTACATCAGATTCAATAACAACATCAATCACTGTCTGAGTTCCAACAGTAACCTGCTGCGTCAGATAACCCACTGAAGAGAATACAAGAACAGATGATGGTCCGGGCACCTTCAGTGAGTAACCCCCATCCAATCCGGTAATAGCACCGATTGTAGTTCCCTGAACAGTAACGTTTACACCCGGTACAGGTCCTTCGCCCTCAGCGGTAACCTTCCCGGTAACGGTTTTTTCCTGGGCCAATGCAAAGCCCGCAGAAAACACCATAATCAGCAAAAACAGCGCAATGCGCCGTACTTTAGTAGTAATTTGCATAGTCAATGGTTTTTTCACAAGTTAGTTAAATGGTTTAGTAATAATGAGCAACTGAATGCTCCATATCAGGGTAAAGATAATTGTTGCCTTCTAAACAACCAAGGAATTAATTAACTTTTTTTTAATGATTTTTAACAGAATTTTAATTTTAATTTAATGTGCACACTGAATCAATTGCTCAAACTAGTAAGTTCTAATATGAAGACTCTGTTAACTAAAAACTGCAAAGAGTGTAGGAGATCCCTCGCTATCGCTCGGGATGACAGGGTCTTATGGGGTCAAAGAGGGGAAAGAAGTGGCGATTCGTGTGGCAATTGTCACATGAAGTATTTTTCAACGAATCGCCACTTCTTTCCCCACGACCATACCCAAACTCAGTGTCATCCCGAAGCGCAGCGAGGGATCCCATGGACTGAGCAGGAATTAAATAACCACCTTTTTTCCTCCTATCTAAATAAATGAGTTGCAATGCACAGAACCAGAGAGGGATCTCTTAACCAGGAAATAGTTATAATCTAAAAGAATAATGAAAGCAAATAATCCCTTCCAAAATATCTTTAGCAGAAAATGCTTAATATTGCTGTGTTGAAGTTAAATAAGAATGAAGCAGTGTTAATTTATTAACAGAAATCCATGAAGATATTAATTGTAGAAGATGAACCAAAAGTAGCTTCATTTATCAAAAAGGGACTTGAAGAGAACCAGTATGAGGCAGAGATAGCTTACGACGGCATATCGGCAGATAAACTTTCACACCTATATAATTATGACCTCTTCATTCTGGATATAATAATTCCCGGTATCAGCGGACTTGATCTATGCAGGAAACTAAAAAAGATTAAGCCAAACGTGCCTGTTCTTATGCTCTCTGCGCTTGGCACAACCGACGACAAACTCATAGGATTTGACGCAGGAGCCGACGATTATCTGGTTAAACCATTTGAATTCAGAGAGTTGCTGGCAAGAGTAAAAGTTTTACTTAAAAAGGCAGGTCAGACATCAGATACACAGAACAAACTCCTGGTTGGTGATCTTGAACTTGATCTCGATAAAAAAGATGCAAGGCGCGGCAATACGCACATTGACCTTACTGCAAAGGAATTTGCTTTGCTTGAGTACTTTATGAGAAATTCCGGAAGAGTGCTCTCGAGAAACGACATAGCAGAAAAGGTATGGGAAGCAAGTTTCGATTTCGGAACTAATGTTGTTGATGTCTATGTTAACTTCCTGAGAAAGAAAATAGACAAGGGATTTGACAGAAAACTGATTCATACAAGGGTTGGATTCGGTTACATTTTCGGAGAGACATAGAATTTCGGATTGCGGATGTCGGATTGCGGATTAGAAGAATTCATGAGACAGGATTAAATCCGAAATCAAAAATCCGAAATCCGAAATTGTCTTACAAATAAGTCATCATCTTCAACACCACAGCAATGCAGATCAGGACAAGATTAACACTTCAATTCTTATTGATCGGAGGAATTATAATGATAATTGCCTCTGCAGCAATTTATTTCTCAACAGCAAATTTCAGAAATAACGACTTCTATAATTCTCTGCGGATCAAATCCCAGAACGCTGCAAAACTGCTTTTTAATGCCTATGAAATTGATGGCCACAGGGTTCTGAATATCGAAAAAGACTATGGTCCGGGATTACAGAATATAAGAATAATTATACTTGACTATAAAGACGAAATAATCTATTCTTCTGATGAAAACAATGAAATAAAGATCAATTACAATATCATTGAACAGGTAAGGTTAGGTAAGAAGGTTGAATATGAACAACCTCCATTCGAAGTTTCAGGAACTTTATACTTTAATAATTATGACAGGTATGTTGTTCTTGCTGCTGCAGTTGATTCTGAGGGTTCATTACACATGAAAAAACTGAAAACAATTTTAATAGTGGTATGGCTGATAAGCCTGCTGTTGTTTTTCATTGTCGGATGGCTTTTTTCAGGCAGGGCACTCAAGCCGATAAATGATGTAATAAAAAAGGTTGAAGATATCTCCATAACCAGCCTTAATCTGAGAGTTCCTGCAATCAACGAAAAAGATGAAATAGGAAGACTTGCCAAAACTTTCAACAACATGCTGGAACGGCTTGAGACATCCTTTGGTACCCAGAAAATCTTCATCTCAAACGCCAGTCATGAACTAAGGACTCCTCTTACTTCAATCAACGGGCAACTTGAGGTTTTAATGATGAAAGACCGTTCATCCGAAGAGTATAAAGAATCGCTGTCTTCTGTACTCGACGACATCAGATCACTAATTGATCTTGCGAACAGACTGCTTCTTATTGCCCGAACAAGCACTCATAGTCCCATAAAACAGGAAAAGAAGATCAGGTTAGATGAAATATTATGGCAGGTACAGGAAGAGACTAAAAAGTTTAATAGTAATTATAACATTGGGATATCGCTCGATCAGTCATTAACCGACTCCGATCAGATGCTTGTCGATGGTGATGAGAGCCTGCTTAAGGTCGCTGTATCAAATCTGATTGATAACGCCTGCAAATACTCTGCCGACAAATCTGTTGAGATCTTACTGCGGCAGGCAGGCAAAATGATTGAGGTAGTTTTTAAAGATAAAGGAATAGGAATTCCTGAAGAAGACCAGAAGAAAGTATTTGAACCATTTTACCGGAGCTCAAATGCCATTACCTATCGTGGCAGCGGAATAGGATTACAGCTTGTTAATCAGATCATAAAAAGTCATAACGGAGAAATAAGATTAACGTCGAAGGTTGGTGTGGGGACGGAGGTTGTGATTATGCTGCCGACTTCAAGGGGATGAAGAAATCCATTTTTTAATCCCCTTTTAATCCCATTTTAATTGCAGCTTAATAGCGATTGTTTAATATTGAGGTGTGGTAGTCATAAACAATTAAGATTTTAAAATGTTTAATAAAAATTTATTATTTGGCAATTTTGTTTTCATGAGATTGCTTATTGTTCCTGTCTTGTTCGTTGTAATACTCACAGGATGTAATTCAGGAAAGAGTGTAAATGATGATAAAAAAGCTTCTCTTCCTGCAGCCACTGATGATTTCTTCCAGGAAACAGGCATCCAGATTGGTCTGGATTTTGTCCATTCCACAGGTTCAGAACATCTTGACAATATTATTGAATCGAGCGGTGGAGGGGCCTCCTTTCTTGACTTTGATCAGGACGGCTTCATTGATCTTTATATTTCAACAGGCACCTTTATTGAAGGATTCACAAAGGGCGAGAAACCTGAAGTACTTCCGGCAAACAGATTATACCGCAACCTTGGCAATGGTACATTTGAAAATGTATCAAAAAAAGCGGGGGTAGATGAAATTGCTTATTCCATGGGATCGTCCATCGGCGATTTTAATAACGACGGTTATCCCGATATATTCGTTTGCAACTACGGCGCCAATATTCTTTATAAAAATAACGGGAACGGTACATTTACAAATGTCACAAAAAAGGCCAGAATAGCCGGGGGAAATGAATGTACAATAGGCGCTGCATGGTTTGATTATGATAACGACGGATTTCTCGATATTTATGTTGGCAATTACCTGAATTTTGATCCGGAGTATAAATATTTTTATGCTCCTGACGGTTTTCCGGGTCCAATGGCTTACGATGCCCAACCTGATTATCTGTATCATAATAATGGTGATGGGACTTTTGATGATGTAACTCAAAGTATGGGCATAACAGATGCCGATGGCAGGGCCATGGGAGTCGGGGTAATAGACTATGACGATGACGGCTTTGTAGATGTCTATGTAGCAAACGACCATACTCTTAACTATTTGTGGCACAATAACGGAGGTAAAAATTTTGAGGACAGGGGTACCATGTCAGGTACGGCATTCAGCCAGGCCGGTGAAGCCACCGTGAGTATGTCGGTTGATTTTGCTGACTATAACTCCGACGGACTGATCGATATGTTTCTGTCAGACGACACTTATTGTTCGTTATATGAAAATTTAGGCAACGGGGTTTTCTCTGACAGGGCAAATTATGCCGGGATCTCCTCAAGTGCTGCACAG
>JFJP01024631.1_pt1 | contig 13803 bp, 8 predicted proteins | sample 431651 | NCBI WGS metagenome assembly JFJP01 (sample SAMN02602958, study PRJNA72255) | Microbial mat metagenome, whole genome shotgun sequencing project. | biome: fresh water; feature: sink hole; material: water; isolation source: purple microbial (photo- and chemosynthetic) mats found in... | reverse complement strand
AAACCCCTGCAATAGGAATGTTCAATTCGAGCAGCTGCTGTTCACATTATACATAGTGAGTTGCACACGCGTCATGAGCAAGCGATTGTACGTCCCCGAGCCAGTCACTCCCGCCAACACTGACAACACCACCAAAGCAGTCAACTGCTTACAAGAGCCTTTGGTGCCAGATTCGCCTCTGCGAGATCGCCCTCCCACCGTCAACGACTCGAGCCACTTGATCTACAAAGAGAAGAAACTCAACCTGCTGAGAGGCCTCATGGCTCGGAGACTCGACAAGATCCACCAGGCGAAGGCAGGACCGTCTGCTCAAGACCTCTACATCAAGAGCACGAAGCGACTGCTGCTTGGAGCGCTTTTCTTGACAATACTAACCGACCCGATTCCGGTCTTCGTCAGTCTGCACGAGCACATAAGTGCACGGATGAAGGGTCTGGCCGGAACAGCCGAGTCTTTCAGCCACGACAGCACGATATGGATTGCCATCCACGCGATATTCCGCAGTCTCGGCTGCTTGATCTCGAGCGCGTTCGTACTTCCAGACATCTTGAGAGACAAGCAGATAGGAAAGAAAGTCATCTTGTCCAGCATCATCGCGTCTGCTGCGTTCGCTTTCTTCGCAGTGAAGATCTTCGCATCGGGCAGCTGGGGCTGGTTCAGCTTGTTCTACGCAGGCTTGCCAGCCCTCGTGACAGGTAGGCTCGGATGAAGCAGCGCCAGTCAGCCAGTTCTGCTTCGTGTGCATCTCGCGAGTGTACCTGAAGAAGAAGCTCAAGCCACTGGTGATGAATGCAGCGCTGGTCCTTTCGCAGATGCTCTCGCTGGTGTTCGCAGTCCTGCTCAGTCAGCACTGGCGAGAGTGGTCGGTATCGAAAGGGTGTCAGCCAGTGACTCTCGCTCCTAAAGACGACACTGAGAACTTCCTTTACCTGACATCGACCTACATCTGCAGCAGCCAGTCTTCGAGAGCAAGCCTCGAGTCGCACGGGAACATCTTCTTCATCGTCCCGCTGTCCACAGTCGCCTTCGGACTGGTCGGATTCGTCTTCATCTTTGGGTTCGGCTGCGAAGAGATATCGGACACTGACACCTTGGTCTGGGACCCGATCAAAATTCATCAAAAGATGGCATCTGTGAGGAGACTGACCGTCAAACAGGTGACCGAAAGCCTCTCCGCAGTGCCGAGGAAGAAGAAGACCGCTGTAGTAGCAGAGTTCGACCACGACCAGGACTATGAGCTCAGGTCTCACTCCTTCACCTCCAGCGACAACGAAGAGTCCATCCTGCAGAGCTCGATCTTCCCCGACAAGTCTTTCCAGCCCTCAGACCTCAGGAAACTCACCAAGTCGATCCTCGAGCCGCAGTCGGCCATCTACTCCAAGCCGAACACCACCGCAGCTGCGAACCTGCTCGTCGACCAAACGATACCGATACCAGAGGAAGAAGAGATGCCCAAGTCTCTCGAGGTGTGCGACATCCTCTGCAGCAGGTCGGCCTTGTTCCTCTTCGTCTCGTAGTCGCCGATAACCGAGGATCTCTTGTCTCTCTGCGAAGGTCGTCTTCGGCTGCAGCAGACTCCTCGGCCTCTCGCACCTGAAGATGTTCAGAGAGGACTCCGTCGAACCCGTGAGCATGTTCCAGAGCCTCAACGTCGGCTGCTTGGGGCTGCTCTTTGCCATCCTCTCGACGCTGAGCAGCAACGTCGGCTACCACTACATGTGCCACTCGTTGTTCAGTCTGTGCTTGCTGGCTGGCTTTTGGTTCCTCGCAGACAGCTCTTTGGGCATCGTCACCCTCGCTGCTTGGTGTCTCTTCTTCTACTTCCAAAACCTCTCCTTCATCTACAGTTCCATCGCAGTCATGACCGACAAGATCAGACTTCAGATCCACCTTTCGAACCTCCTCGTCCTCAGCGTTCTCCCCGCGATCTGTCTGAAGTACCTCGTAATCGACAAGCCGTCCAGCAGACACCAAGACACGCTGACGTCCATGACGATCCTCGAAGTCTGCGGCCAGATCCTGCTGGCCTTTTCGAATCCGAAGCAGCTTCAAAAGCTCTGTTCAGCCTACATGATCAGCAAAGGAGCCTGGGGCAAAGATCTGCACAAACAGAAGTAGTTGCTGCGCAGATGGATCCCACGAGAGCCGAGTCAGGTACGCCTAGGTGACTGCAGAGGACCGAGACTGGAGCAGCGGTCAGAGAGTAATTAATTAGAGCTGCGCTTGATCGAGACCATCATGTACTCAGACTTCTTGTTCGATCGGATCATCTGAGCGTACTTGTCGTCCAGCTTCTTCGCGAGCGGCAAGATGTTCTCTCTGAGGCTGCCGTAGTCTTCGAGCAGTCTGGCCAGCGTCGACACGAGTCTGTGGATCTGAGGCTCGAGCGAGTTCGGGTCCGAGACGGGCATTTCCATGACTTCGGAGAGCTGGTTTAGGTACATCTTGAGGTCTCTCGTGGTGTCACAGGTGCCCAGCAGCGAGCAGTAGAGGCTGTAGATCGCAGGGAGGTCCATCCTCGAGCTCGACAGCAGCGAGCGCAGCTGGACTCGCATCAGCTGGCACGACAGCTGCGCGTTGTTGAATCTCTTCGCTGCTGCAAAGAGAGCCAGCAGCGAGTCTGGGCTGGTCACGCTGGAGGCTCCGGTCGAGTTGTTGACTATTTGAGTGATCCAGTTCAGCGCTTCCTCTTTGTCCCTCAGGTACATGAGGCTGAATTCGAGGTACAGGTATGTCTTTTCAGGCAGCGATGTCAGCTCGATGTCTAACAGGAGATCGTCGAGTTCTTGAGGCAGGTCTTCTGGTCGGATCTTCTCTTGTTCCAGGCGAGTCGACTGGTACTTCCTGATCCACCCAAGCAGCTCCGAAGCGAGAGCTGACTCATCCATCGGCTGTTCATACTGCTTGCATAGTTCGACTGCGAAGCTGATTGTTATTTTGCTGGTGACGAGAGAGTTAATGTCAAGACTGCTGATCAGTCGCATGCAGTCGTCAGGGATGAGAGTCTTCTTTGGGTTGTCCGGTTGCCTCTTGAGCTCTTCGCACTGTTGGTGGCTGAGGAGCAGGTAGATCATACTGGCTTTCAAAGTGTCGAACTCTTTGCGGTCGACGAACAGATTGTAGAGATACTTCGAGACTCGAGAAAATACTTCCCTCATCTCACTGAAGTCTACTCGAGGTCGGGCTGCGAAGAGAAGGTCGAGGTACTTGATGCTCAGGACACAAAATGATATGTCGTGTTCTCCATGTCGCTTGGCAGCCCCGCAGCTGAGCTTGAAGTCTTCATAGATGTTGACGACGAGCTTCAAGACTGCGTCGTAGTTCTCTTCGATGGTGTCGAGAGATATGTTCATGAAGTACTGGTAGTAGACCGATGGATTGCCGATGGATGATTTGAGGCAGTGGAGTAGAGAATCTCTAGGAATCGGCGAGTTGACTGACAACAGAGCCGCTAGTGAGTGAGTCGGTCGAGGCAGCGAGGACATCTTATCCGGGAAGTTCAGCGCGACGGAGTGGAGGACGAGCGACTTGTAGCATTTGATCTCTTCGGAGTCTTGAGATGAGTAGGCAGAGATTATGCAGAGGAAGTTGATGAGCGAAGAAATCAGCTGTGCATCATCTCGCTTCGCTTCAGACTCAGACTTCTTTATGTCGATCACCAGTGTCAGCATGTCCAAGAAAAAGTTTCCCGAGTCGCGCTGCACAGACCAGAGAGCAGGGATGTCTTGACCGAGTTCGAACAGCTTCTCCAGCATGAGAGTCGCTCGTTGGTCGTCTTCTATCAGCCGAAAGATGTAGAAGCCTGTGTAGCAGACTCGAGCACATGCTTTGATGACGATGTTGAGGTCTTCGCACTTGGCTGCTTTCTTCTTGAGCTTGTCGTTGCTGGCGATCTCGAGTATCTTTTCGAGCTTGACGATGCTCAGCAGCAGTCGAGCTTCTTCTTTGGCAGCTTCGATGTTCTTGGTCTTGACGATGTTCCTTATGCCTTGCACCCAGTGGTTGACCGACTCGAGCACCACCTTCAGAGCGCCCTGGTCTTGTGAGTTGACCAGCACGCTGAAGGCTAGCAGCGTGAAGGGGGGGCAGTTCTTGGGGAAGAGCGGCTTGACGGAGAAGAGGTAGGCAGGGGTGAGCACGCTTTGTATCAGTTGAGAAGAAAGCTTGTGGTGCAGCAGCGGGATGGAGATCGGAGGCAGGTGCTGGTTCGGGGCAGGCTGCTGGTTGCTGGCTGCACAGCCAGTGGTGGCATAGCTGGAGGATTGGTTCAGTCTGATGAGGTCGAGCAGGATGTCGTAGAGGACGTCTTTGGGATCGGACAGGTTGAGAGACTGCTTGACTTTGATGAGTTCTCTGTAGTCAGCAGTGACGACATAGCAGAGACCCGAGAGCTTGTTGTCCAGCGAAGAACCGACCGGCTGCACCGCAGCGAGACACAACTTGAGCAGCTCCATCCTCTCGTCCAGAGGACCGCCCTTCGATGCCACGTGCAGCAGCTTCTCTGATTTCTTGAGCAGCGACTCGATGACGAACTGCTTGTTTTCTTTCTCCGCTGCTGCCTGGTTGTACTTCCTGCTGATGGAAGACACAAGAGCCAGCTTCCGCACCGAGGCAGAGAAGTTCATGTCCAGCTGCAGCTCTGCCGCGACGATGTGTTCGAAGAATCCAAGCACAGAGCTGGGGTTCCTCGACTGCAAGAGGAAAGCTGCGAAGTTGAGTGTCGGCTGCAGCAGGTTGAACTGATAGCTGCTCATGCCGCTCAGGTTTTTGAGGTCTTCGAGCAGCCTGTCTTTCTCCATCCCAGTCCTGTTCGCGAGGTACGCTTCGGCCAGGCTCCTCTCGAGGAAGTCTTCCATTTCCCAGACGTCTTCGATGATCTTGATGCACTTCTTCTGCTCTTTGCTGACTTCTTTGTTCTTCTGGTTGCTTCCGTGGCTCTTTTCTTTGAAGTCTTTCATGCCCCTGATGACCTGGTCGATGTAGTAGGCGAGACAGCCGCTCCACTTGTCGAGCTTGAAGACCTCGGGAGTCTTTGCTGCCTGAAGCGTCTTGATCCTCGACTGAATGCGAGTCAGGGGGACGGTCATTTCGGTGACCGGGGTATGGAGCTTGATCTTTGGGTCTGGGTTGGGCAACATGCTGCAGATGAGGTCGGAAAGCTGTCGATCCAGCTCGCTGAGTCGGGCAGGGGGAAAGAAGCTGACGGGACAGGAAGTGATGATCTCCCAGAGCGTGTGGTCAACTTCGAGCAGACGAGCTTTGTCGAGGATTCCTGAAGCATGGTTTTGCATCAAGGCATCGTCGAGCAGGTCGAGAGCTTGCTGGATCTTTTTGGCAGCGTCGTGGCATGCCAGAGCTGCAGCTGCGGGTTTAGATTGCATGTTCTGAACTGCGAGGCTCCATTTAACTCTTGCTGACTGCCTTCAGTCAAAGAAGATGCAATTAATTAGTGAGTCTGTCCTTGAACTCGTCGAACACGCGCTTCTTGTCATCTCTGTGCAGGCCGCTGAAGCCCATCAGCACGGGGTTGGCTTCGACCTGTGAGAACTGAGAAGTCTTCCTGATGCCTTCGCTCTTCATCAGACTCACGAACAAGTCGATCGAGTTTTTAGTGGTGGCTGGTCAGCTGAGGGTACTCGGAATCAGGCCAGTGACTTTGTTCTCGCACTCTTCTTTGAAGATCTTTTCTACCTCGAAGTACTTGTTAGCTTCTTTGAAGACCTTGTCTGCCTTGAATTTCTCTTTGAAGAGGCCGTAGTTAGCTTTGAACTTTGGGTTCGCCTGGTATTGTCTGTGCCAGGCTTCGACCATTTGTCTTATCTGCAGCTGCAGCGTCTACGTAAGTCTGCGAGTACTTCTCTCAGCGACTTGGACTTGTCTTGGACCTTCCTCTTCTCTGCCTCGAGATATTCACCTATGAGAATCTCTTGTACCTCGACAGAGAGCCTCTGGAGGCGGACATCTTTTGACTTTAGTCTGAGAGGACTGATCACTTTCGAGTAGTCTCCGAGCAGAGGGATGGAATGTTCTCGGAGAAAAGACCAGAACTCTTCTTTTTCTTGTGCATTCACATCTTCGACTCGAGTCTTCGATGTGTGGACTGAGAGGGCGGTTTGGAACACTCGCTCGACATCCATACTGGAGCTCTGGTGGCTTTTGCCGAGGTCTTTGTGTTTGTCAGTCTGTTCGGTCTTGTCGATGAGGTGAGCAGGTTGAAGGTTTTCTTGTCTGCTCATGAAGACGGAGATCTCTTTCTTGACGCTATCTTCTAAGTGGTCTTGTATTTCGCTGGGGATCTGCTCGACGATGCGGTTGTTGATTTTGTTCAAGGTGTAGACTCTCCTGTTGTCGGTCAGCAGGACGATGAGAGGAGTGTTCCAGATGCTGAACCATCGGACTGGGATGAAGGCATCTTTTTGAAGCTTGTTGGCCAGGAGGATTCTGAGAATGGATGAAGGCGACTCCCAGACAGCCACTCCTGAGACTGTGTCGACGAAGAAGATCTCTCCCTTGGATTCGACCTGCACGAATCGCTTGCTGAAGCCTCCGAACTGCTTGTGGTCGATCTCGGAGAGAATCGTGGGTGCAGATAGCGGCGCAGTGAAGACCAATGCTGAGAGAGACATCGATCAAGCAGCCAGATGTAATTAATTTATAAATCCTAAGATGGCAGGAAAGGCTGATTTCTCAAAGCTCGAAATCTTGACGTGCAAATTCTGCGGCGGTGAGGGTACTCCCAAAACTTTCTCTCAGAAGACTGGTAAGCTTGGAGTCCAGGTCAAGCAGATCGACGAAGAATTGAAGAAGCTCGCAGCTGACTGGAAAGGAATCCGTGTGACCACTGAAATCCACGTCCAGAACAAGGCCTTCACCCTGAAGTTCAAGCCAGGTGTTACCTCGATGATCGTCAAGGCCATGGGCGACTATACCAGAGATAGACAGAAGACGAAGCTGACCAACAGATCAGGAAACATCTCATACGCTGAAATCATCAGAATCGCAAAGTGGATGGAAGCTGAAGGCAAGTCCAGATCCAAAACCTTCAAGGGCTCAGTCAAGCAAGTGCTCGGATCGTGCGTGTCAGTCGGCTGCACTGTCGACGGAAGAAGCGCGAAGGAGGTCACGAAGGATGTCGAGGCCGGAGTTCTTAAGCTTAACTAATTAAAGTGGAAACCAACAAAGCAATAAGTCTGTTTAAATGATTTCGAAAGTCTTGGAGATAAATTTTGCAGCCGCAACAGATCGGTATGGATAAAGGAGAAGTCTTCACGACCAGACCTCCAATTCGAGGCCCTGAACCGAAACTAAACTACGTCAGCAATCTGAAGAGCAAGTTCATCGCATACGGACTCGAGAAGGAAGGCGAAAAGAAAGAGAAAGTGACAGGCGAGTCTGCCTTCCAGTATGTCTCTCGCATGATGGACACAGAAGAAATAAGAATCAACTTCAACCCTATGTTCGTGCCTCATATGAACGATTTGGGAGTCAACAACAAGAGGGTGTTTCGCGGTCATTTGAGCACGTTGAAGTCTGGATTGTGCTCAAACTCTGTTATCAAGAAACCTGTGGAAGTTACCGTCGAAGAGGGAAAGGTGGCGATGTACGCCATCGAAGCTGGCCAAAAGCGAGTCCCGATCGACCCCAAGCTATACCGAGACGTCTTAACTGACATCCAGTTCAAAAACATCAACGAAGTCATCGAAGAACAGAAAGATGCTGCACAGCAGAAGATGTTTCAGAAACAACCACACAAAAAACTCGAGCAGCCAAAAGTCCCCTCTCAGTACGTCTACCAGATGGAGTCCAAGAACCAGAAGAAAGAAGTCTCCACCCTGTTCCTTTTCGCCCAAGACGACAAAGAGCTCGAGTCGTTCAAAAACGTCGTGTTGACACAGACTGACGAAGGTAAGACCATAGCAGAATCTAGAAGCCGAGGAGGCGGAGGAGCTTTGACTGACATTATCACACTGTGGAAGATCAGTCTGTCCGAGATGTTCTACAACAAGTTGTACACCTACGTTCAGGCCAAGATGAGCGAAGTGAAGCCGAAGGTTCCTACCTCTGTCTCGAAAAAAGTCCTGTTCAAGAGCATCATCCGGAAAATGTGCAATAGAATAAACATCCAAAACATGATCAAGAAAGAAAAGGCTGACGAAAAAAAGAAGTCTGAGTTTCTGAGGAAACTGGTCACCAACCTGGTCTCGATGAACCGCGACAACCTCGAAGCACAGGCACAGATCAGATACTTGCAGTGGAGTCAAGTCATCCAGCAGCTCGTCGAGAGAGACGCTCAGATGAACCTCGAGAACATAAGCATGCGCATCCACAAGTACTACGATCTGCTCGCTCCTTGGAGCCAAGACAAGTTCGGATACTACGCCATCGCTGACTTCTGGATCTGCGTCAGCAAAGAGCCAGTCAAAGAGATGACCGAAGCGAAGGTTAAAGAAGTCTTGACCAAATCAGTCTTCAGAAAGAAGATCCAGTTCGTGCAGGTGCCTGAGCGATCGAACTCCTTATTCGCCTCTGAGTGTCGGCCCATCCCCAGCGACCAAGAGCTGGACCTAGCCAAACACCTGAAGCAATACCTGATGGTGTGTCTCACGGACAGACTCACCAATCGAATCTTGGGCTTCGGAAGTCGACAGATCACCATGAGCATCCGAGAACACCTCGACATCAGCATAACCGACATGTCAGGAGCCACCGCCACCACTCCTCGAGGAATCCTTCTCTTCGTCCGAGAAGGACTAGAACTCAGCTCGCAGCAAATCCCTGCCATCGAAGAACTCATCCAGCCCGAGAACTACGGAATGCTCAGGAAGTACTATGCACATCAGATAAACGATCTCGCTCTCCACCACATCCAAGCCAATAGCGGCCTTGGCAAAAAGTTCAACGACTTGAGAGACTACCTTCGGAACACCTACAAAAAGAACGCAGTGATCGCTCACTTCGAAAACACCAGCCACAGAGATGTCAAGTGGAGGCAGTTCGAGAGGCTCGTCGCAGACTCGACTCTTCAAGCCACCATCAGCGGCACAGGCGACTACGACAAGATCATCTCGAACAGAGCGCAGTTCATCCACAACTACAAGAGGTTCCTCGGCTCCGATCCCCTCGTCGCTGACCCAGACATCCTTGATGCGAAAGAAACCCCCGGCAACCAGCCAGCCCCAGCTCAGACCAAAGACTTCGGCAGCTACTTATTCTACAGCAGGTATCTCTGGCCCGGACTTCGAGAGCTGCAGAAGGTCAACGATTACTACGAGGAGACTCTGATGAGTGCTGCCTGTGAACACCACTACCTGAGAATCTGGAAGTCCATCGGAAAGACAGTCCTCATCAAGAACCTCATCTTGAACATCCTCATCAATGGCAAAAAGATTCCTGGAACCTCGACCTCTTCTAGCCTCATCAAAGTCCTCAGCGACAGATACGGAAACGACTTCACTCTCAATCCATCTATCAACAAAGACTTCAGCGAACTCGTTGCTAAGTACAGCTTGGATGAAGCGAAAGCTGGACTGATACAGAACATCTTGAAAGCTTACTTGGGACTTTCAGAGATCTTATACCTGGAAACAATCAATCCAGTCTGCCCAGTTGAAACAGTCATCAGAGGCTTTACCTTGAAGTTGGTTGGAGGCCTCGTCAACATCGTTCACAGACTCGTGGATCTATACGACATCACATCTAAAAACCAGAGCGATGAACAGCAGGCAAGCACTGTGATCGAGGACGATGTGTTCCTCGTTCTTGTATCGATTGCCATCGTGTTTCTTCCAGAACACTTCATCGAACCCATCCAAACTTTCAACATCGATCAAAAAACATTAATGACTTTCGAGGCCTATGCTCGACTGGGAATCAACTTGGTCAGATTCCTGAAGAGAAAAGAAAATGGTGAGTATCAGTTCTCGATGCCTCTTATCCCAGGCTCCTTCAAGCTGGCAGTCACACTCCCTCAGCTGATCAGTCTGGACTCTCCTGAAGTCTTCAATAAGTTGACAGGCTTGGGATTTCCATTCCTGTCTTTCTCTCTCGATATCACCGACACTCTCTTCTCTGGCTACCTCAATCCTGATGTCATGCGGAAGTTCTGGAACCTTTTGTTCTTCGAAAGCGGTCATCAGATCAGCCGTAGAGGCCAGCAACTGCTCCTCATTGGCATCCTCACTCTGATACAAAACAGCAAACCTCAGATCATGGCGAGCAGGTCTGCACAAGAAGTCGTCTGGCATATCAGGACTTCAGGGCTGTTGGACTTTAAAGGCAGAGAGTTCATATACTCCATCTGCCACAACCGAAGGAAACACCTGGTGAAGGATGACGACAACTCAGACTGGATCGGCGCTCCTGTGAAGAACCTGCTCATCGGCGACAACAGCGTCGAACAAGCACTCCTACAAATCAGGATGCAGCTTAGTGAAGAACTGGCTTCCATTTCCTCGACCAACGCAACGTTCACCAGATTCTTGATCGACCAGAATAACACCGTCAAAGGACCAGCCGAAACCATCAACGTCCTTCACTTCATCAACTTCTTGAACAGCTGGATCATCGAGCCTCCCACCACAATCAACCCCCAAGAAAAATCCAAGCCCAAAAAAGTGCTGGTCCACTTCCCTCTCAATGAATTTGGAAATCGCGAAGCTGCTGGAAGGCAACTGGCTTCGATGCCTCAGATCGAGTCAATCACTTTCGCCATCATCAACTGCGAGTTCGGAAACCTCTTGCCTCAGTCCACACAAATCAACCTCCGATCAGGCTTCTCTTCAGAAGACTACATGACGAAACAAACAGACTCGAGCTGGTATGGCTACTTCAAGTTCAACAGCAAATGCATGAACAATCCTCAAGAAGACTGGATTGAAATCGTAGTCATGGGAAGGGATCAAAAGTCCAAGCAACTGACCTACAATAAGAAGATCTACATGGACAAGATCCGACTCAACCTCGAAAACTACTTCACGGTCCAGTTCGACACCTTCTGGCTCAACTTCAGTTTGAAGGCCACGATTAATCCACCGAAGGCAGCTGCAATAGTGAGAATCGAAGACCTGTCCATCTTCGACAAAGACAAGATCTTCAGGACGATTCAGAAAATCGAGTACCTGGCAGACCACCTAGAAATCAAGAGAGAGTTCCCATACATCCAAGAACTGCTGCACAGCGTCATCGACAATCGAGAGAACCTCAAAGTCGTCATGTCGAACGCCTTCTCGACCTCCACCAGACCGCTAAAGTTCGATAAGACTTTCGAAGAAGAGTGTCTCGGAAAGTGTCTTCTGGGCAAACTCAACCCGACGATGTTCGAAATGATTGCCAGACTGATCATCTTTTCTCCTCTCGACAACAAACACATCTTCAGGCTTCTGTTCAACTTGCTGACCAAACTCGACCTCAACCGCAACAACTACTGCGTCAAGCGCACCCACGTCGAGTTCCTCATCTGGTACATCCTTCGCATGGGCCAGATCCACATCCCCTACCTCGAAATCCTCACACTCGTCTCTCAAAGCATGCACGAAGCAGACTCCTACTTCACCTCGGTCGTCCTTTCCTACCAAGAAAACCGCGCATCGAAAGCTCACGACTTGACAGACATGTTCAACGAGTGGCTCGTCTCCACCAGAAACAGGACTGGTAGCTCGCACATCCTCTTGGGCAGCAAAGGCTACCTGAACCAGCTGGAGAAGGCGATCATCTACTATCAGAACGAACTCAACACGGGCTGGAACTTCATCCCATCGCTGCGAAACAAACTCAAGATATCCATGGTTTGCCAAGGACACATCAGAAAGCTCGAACTGGTATTCAACGACAAGTACAAGCTGATCCAAGAAGCCAGAGACAGCTTCATCGTCCCCGAAACCAACCACGTGCTTGTGCTGGCCGACTCCGAAGAGAACCTCTCCTTCGATCGGTTCGTCTCGCTGATGAGTCAGATCCAAGTCCTCGACTCGGTCTTCAGCAAACTCAGTGGATTCGGCGGCAACAAAAGCGAAATGGACAAGTGGAGGAAGGCTCAGCAGGAGCAATCACAGTCGCAGGTATTCAACATGACCGTCACCATCACTCACAAGATGGTCGACCGGTCACTCGACGGCTATCAGGAGTACGTCTGGGTGCTCGGCACCACTGAGATGAAAGCTGTCGACCGAAATGAGGTCACCGTGAGGCTCACTCCGGACAAGGCCAAACTCACCCAGCTGGTTGAAGACCGCTTCCAAATGTTCGAGCAACTCAAGGGACCGAAACAGACACCCTCTTTGAAAGACATCAAAGCGGTCGAGCCAGACGTCTCGATAAGGACTCTCATCGACATCAGCAAAGAAGCTTTGATCAACGACCTACTGAACAACATCGAGAACAAAAGAAAAGCTTTCACCGAGTGCTCGCTGAATCTCCTGGGAGTAGACGCCGAGAACGCCACGCTGATCTTGCAGAACCAGAAGCTCAACCCCACCTACCTCGACGCCAACCTGCAAGACATCGCTCAGTTATTCAGCTTCCCGAAGCACCTCACCATCACCTGCGAGTACCAGAAGGTCGGCATTCTGCCAGTCTTCACTCGACACGCCAGAGACATCTACAGGCAAGAGGGAGTCGACACAGCTGACAATCCGCTGGTGCCCTGCCAGATCGTCCAGAGAGGCGAAAGGAAATCGAAGGTGATATTCAAAGGAGACACAGGTAGCAGCTCTTGATCTAGAAACCCGCACCATCGACCGACAAGACCTCGTGCTCTAAGACTCGACCGCATCGGCGTCTAAATAATCTAACATATCTAATTAGCCACAGATTTCGCAGGCCTCGATCATCAGCGTACTAAATTCGGACAGGTGTATTTAATAATCTCATGACCACTGCTCGACTCGCTGTCAGTCTGCTCTTCTTGTCTCTCGCAGCCTTCGCGGCCTGCAAGAATGCCAAGGACGCCGAAACGACCCACATCGTCTCGCTGACCATCGAAATCGACGGCAAGCTGCAAGACGAAAAGATCGCCATCGGTCTCTTCGGAAAAGACGTGCCCAGAACGGCTGAAAACTTCAGACAGATCTGCAACGGCTTCAACCTCAGCGGCCAGACCCTCTCATACAACAGCTGTCCGTTCCACAGAATCATCCCCAACTTCATGATCCAGGGAGGAGACTTCACCAACCGCGACGGCACTGGAGGAAAGAGCATCTACGGAGAAAAGTTCAAGGACGAGAACTTCAGCATCTTGCACGATGTGGGAGTCCTCTCGATGGCCAACGCCGGCAAGGACACCAACGGCTCGCAGTTCTTCATCACCACCGCCCCGACGCCATGGCTCGACGGCAAGCACGTCGTCTTCGGCCGCGTGCTCAGAGGCCACACCCTGGTGAAGGCCATCGAGTCCTACGGCACGCAGTCCGGCAGACCGAAAGCTCAGATCCGAATCGCTACTTGCACGGAAGAGACGACCGACCTCTAATTAATTAAGCGATGGAGCCACAATTTAATAATGCGCTAGCTTGTGAAGCCGTGTCGCGCCGTGTATGCCCCTTGCGACGCGCACGGCGAGCAGGTCTGCGTGTTACTCACATAACGTGAGATGTGTGCATTCAAACAGAAAGAAAAGAGTATTCGAATGACATAGGATCGGCGTACTATTTTAAACTTCGAAAGATACATCCTAGGAAACCATAGTCAAAGCAATCCCTAGAGATGGTCGCCGACAGCCTCGGACAAGTCGCTCGCACGAGGCCGGTCGAGAGGAGAAGCAGAATGTCTGTTTCTCGTATACGAACAAGTCTTCCGCTCTTTTCTGGG
>JFJP01022809.1_pt1 | contig 13804 bp, 14 predicted proteins | sample 431651 | NCBI WGS metagenome assembly JFJP01 (sample SAMN02602958, study PRJNA72255) | Microbial mat metagenome, whole genome shotgun sequencing project. | biome: fresh water; feature: sink hole; material: water; isolation source: purple microbial (photo- and chemosynthetic) mats found in... | reverse complement strand
CCGGGACCGGGGCTGTGGTTTGCGCCTTAGGATTCGGACGATAAGCGGACAAGTCATATAACTTATTAAAATTGATTCAATACGGACTTTATGTTCAGGAACAGTTTTTTCAATCCGTCGTATTTTTTCGGAGGATAAAACAATCCGGAAAGCTCCGTTTATGACAGTAAAAGTTCGTAGTACCGCCTTCAGGCGGTTACTGTGAAATCATAAGTTCGTAGTACCGCCTTCAGGCGGTTACTTTGAAATCATAAGGTCAGCCTGACAGGACAGACCGCCTGAAGGCGGTACTACGAACTTGTACAATGGTAAGAAAACTTGATGCCCGGGCTGCAAGGCAAACTTGTATTCCGGATTTTATAAATTCATAACATTATGAGATATAAAAAAAATGAATCATTCTGAATTCTTGAAAGCAACTGAGTCTGCAAGCAATTTTGAACTCAGACGGGCAGCAGAGCGATTACGCGACGGACTTTTCGATCCCCTCGGTGTGCGCCTGCTGACTGTCGGCAACGAACAGTTGGATCGGGTGTTTGATCAGGGAGCAGACAATGCCGGCAAAAACAAACCTGCACATCTTTGTATCTGCGGGTCTTATGGTCAGGGCAAATCGCACAGCCTTACCTATCTCTGCCAGCGTGCTTCCGAACAGGGTTTTGTCACAGCATCCGTCACCCTTGATCCGAGAGAAAGACCTCTGAGTAATTTTCAGCAGGTATTCCGGGAGATCATGGCAAGCATCCGGTTTCCGGACCCGGCAATGTCTCTGATGACGCTATGGCAAAAGCAGGTTCATTCCAAAACTGGAGAACTTATGGACGATTCCTTTGAAAACCGGGTTTTCGATCTTCTTCCCCCTGAAATGCCTCTTCTGTTCAAAGCGATTATGGCAGCACTTGTCCGGGAGAATATCTCTGTTTCCGAACAGCAGAAGCAGACGAAAAAGCATGCAGATATCCGTGTCCGGGAGATTCCTTATCTGCTGACACGCGCTCTGTCCGGTGAAAGTGTGCCGGTTGCCCGGCTGAAACAGGCATTCATCTGCCGGCAGGTTTCTTTCTGGAAAAAATCTCCTCTGACCTGCCGGGGATGGCAGCCTTATCTCCAAATGATTCACGCACTGAACTCTCTGTTCCGGCAGATGGGTTTTAAGGGCTGGGCAGTTTTTTTCGATGAAGGGGAATCTGTTGTTCAGACGCGTATTTCCTCCCGGAGCAAAAGTTATCAGATTCTGGATCAGATATTTTTTCCCGAGCATTCTGTTCCCGGATTTTATCCGATTATCGCCTTTACCGATGATTTTTTCCTGAAAGTTCAGCAGGAAGATTATGACAGCATCAGAATGCGGAAAGGAGATGAAATCCAGCGCTTTGGGAAAAATTACGCTCAGGCATGGCATGATATGACGGTGTATCGGCTGCAGGACCTCTCCTCAAAAGATTGGAAAGACCTGTCCGAAAAGCTGATAGTCCTGCATGGCGCAGCTTACGGATGGCAGCCTTTTGAAACAGAAATCCGTAATGAAATGGCAGAGCGTCTTTTGGAAAGCCGGCAACTGGAAACCCGCCTTAAAATAAAGGTCTTGCTGGATCAGTTGGATCTGATGCAGCAGGGGCAGGTTTTGGAAGTGAGAAGTGAAGAGTGAGAAGTGAGAAGTGAGGAGTGAGAAGTGAGGAGTGAGAAAGGAAAAAATTACGCTTCCTGATCCTACGGCGATCATTCTTGAAAGCATCTCCGACGGGGTCTTTACCGTTGACAGCGACTGGCAGATCACCACATTCAATCGTGCAGCGGAAGAGATTACGGGGATTTCGCGTGATGATGCTGTCGGGAGGCATTGTTCCGAGGTCTTCCGTGCCAGCACCTGCGAGACAGACTGCGCTCTGCGCGGCACCGTGGAGACCGGGACGCCTGTCATAAACCGGTCTGCCTTTATTATTGATGCAGACGGGCGGCGGATTCCGATCAGCATCTCAACCGCCATACTGCGGGATAAAAAAGGCAATGTCATGGGAGGAGTAGAGACATTCCGTGATCTGAGTCTGGTGGAAGAATTGCGTAAAGAAATTACCGGGGGCTTTCAGATCGGCGACATGGTCAGCCGGAGTGCGGCAATGCGTAAAATAAGCAATATTCTTCCGCAGATAGCAGACAGCGACAGCACTCTGCTTATTCAGGGCGAAACCGGAACCGGCAAGGAACTGCTGGCACGGGCAGTTCATAACCTGAGTTCACGTCAGAGCAAGCCTTTTATCGCTGTCAACTGCGGAGCATTGCCTGACACTCTGCTGGAATCGGAACTGTTCGGTTATAAAGCCGGGGCATTTACCGGCGCTGATAAAGACAAACCCGGACGTTTTGCTTTAGCTCAGGGCGGGACTCTGTTTCTTGATGAAATCGGTGAGATCAGCCCTGCATTGCAGGTACGGCTGCTGAGGGTCTTGCAGGAAAAAACTTTTGAACCGCTCGGAGGAACAAAACCGCTTACAGCAGATGTCAGAATTATCACTGCAACCAACCGGGACCTTGCCTCGGAAGTCAAAAACCATGTATTCCGCCAGGACCTGTTTTACCGGATTCATGTGGTCAGAATTGACCTGCCGCCGCTAAGAAAACGCAGAGAAGACATTCCGCTGCTGGCAGAGCATTTTGTGACCCGGTTCAACCGGCTTCAAAACAAATCGGTTTCCGGACTGAGTCCTGAAGTTCTTGCGTGTCTGATGGCGCATGACTTTCCGGGCAATGTACGGGAATTGGAAAATATCATTGCTCATGCCTTTGTTTTCTGTTCGGAAGGCATGATAGAGCTTCATCACCTGCCCCAAGATTTTGCCGTGCCGAATCTGCCCCTTGTTTTTTCCGGCAAAAAAATCAAAAGCGATATCAAAACTGCTGTCAAGGCACTGGAAGCGCAGACCATTCTTGAGTCGCTTAAACGCAACTGTAACAGCCGTCTTGCAACTGCTAAGGAATTGGGGATGCACAAAAGCACTCTGTTCCGAAAAATAAAGGCTCTGGGCATTTCTCTTCCAGAGCGGGACGGGCGTTCCCGCATATAAAATTGAAAAGTTTGCAGTACCGCCTTCAGACAGTACTGCAAACTTTTTCTATCTTCTGAAATTCGCTTATTTTTGCAGAGTCGCATGGCTGCATCTCTGCATTCTCCATGCCGTCGCTTTTCACCAAAAAGATTCTCAGTTATAACTCTCTGATTTTTAATGATTTTTTATATAAATCAGCCGATAAGCCGCTTTTGGCACGATATGTGCATTAGTTAAAGGCATCGGAGGTAATGTCTGATGAGAGTAGCCCTTGCAGTCTGGGAAGGGAGAATTTCGCCGGTTTTCGATGTATCCCGGCAGATTCTCATTTTGTCTGTCGAAAACGGAACAATTGCCGAAAAGCATCATGAAACATTTGCAAACAATGATCCGATTTACAGGGCTTCCAGACTGGCAGAACTCAAGATATCAACGCTGATCTGCGGCGCTGTCTCCCGGCTGCTTGCCGATATGCTGGCATTGCAGGGTATTCAGACTATTTCTTTTACTGCGGGGGAGACAGATGCAGTCATCGCCGCGTATCTTGCCGATGCTCTTCCCAATCCCGGGATGTCAATGCCCGGGTGCGGCGCACGGCGCAGACATTGCCAGCAGAATGTGTCGGAGAAATACAACATATTGCACCGAGAACAAAGAGGGGGTGGAATTATGCCGAATGCTGACGGAACAGGTCCCGGCAAAGGATCGGGCCAAGGTAAAGGAGGCTGCGGAACTACTAAACAGGGCTGCGGCGGTAAGGGCGGTCAGACTCAGGGCCCCGGATGCGGAACCGGACAGGGTCGTAAACAAGGTCAGGGACCCGGATGCGGCGGTCAACAAGGTCAAAAGGGAAGCGGTTCCGGGGGAAGTTGATTCCATTTTCGTCAACGTGAACGAAAAGGAGAGATGATTTTGTAAGAGATTTCGTTCACGTTTACAATGAGGAGGAAACAGATATGCCGAGAGGAAACGGAACCGGACCTGTGGGAATGGGTCCGATGACAGGAAGAGGAACCGGATATTGCGCCGGATACGGGATGCCGGGATATGTAAACTCGGCTCAGAGAAGCGGTGTCGGAATAGGCGCCGGTCAGATGAGAGGCTGGCGCCGAGGCTGCGGACGACGTTCTATGTATGACTCCCCCGTATCTCCGAGATGGAGTGCTATGACTCCTTTTACAACGCCGGTTTCGGAAGATGAAAAGCAAGTTCTGCAAAGACAGGCAGATATTTTGCAGAGCCGCTTAAACGAAATCAAAGGACGGCTGGATGAATTGGAAACGCCGAAATCATGAGGGTAGGTACTGGGTGCCGGGGACTGGGAACTAAGGTCCAGAACTCGGCTTCCAGCGCCCGGCACCCACTCCCCGGCAACGGAGCATTTATGAAAATAGCAGTAACATCCACAGGAAAAGAACTGACTTCGGATATGGATCCGCGCTTCGGAAGAGCCGCATATTTCATCATTGTTGACTCTGAGACCATGAAATATGAGGTAGTGGACAATAAGCAGAATTTAAATCTTCCCCAAGGTGCAGGGATACAAGCAGGCAAAACAATTGTTGACAACCATGCAGATGTCCTGATTACCGGCAACTGCGGTCCCAAAGCCTTTCTGGTTTTGGAACAGGCAGGAGTCAAAATCGTCACCGGCGCGGGCGGCAAGATAAAAGACGTTGTTTTGCAATATAAAAACGGCGAATTGAAAGCAGCTCAGGGCGCCAATGTCGAAGGACACTGGGCATAAGAGTTCGGAATCTGCCCGTAGTACCGCCTTCAGGCGGATATTCAATCCTAAACATAAGATAGCGAAGGAACCTTTAAACATGAAATTTGCAATCCCTCTGGCAAACGGCAAACTCACAGCGCATTTCGGCCATTGCCAAGAATTTGCTCTGATTGATGTTGAAAAAAATGAGATAAAAAACAAACAGGTGCTTGTACCGCCTCCCCATGAACCCGGAGTGCTTCCGAAGTGGCTCAATCAGCAGGGGGCAAATGTTGTGATCGCAGGCGGTATGGGACCCAGAGCTATTGAGCTTCTGAATGAGGCTGGAATAAAGGTGATCACCGGCGCGCCGGTTGAACTTCCCGAGACGCTGGTCCGTAATTATCTGGACAATGCCCTGAGCCTCGGCAATAATCTCTGTGACGGCGGCGATCATAATCATCAGTGCAGCCATTAATTAAGTGAGAAGTGAGAAGTGAGAAGTGAATATTGAAATTTCTCACTTCTCACTTCTCATTTCTCACTAAAAACAGGAGGACAAGGCAAGTGGAAAAGATTTTGATTGTGGGCTGTAAAAAAGCAATGGATGATGTCTGCATCGCCTGTTCGAGATGTATGGTTGGTTTTAACAGAAGAGAAGGCGAGTTCAGCCGCTACAAAGGCAAGGATGCGGAACTTATCGGTATGTTAAGCTGCGGCGACTGTCCGGGAGCCGCCATTGTCACCCGGCTGGCTCAGGTCAATCTGTGGAACAAACCCATGGGAGAAAAAGTAAGCAAAGTTCATATCGCTCCCTGTCTTGCGGATCACTGTCCGCACAAGGAGACAATTATCGGCAAGATCAAAGCAAAAGCAGGCGTCGAAGTGATTGAAGGCGCTCATCCCTACAAGCCGGATAATATATTTGCCTAATGTTCATAGAAAAAACAGCGGGTTATGCTTTCCGATTTCCTCGTTCCAAGCCGGGGCTTGGGAACGAGGAAAAATCGGAAAACATAACCTGCCCCAGAGGGAGTTATCAGCATGATTATCAGTATTGCCAGCGGCAAAGGCGGAACCGGCAAAACCACGGTGGCAACCAATCTGGCTTTGTCCATCGGATCCGGAGTGCAGTTGCTGGACTGTGATGTAGAAGAACCCAACTGTCATCTTTTTATCAATGCTGTGGTTGAGACTACCGAAACTGTTACTACGCCTGTCCCGTTGATCGCCGAGGAAAAATGCACTCTCTGCGGAAAATGCGGTGAGATATGTCAGTTCAAAGCTATTGCGGTGATCGGCAAGAGCGTAATGACATTCAGCGAAATGTGTCATAGCTGCGGCGGGTGCATGGCGGTCTGTCCAGAACACGCTATCACGGAAACCGGGCGGGAAATAGGGATCATTCAAAAAGGCAGTCGCAACGGAGTAGAATTGGTTTACGGAAAGCTGAGGGTAGGCGAAGCCATGTCTCCCCCGCTGATTCGGAAAGTCCGTTCTTTTGCCCGGCATGATAGAATTACGCTGATTGACGCGCCGCCCGGAACTTCCTGTCCGGTCATGGCTTCGGTGAGAAATACGGATTTTGTCTTGTTAGTTACGGAGCCGACGCCTTTCGGTCTGCATGATCTGAAATTAGCGGTAGAAGCAGTCAAGCTCCTGAATATTCCGAGAGGATTGGTCATCAACCGTTCGGATATGGGCGATCATAAAGTCATAGAATATGCGGCTGAGGAAAATCTGCCGATTCTCATGGAAATCCCTTTTGACAGGCAGATCGCCGAATTTTACTCACGCGGAAAAATTCTTTCGGAAGTCATGCCGGAATGGAAAGAGAAATTCCTAATATTATATCGTCGGATTCGGGAAATTGTGAATCAGAGAGGAGCCGTCTGAAATGAAAGAACTGATTATCATCAGCGGAAAAGGGGGAACCGGAAAGACCAGTCTGACCGCAGCCTTTGCTTCGCTGGCTCAGAATAAGGTGCTTTGCGACGCGGATGTGGATGCGGCTGATCTTCATCTGATTATGAATCCCGATATAAGGCAACGTCATGATTTCCGCTCGGGTCACAGAGCAGTTATCGTCAAAGATAAATGTACGAAATGCGGGCTGTGTTCGGAACTGTGCCGATGGGAAGCCGTAAGCGATGAATTTGAGATTGACTCAATTGCCTGCGAGGGCTGCGGAGTCTGCGTGTATTTCTGTCCTGAAAAAGCCATTGAATTTCCTGAAAATACCTGCGGCGAGTGGTTTCTCTCCGATACCCGTTTCGGTCCCATGGTTCATGCCAGACTCGGTATAGCCGAAGAAAATTCCGGGAAATTAGTAACGCTGGTACGACAGGAAGCCAGAAAAACCGCAACGGAAAAAGGCTGCGATCTCATTCTTACAGACGGTCCTCCGGGACTCGGCTGCCCGGTTATTGCTTCTGTGGGCGGAGCAAGCGCGGTGCTGATTGTAACCGAGCCTACGGTTTCCGGCAGACACGATATGGAACGAGTAATTCAGTTGGCTGCTCATTTCAGGGTTCCGGCTCTGGTCTGTATCAATAAATTCGATATCAATACGGAAATGACTCGGGAGATAGAGAGTTATGTCCGGGAAAAGAATCTGACTGTATGCGGGCGAATTCCTTTTGATCCTATCTTTACTCAGGCTATGGTGCAGGCGCAGACTATATTCGAATATGGCGGCGATTCGAAGACCCATGAGTCAGTCAGAGAGATATGGAAAAATGTCTCTGAAAAACTCGGATAGAGAAAACGAAATCGTAGGGTCACGCCGGCGGCGTGACCTGTACGAAATCCTATATATACACAAATTTTTACCACAAAGAATTTCATAAAGTTCACCGCTTTGCGGTCAAGTCAGAATTCTTATCCCGCAATTCCAGTCCTAAAATCCTATTCTTTTTGCGCTGCCGACAGCATGTAAGCCCCCTCTGTTTTATAAAATCTCTGATTTATTATAAAATAATTTTTAAAAAAATGCTTGACAGGCTGATTGAATTATATTAAGGAGACATATACTATACAATTTGATCTTCCACACTTTTTTTGGTGTTATACAGATTTCCAGAAATTAAATTTCAGTAGATCGAAAAGTTTCATAAATCCGGAGTGCAAAAATAAAGTTTGCATATATTCAGGAATTTCAGCACGGTGCAAAAAAACGCTCCGCTTTATTTTTGCACTCCTCCCCGAAGTTTTCGATCTACTGAATTTTACAAATTCGTATGCAGGGGCGTATAATTATACGCTCCTGCTCATAAAAAAAGGAGATTGAAAAATGTCTGAAGAAAAGAAAGCATGTTCACGCAGAGATTTTCTGAAAACCGCAGGCGCGGTCAGCGTCGGTTCCTTGCTTGCCCCTATGATGAAAACCGGCGAAGTGCCTGCACAGCAGAATTCACCGGCGCAGGTGCGTGTGCCGACCCGTCCTTTCGGGAAAACCGGAGTCAATGTCTCAATTCTTTCGCTCGGAGGCATGTTTGACATCCCTTCCAATCAACTGCTGCTGAAACAGGCTCTTGAGTGGGGCGTTACTTACTGGGATACCGCGGACTGCTACGAAGGCGGCAAAAGTGAGGAAGGCATAGGCAAGTATTTCAAGAAAAATCCGGGGGACAGAGAAAAAATCTTTCTGGTGTCAAAATCCGATGCACGGGATCCCGAGGGCATTAGCGAACTGCTCAACCGTTCCCTTGAACGGATGAACACGAATTATATTGATCTTTATTTTATCCACGGTATCAAAAGCATCGGCGAATTAGACGGCAAAACAAAGGACTGGGCTGAGAAAGCCAAAGCAGATAAAAAAATTCGCTTCTTCGGATTCAGCACGCATCGGAACATGGAAGAATGTCTCAGCGAAGCTGCGAAACTTGGTTGGATTGACGGCATTATGATGTCTTACAATTTCCGTCTGATGCACAATGATGACATGAAACAGGCTGCTGAAGCCTGTGCAAAAGCCGGAATCGGTCTGACTGCCATGAAAACACAGGGCGGCGGGGCTGTAAAGACAGATACGGAAACAGAGTTGAAACTTGCCGGAAGATTCATGGAAAAGGGCTTCAGCGATAAACAGGCAAAACTCAAGGCAGTATGGGAAAACCCGAATATTGCGAGTATCTGTTCCCAGATGCCCAATATGACGGTTCTTATGGCAAATGTCGCGGCTGCCGCGGATAAGACAAAGCTTTCCTCACGGGATAGGGAACTGCTCAGACAGTATGCTCAGGAAACCGCCTCGGATTATTGCCGGGGATGTGCCTATCATTGCGAATCGGTAATTGACGGGGATGTGCCGGTCTGCGATATCATGCGCTATCTCATGTATTACCGTGACTACGGAGACAGAGACCGGGCAAGACTTCTGTTTAACGATATTCCGCCGAATATTCGGAGTCATATTGCTCATCTTGATTACTCGGGAGCAGAGCAGCGATGTCCCCAAAAAATGCCTATAGGAAAACTGATGAGAGAAGCGGTTGAAATATTGGCATGAAAACAGTTCCCTCAACATCGGCTTCGATTTACCCGGATCGGCCCCGAGCGGCTGCCGGAGCTATTGTCTTTAAGGAAAACCGCGTATTGCTCGTACTTCGAGGACAGCCCCCTGCCGAGAAAATGTGGGCAGTTCCGGGCGGAAGTGTGGAACTCGGAGAAACGCTTCAGCAGGCTGCGGAGCGGGAAGTTTATGAAGAGACCGGCATCGTGATTCAGGCAGGGGAGCCGGTCTTTACCTTTGATTCGATTGTGCGGGATGACTCAGGACAGATTCAATTCCATTACGTGATTGTTGATCTGATCGCAGACTACGTGAGCGGAGAGCCGAAAGCCGGAGACGATGCCCTGGATGCAAGGTGGGTTTCGGCACAGGAGATGAAAACTCTGAACGTGAATAGTAAAACTAAAGAACTGCTCAGGGATCATTTCGGCTTCGGCATCCGGGAATAAGCCGGAAATAAGCCGGGAATAAGATTGTTCGGCATCTTATAAATAAAGACATAAAGGAAATTCTATGAGAAAATTATGTGTCGGCTCACTGATCGTATCTGCGGTGCTGATGTTTGTCTGCCCGGCATTTCCGGCCGGAGACAAAACTGCCCGGAATGCGGATCAGATTCTCAGGGCTATGAAAGAAAACGGGAAAAACTTAAAGTCATTTACTGCAAAGTTTGCCAAACTCAAACAGACAAATATGCCTGCTAAGTTATTATTTTCGGAAGGGAAAGTCTGTTTTGAAGATTCAGGCAAACTGCTTATAGAAATCACCGGCGCTTTGCCCATGAAACTTCTTTTGAGTGATAACCGGCTGACAATGTATTATCCTGATCTGCATAAAATTGAGAAAACTTATGTGGGAACGAGTATTATCAGGAAATATTTCGGCATCGGGGAACCCCTTGAAAAATTAAAGCAAAAATATAATGTCCGTCTGGTTTCGCCTCAGTCTTCAGACGACGCTTATCATCTCCAATTCATACCCAGAAAAAAATATATTTTGGAATATATCAGTTTCCTCAACATAATTGTCAATTCCCAGAACTGGCTCCCAAGTCAGATTGAGTTCAGGACCGCAAACGGAGATTATACCACATTGGGATTGCAGTTTCTTTCTATCAACGAACCTGTTCCGCCCGCGGTTTTTAGGATAGAATTACCTGAAAATAAGTAAATTCGGAGGGGATAAAAAAAATGAAAATCATGTTGTGTTATGACTCTTCCAGAGAAGCAGGGGAAGCATTGGGACTTGCGAAAAAACATGCAAGAGCTTTTGATGCTGAAAAAGTGTATGTGGTTACATCTATGGTAGGCGGACGGGATGTCCCGAGAGAAGTATTCGCAAACGCGGAACGGGAACTGAGATATGCCGAAAATGTGCTGAAAGAGGAGAATATCGTCTGTGAAACCCGGCTCTTAGTCCGGGGTCTGACTCCGGGAGAAGATATTGTCGAATTTGCAAAAGAAAAGGAAGTGGATGAAATCATCATCGGCGTCAGTAAAAAATCGAAAGTCGAAAAACTTCTCATGGGTTCTACGGCTCAATATGTGATTCTCAAAGCCGCGTGTCCGGTTGTCGCCACAAAATGATCGAAAGTTTGTAGTACCGCCTTCAGGCGGTGCGGCGTGATCGAAAGTTTGTAGTACCGCCTTCAGGCGGTGCGGTAAGTCTTTGATTTCACACTGACCGCCTGAAGGCGGTACTACGAACTTTTATCCGATCAGTTATGATCGCCTTCCTCCACGGAAATACCGTATCTGACTAATCTTCGGTAAAGCCTGCTTCTGCTGATACCGAGTATCCGGGCAGCTTTTGCCTTGTTCCAGCCTGTACGGTTCAGTGCCGAAAGGATATCCGCCGCATCACAGCTATGAGGCTCCGATGATGTAAACCCGGCAGAATGTTTTTTTAAGTCTGAAAGGTTATGAAGTCCGGCATCGGCATTTTTTAAGAAATCTCCCAGTTGCGGGGGAAGACAGGCGGTACGAATCATTCCTCCCGTACAGAAAATGCAGGCATGTTCAATGATATTAGACAGTTCCCGCACATTCCCGGGCCATGGATAGCTCATGAAAACATCAAGAACCCTGTCCGATATGCCGGTAAACTGTTTGTTGAATGCCTCGGCGTACAGATCATAAAAATGTTTTGCCAATACCGGAATATCCTCCCGCCGTTCACGCAAAGGCGGCAGCGAAATCTCGACCACTTTGAGCCGGTGATAGAGGTCAATGCGGAATAAGCCCAGTCTGACCTGTTCCTTCAGATCCGAGTTGGTTGCAGCGATGATCCGCACATCTGCTTTGACGGTTCTGCTGCTTCCGACCGGTTCGAATTCCTTGCGATCTATGACTCGGAGGAGTTTTGCCTGCATAAGCAGCGACAATTCGCCGATTTCATCAAGAAAGAGCGTTCCGCCGGATGCTTCCTGAAAGCGTCCCGAATGGTTGCTGACCGCGCCGGTAAACGCGCCGCGCACATGGCCGAACAGTTCGGGCCGAACAGTTCGTTTTCCATCAAAGCCTCGGTAAACATGGCGCAGTTCACTCGGATGAGCGGTTTTTTGGACCGGCTCCCGGTATAATGAATGGCTTCAGCCACCAGTTCTTTTCCTGTCCCGGTTTCACCGGAGATAAGAACTGTAGTCTCTTTGTCTGCAAGTTCTTTCACCTGTGTGCAGACGTACTGTATCGGTCTGCTCTGCCCGATGATTTTTTTAATTCGGCTATGTTTTCCGATCTGAAGTTCCAGTTCGAAGCCGTGTGATGTCTCGGATAACCAGCAGCGCGCCCGTGACCCTGTCTCGAGTGTCCAGCAAAGGCGAAGTGGTCAGGCTCAGACGTTTTTCAGGGAATCCGCAGTGTGTGCAGTTCACACGGTATTCCGAAACAGCCTTTCCGGTTTTCAGCAGACGGTATAACATACTGAAACACTGATATTTTTCAAATGACTGATCCAACCGCTCCCCGACCGAAGCACTTCGTACAGCTTCGCAGGCAATACGGCTCAGGGGAGGATTGACCTGAAGGATATTTCCGTTGCTGTCAATCGTAATTATGCCTTCGGGAATACTCCTGAAAACAGCGTTCAGCCGAGCCTCGCTTTGCTGAAGCGATTCATGCAGTTCTCTGCGTGCCGAAATCTCGGTTTTCAGTTGACTGTTAGCCAGTTCCGATGCTTCACGGGACCGCTTTAATTCAAGATGAACCCTGATCCTCGCCCTGACTTCATGAATATTGAAAGGCTTTGCAATATAATCAACCGCGCCGGCTTCAAAGCCCGCGGTGATGTCTTTCGGTTCATTTCTGACAGTAAGGAAAATAACCGGAATATCTTTTGTTGCCGGATCCGCTTTCAGTTGCCGGCAGACCTCGATACCGTCCATGCCGGGCATGACAATGTCTAAAAGAATAAGGTCCGGGGGATAGGAATGCGCCAGTTCAAGGCCTGTTTTGCCGTCCAAAGCCACGCTGAAATCATATTCTTTCAGGGAGTCGGCAAGTGTGCGGATGTTGATATCCACATCATCCACCAGCAGAATTCTGTATAACCTGATATCTGTCATGGGTGTCCCGCTGTTCCGGGTTTAATGGGACAGCAAATCGTCTGAAACAATAACCCGCAGATATTGAAATCTGTTTCAGTTTTTTGTCATTTGTAAGAAACGCATCGCAACCGGCTGCCGCAATTTGCAGGGTACAATTAAAGGATACTAAAATCCGGCGATAATTGCAACAAAAGAATTGCGGAGAAAGCGACCGGCATTAAAAAAAGGAGAGCAGGTGCTTATAAGGAATAAAGAAATGAATATACAGAGTTTTAAATTTACCTCTCAAATCAGTAGGTTTTGCACTCCGGAGGAGGCAGAAAAATTATGACTTATCAAAAAATCAGCATTCCCGTATCCGGCATGAGCTGCGCCAACTGCGCCATGAATATTGCCCGAAGTGTGAAAAAATTGCAGGGAGTCATTGAAGCTGATGTCAATTTTGCTTCGGAACAGGCTGTAGTTTCTTTTGATCCCCAGACAGTCACATCGCGAGATATTATTGAAAAAATTCATAAAGCAGGGTTTAAGGTGTTTTCTGTGAGAACAGAATTTCCGGTTTCCGGCATGAGCTGCGCCAACTGCGCCATGAATATTGAAAGAACCTTGAACAGAAAGGTTCCGGGCGTAGTAACAGCAGCGGTGAATTTTGCATCGGAGCGTGTTTCCCTGGAATATCTCCCGACGGTCACATCGCTTCAGGAAATGGCTCAGGCTATACAGAAAGCCGGATTCACAGCGATTATTCCGAATGAAAGCAGCGAATCCCAAGATACGGAACAGGCTGCACGGACTGCCGAAATCAAAGATCAGACCCTTAAATTCACGGTCGGAGCCGTGTTTGCCTCCATATTGTTTACTCTCAGTATGAGCCGGGATTTCGGACTTACGGGAGCGTGGAGTCATGCCGCATGGGTCAACTGGTTTTTCCTGCTTTTGGCAAGTCCGGTACAATTTTATACCGGATGGGATTACTATAAATCAGCGTGGAA
>JFJP01028217.1_pt1 | contig 13805 bp, 8 predicted proteins | sample 431651 | NCBI WGS metagenome assembly JFJP01 (sample SAMN02602958, study PRJNA72255) | Microbial mat metagenome, whole genome shotgun sequencing project. | biome: fresh water; feature: sink hole; material: water; isolation source: purple microbial (photo- and chemosynthetic) mats found in... | reverse complement strand
AACCAATGATTCAATTACTTTTCAAATTGAATTCTATTATCTGAAATCAATATTGGGTCGGCCTTATCTCAAAACTCAATTATTCTTCAATTTATATACATTAAATAAATTAAACTTTTTACAAAATAATGCTACAAAATCAATACAACTTTTCGATTTCTACATCACTGAATATTCTCAAACTACGATTAAAAAAAGCTCTGAAATTAATAATGCAGTTGATGTAACCAGCACGGCATCAGTCATGGCTATGGGGTTTCTCTCTTCAAATTCAAAGGTTTCTGTTGGTGTAACAGGCTTAATGATGGTAGAAATAGTGTTCTTATTAAAATATATCGATAAGTCCTTATTTTTTGGAGAGAGCTGGAGAAATGATTTATAAAATTTTATTTTTTTTGCTTATAGGATATATTATATTGGGGTTGCATTATTATTGCTTTTCTATAAGAAACCTCAATAAAGATAAAAAAATAATCAAAAAAATTATATCTTGGCTTATACAAACATTGCATGAATGGCTGGTTTGGGAGTATATTGTAATATTATTTTTAATGAATTACCAACAACTGTTTTTCTCTATGCTCTTGAGTTTTTTTTTTCCATCGTTAAAAAGCCATTCAGGCAACATTAATTTCTTCTCGGCATTGGTCTATTGTTTTATTAATTTTATTGTATTATCATATTTTTGCTTCCTTATTCACAAGAAATATTTAGAAAATAAGAAAATAAAACATGATATTCCAGCAAATCAGATAAAAAATATTGAATTATTTTCATTGGAAAAATTTTCTGATGTAAGAAAAGTTAAATTTACCGACAATTTAAAAGAATCTAAAGAGAATATGAATAGTTCAAAGAAAAAACAATTTTTTGACTTGAATTTAAAACAAATAAATGATCAAATTGGACAGGATGTTCTTCCTAAAAGTGATAATACTGAAGAAAATTCAATTCTAGATGGTGGATTCACTAAAACATATATCGATGATCGAAATTCATTGGATAAGGCAGTTAAAAAGGAAAAAATTTCAGAAAATAATGTTAGGCAAAATAAAATTATAAGTGTTTCACCATATCCATCAAAATTTAAAAAAGATTTTAATGAAAATATTTATAAGAGAAAAAATCCTCATGAAAAAAAAATATCAAGGAACATTCATTTTCAGATATTATTTAAAGGCTATAAATTCAACACATTTCTTCAAAGATACTTTCTCATTTTGGATTTTATCAGACAAAGTTTATTTGTTTTATTTGTTCTTGTTTTACCCAAACAACCATTTTTTCAAATATTTTGTATTAATATTATACAATTTTGTTTTCTTTTGACCGCTTTTTTTGTTGAACCTTTTGAAAAAAAAGTTTTCTCTGTAAATTTCATTGGAACTGAGATTTTCATTACATCTATATTAATCAATTGTCTTCTTATTGGAATATATGATATAGAAGAATTGCAGAATATTGAAGATAGGATAGCGATTGGAACAGCTATTATAATATGCAATTTTTGTTTTAGGTTATGGACATTTGTGATGGTGGTGGCAATTTTTATTTTTGATTACTTTGAAGCCAAAAAAAATAAAATTAATCCAAGTGAAATTTAAATACAGTAAAAAGATTTTTAAAAATTTGGTTGCATAATTTTATTTTTTATATGCAAATTTGGAATAATTGAATTGCATAATTTAAAAAATTTTTCACCTTTTTTTTCACAATATTTTTAAATTTTTAAAGTTATTTTAGAATTTTTCAAAATATTTTGAGAAGTTTTCTAAATAAAATCTTGATTTTATTTGTTTTTAAAACACATTTGTTTTTGATTTTTTTAAATATTATGAAAAAAAAAATTTATTGAATTTTTCTTGATTTTAATAAAAAATATATAAAAGAAGTATTTAAAAAGCTGAAATATTTATAATTTTTTTTTTTTTTTATCAGATAATAAAAAGAAATTTCATTGATAATCGATATTTTCTTCAAATTAATTAAATTTCCCTCCTTTTTAATAAACATAAATCAAGACAAATGACTGAATTTACCCATATATTCCTCGAAAAATATTTCCCTTTCCGCTCAAAAATCATAAAAACTCTCAAAAACTTCATAATTTCTAACACAGATTTCTCTCTTTTGGGTCCTTCAGGCATAGGAAAATCTACCTTAATTCTCGACCTTTTGAATGAAATGGAACTTCCATTGATAAAAATTAACTGCATTTCAAGTTCAAACAAAAGAAAAGTCCTTTCAAGTCTTTCCTATGAACTCAAGGGTTATTTTCTCATTGAAGACGTCAATGAAATCACAACATTCAGCAATTTCATCGATTATTTCAAAGATAATCTTCAGAAAAACCTTCAGAGATCTAAGAAAATCGTGATAATTCTTGACAATATCGAAAAGTTGGATGTAAATGAGTCATTTTTCTCTCATTTTTTAAGCATAAAAGGAATATTAGGTCTGAATCTCACAGTAATTTTCATTGGTCTTTCCTTTAAAGAAGATATTTTCTTTAAAAACTATCAAATGTCTTTACTTCCGAAAATATTTCTCACATTGCCTTCAAGGGAATTTCTGAAGAAAATCCTGTTAAACATCTTTGAAAACTTCGAAAGACCTGATAATAAAACACAAATATCAACGTTTCTTAATTCATTTCTTTCGAATTTCTTAGGAAGTCTTCATAATATCAATGGATTTATAAATTTGGCTTTGCTTCTTTGGAACTATGTAGGATCAAAAGACTTGAACAAAGCTCAGAAAATTCTCTTAGAAAATCCTTCTTTAGATCAATGCGAATTAACAAGAAAATTAAAGGAAGAAGTAGAACTTTACAAGGAAAATTCAAAGGAAACTTCGTTTAACAGTTTTTCTTTGAAAAAAATGGGTTTTTTCTCGAAAATATTGATAATCGCATGCTTTTTCGGGAGTGAAAATCCAGAAAAAAGTGATAAAATTCTTTTTAAGAATTACAAGACTAAAAGCAATAAGAAATCACTGAGTTCTCTTAAGAAAATCGACAAAGAAAAAACGATGAAATCTGTGGGTTTTTTACGATTAATAGCCATAAGCCAGGCTTTAATGAGCACTCAGTCAAATTTCCCTAAAGAAAGAGAGTTCTTCGATCAGAGTCTTGAATTCTATACGCAATTGAACGATCTGATAGAAGAAGGTTATATAAGAAAGATAAATTCAATTGATTTAGAGATCAATAAAGCGAAATTCATTTGTAATGTCGAGAAAGCAGAAATACAAAGACTTTGCGATAATTTATCACTCAAATTAGAGGATTTTTTATTATAAAATATAAGAAATGTAAAAAGAATTTTTTTTTTTTTGTGGAAAATGTGAGAGAAAAAAATATGAATTTCAATAACAATTTTTTTTTCTTTTGTAGGGAAAAATATAATTTTTGTGAAAATGCAAGAAAAATATAAAAAATTTAAATAGAAAATTTTTTTCTTTTGTCAAAAAATTAAAATTTTCTTTGTGAAAAATGGAAAAAAAATATAAAAAAATTAAATATTTTTTTTTTTCTTTTGTGAAAAATGCAAGAATTTTTTGATCCCGCTGTCATAGAACAGCAGCTTTTCTTTAATTATCAAAAGCAAACTCTTTCTTATCAGCATTGCTTCAATAATTATGCAAAGATTCTAAAGGAATGGAACTATTTGCGAACTTTTTCTGCAAAGCTCGAAAGCGAAATAGAGCATTTAAAACTCACAATGGCCGATTCGAAAATTCTCGAGAATTTGCGTCAAGAAAAAGCGGTTTTAGAAAATATGAATATGAAATTATTACAAGAGATTGATATTTTGAACAAAAGTGTGAGTATTATGACGATAAACTTCAATGAAGCTGAGGAGAGATATAATGAGAAAAAACTGAAGAATGATGACTTAATGCGACAATTGTTGGATGCTGATAGGATAATCAAAGAACTTACTGATAAAAACCTCAAGAATGCACAAAAAGCCGATTATTATCAAAGACAATTAGAAGACGCGATTTCTGATAAAAAGAAGCTCACTGATGAAATTGGGACCATGAAAAAAGAGAATTTTTCTTATATTGAGCAATTGAAAGGTTCTAAACAAATTTTAGTCGAGAAAATGAATGAAATCAATGCTTTTGAACAGGATGTGAAGGTGAAAGAGAAGCAATTGTCCAAAGAAAAAGAGCTTTTCGAACAAAGAGTTGTGGAATTCGAAGGACAGAAACAGAAAATCGAGAAGAAAATCGGAGAAATTAAGAAAAATCCTTCGAAAGACCTACGGAAAGAATTCGAAAATATGGATATTGGCTATGGGAATCTTAAAATGGCTGATGGTTTTGAGAATAAACGACAAGAATACCCTAAATTTATTTCCAAGAAACTCACAAAATACCATTCAAATGAAATCTACGCAATATGCTGCAATTTGAATGGGACTTTAGTGGCTTCTTGTGCAGGTGATAAGTCCATTAAATTCTATGATCCATTCAATAACGAGAGCAAAGGGACGATTTCTAGTGAGAATAAGATCTATACTTCTCTAAGTTTCTCTAATTTCAAAGATTGTCTTCTAGCAGGGAATAGTGAGAAAACTGTAGAAGTTTATGACTATGCAACGAATAAATTCAGATATAGTTTAAACGGTCATTCAAATAAAATAAATGCTGTTAGTTTCACAAATGACCGTGAAAAATGTGTGAGTTCATCTGATGATAGAACATTGAAATTCTGGGATCTTGATAAGGGGTTCTGTGTGAATACCATCAATTGTCTTTCTTCGTGTTATACAATAGATTACTTCAATTACGAACCCACGATAGTCACAGGTCATCGTGATGGTTCTATGAGATTATTCTCTGTAAAAGAGGGAAAAACCATAGAACATGTGAAGAATCTTTTTGATGGGCCTTTGTCTTGTGTGAAGCTTTCTTCAAATAATAACTATATTATCACAAGCAGTCATGATGGAAGCTGTTTGAAATGCTATGATACAAGGATGAGAAAGGTGTTGATCTCCTTGATGGATGAAAGCTATATGAATACACATGAATATAATAAGGTTTGCTTTGGACCAGAAGATAAATATGTATTTGGGGGGAATGTCAGTGGTAATATTTTGGTGTGGAGTCTTGATAATGGAACTAAAAAGGATGTGTTGAAAACCGATAGTCAGGGGTTGGTCATTGCTTGCGAGTATAATACCATTACAGGGATGCTTTATGCGGGGGATTCCAGAGGATGTTTTACAATTTGGCATTGAGAGTTATATATTTTTTTTTTTATTTTTTTGTTGGGAATTAATTTGAAAAATTAAAGGGATTTTATTAAAAAATAAAAAATAGCTTGGTTTTTGGTGTAATTTGAAAAAAATAATGGAGTTTTGAATTTCTTTCAATTTTTTTTGGGTAATTTAAATGAGAGAAAAAAATTAGAAAATTGTTAAGTTTGAAAAAAGCAATATTTTCTTGAAAAATGGAAATTTTTATTTTTTTTAGTTTTCTGCTGTTATTTTGCTTTGTGGTGAAACTCAAAGCTTTATTTTTTTATTTGGATGAAAATAATGAAAAGTGCTTTCTGAACGAATTAACTGAGAACCTACATTTGACCCGAACAATCCAAATTAAGGCATTTTCATTCAGATTTTTGGTCCAAAAGGGAATGAATTGCAATCTTTTCGGGCTGATGTCAAAGGGAAGTTCTCTTTCAGAATGTAAGAAAATTTATATTTTGTCTTTCTTAAAATAAATTCTTTTTTTTAAAATTTTTAGTTGGAAAGTTTAAAGTTTGTTTTTTGGCCAAAAATGTGAAATTGTCCAAAATTTAAAACGATATTATTTTTCGATAAAACTAAATTTTTTTGGGTTTTGAGAGAGTTATTTCTTATATAAAAAGGAAATTCTTGATTCAGATTCTAGAGTCATTTGGTGTTGATTTTATTTGGGTTCGGAATATATCAAGTTTTGGCTTTACGAAGCTTTTTTATTGCGAAACATATTTATTAATCAATTTTCAAAAGAATCATTTTAATTTTTTCGTATTCGTGAAACCAACATTTTTTAAAAAGAATGATCAATTATTTAGATTTTTCATATTGTTAATTTCCTGAAGGTTTGATAAAATTAAGGATATTTTCTGATTTTCTTATATTAAAAAAAAAAAAAAAAAAAATAGAGAGAAAATTCAGAATTTTACATCAAATCCAAAAAAATGACAGAAATTTTACATTCTGAATTCTCTCCAAGTATGAAGATTTTATTTTCTTTTATTCAAAACCTCATTTATTTATAAAATTTCTTATAAAAAAAGTAAAGCTTGCTGTGTATTCATCTTTTGGATGCTGGTTTGCAGATATGCTCCTCTATCCATTGGACACAATCGCGACCCGTATCAAAGCAAATAAGCATGTTTTTCGAAGTTTCAACCAAGAGGTGACACATATATTCAAAACAGAAAGCGTTCACAGTCTTTATCGAGGTTTTTCTTCAACTTTTAATTGTGCATTTGTCCCGAGTGTTGTTTATTTCCTGATCTACGAAAATCTGAATAAATTTGCTAAAGAATATTTACGAAATTTCAAAGATTCTCATCCTTTTACCACAAAACTCAAATATATGTTACCTTTATTAACAAGTCCTTTCGCAGAATTGATCTCCCTTTTGGTTTATCTACCTTTTGATATTGTTAGAACCAGACTACAAGTGAATTTCAAAGAATATGATTACAAATGTATGAGTCATGGGATCAGACATATTGTCGAACGTGAGGGGTTGTTAAGACTCTATAAATCCTCACATTTATATCTAATGAATACATGTCTATATATGGGTTTGCAGATGTGGTTTTATGAAGCTATGAGATCGATCCTTTTAGTAAATTATCATAGTCAGGATAATAGATTGAGCTTACCTGAAAGTGTTATCACTTCGCTTGTGGTGACCACCGCAGCCACTGTTTTAGTAAATCCTTTGGATGTATTATTTACAAGGTATCAGATCGTTGATACGAAAAAAGAAGTGCTTTCTACAATGAAAATTTTTAAAGATTTGCTCAAACATGAAGGCAAAAAAGGGTTCTTTAAAGGAACCGGAGCAAAAGTGATTGGAAATGGCACAATTTCTATGGTTTGGCTACCAATTTATGATTATTTCAAAAGCAAATATGGAGTGGATTTGATTGATTAAAATATTTACTGTTTCGAGGTTAGTTAGGAAAACATTTTAATTTTTTTTTTTTTTTTTTTTTTTTTACAAATTTCATCGAATGTAATTTTTTTAAGCATTTTGAAATAAAAAAAACTAGTTTCTGTTTTTTTAACTAAAAATAAAAATTTTTTTGGTTCAAAAAAATCACAAATTGTTAAAGATCATAAACCAAAAATGTTTTTTTATGAATGAAAAGAGATTTCTAAAATTTGCATATTTACTGAAATTTTAGCTTTTTTATTAATTTTTTCTAATTTTTTTACATTAATGTTTTAAGATTAATTTTTCCTGAAAATAAAATGAGCTATTTCTTATTGAAATCCTCCTGCACATTCAAATTATTGATATTTATATCGTCATTTTTTCATGGTGCTTATTCTGAGGGTATTTGATTTTAATTTCTTTATAAAAATTTTTTATGAATAAATAGTTAACGCAACATTTTTGACTATATGTGAAAAAGACAAATTTTACTATACAAATGATTTTATCTCTAAAACATTCGAATTCAAACCAAAAAGTTCTACTCCTCCGTCATCAAATACCACCAATTGTTATTCTAAAAATATTTTAGGTGGGTATAATGTTTTGGGAAAATCTCCAAAATATCAGCAAATTTGGCAAAAACTTATAAATATACCCCCACATTATGCATTACATGAAAAATTTACAATTTATAAATTTGGAGATTGGAAACTAAATAATGTCGATATTCAAGCTTTCTCAGCAAATATGCCTTCACCAAAATCCTATTTCACTTATGCTGGCTATGATGTGGGTGGAAACGATAAAGCATGCTCTATAGGAAGTTCTTATATAGAAATTCTCTATTTTAAGATTTCCGATAATTTTGATTCAGATATTACAATAACTTACAACATAAATAACAATAATAATGTTCATTTTGGAATAAGAGATATTTACGTTACTGTTTTGCTCTGTCATCCGAGTTGCTTGAAGTGCACTAGTCCAGTCCAATGCACACAATGCATTAAAAACGCTAACCTTCTTAATAATATTTGCCAATGCAATTTGGGTTTTTATTTGATTGAGTGCAACCAAACTTCAATTAATATGTGCGTTAATATATGTCAGCCTTGTTTCCCAAGTTGTTCAATCTGTACGAACGGTCTGTCAAATGGTTGCACAACATGTCAACCTGGATATGCATTGTCATCTGGAATTTGTACAAATGACTGTTTAACAAACCAATTTACTAATGGTTCAGAATGTTATAATTGTTCTAATGAGTGTGGATCTTGCATTTCAAGTGCTAATACATGTACATCTTGCACAAATACAAATTATTTTTTGAATGATAATACATGTATTGAAAATTGCCCTGAACGAACATATCCTAACTCCTCTACAAAGACATGTGATTTATGCCATTCAGAGTGTTTTAGTTGCAATGGGGATTTACCTTCTGATTGTTTATTGTGTACGAATTATAAATATTTTTATAATGAATCCTGTACATCAACATGTCCTCAGAACACATATGAAAACTCAACACATTGTCTTAATTGTAATGCATCTTGTGATTCCTGTCATGGTCCAAATTCCACTGATTGTTCGTCGTGTAATAGTTCTTTTTTTCTTTATAATGGTGAATGTTTAATTTCTTGTCCTGAAGAACATTTTTATGGTTCATTAAATTTTTGCTTTAAATGTGATCCTATGTGCCTCACTTGTAATGGATCTGAAATAAATAATTGCAACTCATGTGTTTTCGGGTCTAAACGGATTGTAGATAATAATAATATGTGTCTTTGTCAAGATGGTACTTATGAGAATATTACAAATTTAGAATGCATTAATTGTGATGAATCATGTCTTACTTGTTCAGATTCTGGAAAAAGCAATTGCATTTCCTGCAAAGAGCAGAGGTATTTCAGCCAAAATTCATGTTTATGTTTTGATGGAAATTTTTCAGATGATGCTTCAGGAGAATGTAATACTTGTGATTCTACATGTTTAACCTGTTCAGATCAAAGAGATTTTTGTTTATCTTGCACTTCTGATAGAACATATTTCAATAATTCTTGCTTTTATTGTCAAAACGGTACATATTTTGATGAGATGACTCTTACATGTAAACCGTGCGATTTTTCATGCTTAACCTGCGAAGGACCAGAAAATTATAATTGTTCTTTATGTAAAGCTGATAGGATCTTTCTTAATAACTTATGTGAATGCAAGAATGGGACATTTTCTGATGAAACAACTAAAATTTGTGAATTATGCGATTCCTCTTGTTTAACATGTTCAGGGAAACATAACAATTGTTCTTCATGCAGTTTTAATGCAATATTGTCTAATAATACTTGTTCTTGTATGAAGGGAAACTTTTTTAATCAAGATAATAAATTATGCCAAACTTGTGATGCTTTATGCTCTTATTGCGAAGGACCTATAGATTGCTTGGCTTGCAGTAATGAGTCACAAAGTCTGGCGTTTGGAAAATGTATGGATTCTTGTCCGAATTATTATTTTAGTGACGATTTGAAGATGTGCAGAAATTGCATTAGTAATTGTAAAAAATGTGAGAATTCTAGTCAATGTAAAATATGTTCCGAAAACTATACTTTAAATAATGAAAGTCAATGCATATTTCAAAAAAAAATTTACGCTCAACTTGATGCAATTCAAAACCCAACATCTTTTAAATTAACATTTTCTCATTATTGGCAATATTTAATGGACAATTTAGAAAAACTCATGATAATATCAATTAATAACTATCCACTTTCGAATTATAGTTATCAAATAACGAATACTGATAATACTTCAATTTTGATATTAACTTATAAGGCAGTTCTCAATGATACTTCTTTAATATTAAATCTAACGATAGAAATAAATTATTCAGAAACAAACTCTGAATTTTATTTAATAGACAAGAACTTTTTGACTCCTCTTAAAAGCTATATCGTCTGTCCAGACAACTTTTATTACAACTCAGGTTAAATCTTAAGCATTAATTATCGAAAAAATAATAATTTCTAATTTCTAAAAACTTTTTAGAAAACAAAACTTGCCAAGAGAAACATCTGTTGAAACCAAAATTAAAATTAATGGAAAACCACCTTCAAGTTTCATTAGATTTTTCCTATTCCTTTATTTCTTTTGAAAATATAGTCAAATTTTATTCATCTATTATTATTGAAGGTCTCACATATCAAAAAAACTATAATATTTCAATTGTTCAAAACAACAATCAAAATGATATCTATTCCATTAACATCAATAGTAGCTCAGCTATTATAAATCGTCCAAAGCTTACTTATTGCATAAATATTTCACAAGAAGTAATAATCAGAGAAAAATTAACTATTCCTACAAATTGCGATACAATTGCCTTGTTAGATTGGTACATTTTATCAGAAAGTGAACAAAAAACAATTGAAAACACTGTGAAACAAACAGCTGGTAATAATTTTGTATCTGCAAATGGAATGTCTTCCTTATTAGCTTCAAGCTCTGGTATATTTTTGTTCGGTTTAATGATGATTGAAATGATTTATTTCCTGAAGTATATAAAAGTTAATTATCCTCCAAACGCTTTATCTTTATTTGAAACCAAACAAAACAGTTATGTTCTGTTTTTTCGATATAATTTTGTTTGTGAAGAAGATTTGAATATTTTACCAGAAATTTACACTTTTTATGGTGTTTCTCCATATTTCTTAAACAATTGTGGGGAAATTTTATGCCAGATTACAGCTGTAATATGCTTATCTTTATTGATGTTTATCATTTCCTTTTTTTTCAATGGTCGATTTTGGCTCATATCGAAAATTTTTGGTCTAATAGAAAGGATCTTTGTCTGGGAATTAGTCATTTTATTTATTTTACTTTCAATACAAAAATTATTTTTCTATATCACAAGTGCACTGAATTTTTTTCCTGTAACAACTCAAGGAATTTTAAATTCAATCATTGCTCTTTCAGTAGCATTGATTTTAATTTTATGGATCATAAATTTATTCATTCATGCAAAAAAATGTCAAAAATTTCGGTTAAATCATCAGCAATCACTCTCTCCAGGTGTCAACAAAAATAATTCATTCAGCACAAATTTGGATAATTCTGTAAAAGATTTATCTGGTTTGTTTTCACTCAGAGACGATCATAATAAATTTAATGAGAAAAACAAAAATAAAATTCAAGCTAGCAATATTGATGACTTTGAGAATGAAACAAATTCAACACCAACAACTGGCAAAAACCCATTCAAATCAATTGAATTAAATAGGCCCACTGAATTAATCAATCACATTTATAATCAAATTTTTCCAATACCCAAAACTTTCAAAAAAAATATATCTACAAATGAAATAAATAAACCAATAGATTTAATGCAACCAAATATATTAAAAGAAAAAAAACGATTTTTTAACAAAATCATCAATTGTTGCATGCAAATATTTGTGGTTCATAATTGGATCAAATATGTCTCTAAGTATGAGAGTTTGTTTCAAGATGTAAAATACCAGACAATTTGGCAGAAATATTATAAACTTTTTTATTATATCAGACAAATTTTAATCAGTGTTTTGGTGCCTTCATTGTATAACTACCCAATTCCTCAAATGATTATCATTACTTTGGTCTATGGTTCTTTTTTAGTTTATACAATAGTTAAAAACCCATTCTCTTCAAGAATTATTTTCATCATAAATGTGGTTTCTGAGTTAATTTGTTTTTCATCAATAATAAGTGTTCTTGTGATGGTCTTTTTGGACTATTTTGAAAATAAAGATAGCAAATTAAAAATGAATTTGGGGTGGGTTATTATATTCGCTAATATTGGGCTATTATATTGGGTTATGGCCACTGGGATTATCAAAATGCTTTATCATTTAATTTTAAAATGCAAACAACGTAAAATGAGAAGAGGAATCACACCTCAGTGAAATACTTTTAAAAAAAATTTGAATTAAAAGTTTATAAACTTAAAAACTTTGAAAAACAACAATTTAAATTTTTTAAAATTTATTTGGCAAATTAATTATTGTTAAAATGTATTAAGTCCATGGTTTCATCATTAAGATCTTTTTGCATTATTTTTATAGGTATGTTCGCATGTTGTTTGCCCTTATTAATTTCATTTAATTTAGACTCAAAATAAGCAGCTAAATCAGATAGGTTTGAATTTTGTGACATAATTTTAAAAAATTCTGGATAACTGTTAAATTTTTTTATTTTTTTTCATAATTAAATTTTTCTTTTTACTCGAGATCGGAGATTGGAGTTATGTTATAAGGCAATATATTTTTGCATTTTTCTATCAAATCATCAACATTTGGAGTTTCATTTTTTATGTTTTCTTCCATTGCAATTGTTACATAATTCTTTTGTTGAATTTTTTTTTTATTTAATTTCATTCAAATTTACATTGTTTGACTGCACAGAAAAAGTCAAATTATGTGGTAGGTTGATCTTTCTATCTTGCTCACAAATATTATGCGATTGTTTTAAAATTATTGTACCAGTGCTTAATTTAAAATCTGCATTTCCTATGTTTTTTTTTTCAATCTAACGATTCAAAAAAATCATTTTTTAAAAAAAAAAAAAAAATACTTCCAAAACGCTTGGACTCTTTTCTAAACCACTTCGCTGAGGTAGACTACTTGAATCCCTCTTGTCCTGTTTAAAAGAAACATTGGCCGCAGGGAGAAGAATTTGATTTGGAAAATTTGAGTCAGTCTGAATATTAAAGCCAGCAGCAGCATCAGGTTGTCTTGATCTCTTCTTACAATAGCAAAAACATAAAATTGACTATTTAAAAAAATAGTTCTTAATAAATGAATCAGGCTGACAGAAAATACTATTCCTATAATAAAAAAAAGGCCGAACATCCATCCAATAATAATCCCTGTAAGATCGCTTTGTGAAATTCCGGTTTCAACAATTTTTACACGTTTTGTTTCATCAACAGCTATTTAAAATAATTGATTTTTAGGTTATTTTAAGCTCAAAAGTATAGTTAGTATTTTACATGATTCACAATTAATTCCATAAAAAAATAAATCACAAAGACAAGTTCCTGTTCTTGTGCATTTTCCGTGATTAGTACAATCATTTGAATTCAAATATCTGCAGGCTTGATTTAAAACCCCACTTGGTCGATCAAATAAGGATAAAAAAAATATAACATATTTTAACATTATAAAGACAGAAAAACAATTTAAATTCAATAAAAATTTAAGAATTTGAAAGAAAAGAAAATATAATCATTTTAGATTTTTAAAACTCAGGAAAATTTTTGCTAATTACAGAAAAAAATGGAAGAAGACGTTGCAACCTATAATCGAAGAATAATTAGTCTTTGGGAAACCACGAAATTTTGCAGTAAGCTGTGCAGAACCGTTAAATATGAACAAGAATTATCAGACGACGATAAATCATGTTTGAGTATGAACTTTTTTATAAATATTCATTATCTTATGCGTTTTTTTAATTGCAAGCAACTTGTGGATCAAATGCAGCTTTTGAAAAACAGACTCTAAACACTTTTATCTTCAAAGTGCAAAAAAATAAATCGCTTTAAACAAATAAGAAATTTCAAAACAAAAATCGAATAATAATAATTTTGAATGAAAAAA
>JFJP01042377.1_pt1 | contig 13806 bp, 9 predicted proteins | sample 431651 | NCBI WGS metagenome assembly JFJP01 (sample SAMN02602958, study PRJNA72255) | Microbial mat metagenome, whole genome shotgun sequencing project. | biome: fresh water; feature: sink hole; material: water; isolation source: purple microbial (photo- and chemosynthetic) mats found in... | reverse complement strand
AGAATTCAACCTGAAGAATTTTGGAAAACGCCTCCTCCGGGAGAAAGATTCACTTATAATAAAGCAGGGAGAAGAATCATCATTTGTTGTTATTAAGGATGCTGGGTTGAAGCCCTGAAGATTTTTGTTTCTACCTTTATTACAATATTTCGGTGCTCTGCACCTTTGATTTCTTCAATAATCCACTATCTACAAATATTCTGGTGCTCTGCACCGGAAAATATTATACTAACTCATTTACATTTAATGAGTCTGAATTAAACTTACTGGACTTTTTGAATCATCTCCCGTGAGCCTATTACTTGCTTTTGCAGCAGCGCTGCATAATATTTGTAGAAATATAATCGCAAAAAAGAAAAAAGGTGCAGAGCACCGGAATAGAATTTCCGATCCACCGGCTCGGCGAAGTCTGTGACGAGATTCCTCGCTGACGCTCGGAATGACAGAGACTCTGGTGGAAAGGGGGGAAAGAAATGGCGATTCGCTGAAAATATCGGATAGTTCAAATTTAGCCTGCGAATCGCCATTTCTTTCCCCTCCGTTAACCCATAAAGACCTGTCATCCTGAGCGAAGCGAAGGATCTCCCACTCTATCCTCAAATTTGATTATGACGTTTCTGCAGTACAAATAATTTAATAGCAGTTAACAGAATATACTCAATTTGATCTTATTAAGCTTAAGCCCAGCGGGCTGAACCGATATATCAGCCCTCCGGGCTTCGATCTGTATTACTCAATCTTCAGATTCACAACATCAAGCCTGGTTGCTGTTACGCGAAGAACCTTAATAACAAATTTCTTGATTCTTATAATCTCATTAGGCTTGGGGATACTGCCATGGTAAAACAGAATCATTCCTGCAAGAGTTTCATAATCATCCTCTTCAGGAAGATTAAGGTGATACTTCTCATTCAGATAATCGATCTCAATCCTTCCTGAAAGTATATATTCATTATTACTTACAACCTTCTCGGTAAGGTCATTTATATCGTGCTCATCTTCAATGTCGCCTACTATCTCCTCCAGTACATCCTCTATTGTAACCATCCCTGACGTGCCTCCAAACTCGTCGACTACAAGTGCAATGTTTTTTTTCTCATCAACAAACAGCTTAAGAAGCCGGTTTGCCTGCATTGTTTCGGGAACAATTGAAAGTTTCCTGATATGTGGTTTAATCTCTTTGGGATTACTGAAAATATCCTTCAATTCAAAATACCCTGAGATATTATCTATTGTATCCTGGTAAACAAGAATCCTCGAAAATCTGGTTCTTATGAATTTTTCCCTGAGCTCCTCAACACTGCTCATGCATTCAACTGCTTCAATTTCAGTCCTTGGGATCATACACTCTCTTAACTTCACTGTGGAAAAATCAAGAGCATTCTGAAAGATCCTTATATTATGATGGTCAGGCTCAGATTCCTCCTTGCTCTGCTTGCTTATGTTTACAAAATGGTCGAGATCCACTTTGCTGAATACCAGACTTTCCTGTTGGTTCACTCCCGGATTTAATCTGAAAAAAATCCTGATAATAAGATTTGATATTGCCAGAGATATTTTACTTACCGGATAAAAGAGAAAATAAAATATAACAGTAGGAATACTTAACAGCTTCAGGAAAAAATTAGGCGATAAAACAAAAATTGTTTTTGGGAGAAATTCAGCTACAAAAAGGATCAGGGCTGTTGAGAAAACGGTGTTAATTATCAGAACTAAAAGATCTGACTCAATAACTGGTTTCAGCAAAGGATTAATAAGAGCTGATATAACCAAACCGTAGATTACCAGAGAGATATTATTGCCGATGAGCATTGTGGCAATATACTGGCTGGGGTTATTTGAGAAAAGCTTCACAATTCCTGAGCCGTGTAAACCCTGTTTCCTGTCAAGCTCTATCCGGAGTTTATTTGAAGCTACAAAAGCGATCTCCATGCCCGAAAAGAATGCAGAAAATAAAATTGCTATGATTATTACCAGGATTCCGCCCATAAGGCAAAGTTAACTTTTTTTTCTCTGTATATGACTTTGAATGTCAAAGCGGACTATTCCTCATCGTTCAGTGTTATTGTTGCACTGACTTTTTTCATAACTCTGTGACGGAGGTGTGAATCTGATTCGAAACCGAAGCCCTGACTAACCAGGTCAGTACTTGTTATCTTTACAAATCTGTCGGTATATATTAGATCCTTTGTCTGATTCCAGTTTAAAACTTCAGTTTCAAGCTTGTCATTGTTTTCATTTATAACTACCACGCTGTCTTTAAGTTCCCAGATATTGGTTGTTTTATTGTATTTCGCATATTTTGATGTTACCGATCCCTGGGCGGTTTCTTTACCATCATAGAGAATTACACTTATTCCTTTTTTGAATTCAGTATATGGATAGTCCTGGTTTTCATATTGTTCCATCAGTGCGCCCGACATGATAAGCTGAACTTTACCGGAATCGGTAAGAACTGTCCTGAAATCTTTTCCCGTTGATGATGGATATTTCAGATAATCTGTTTTTATTACAATTTCCTGCTTTTTAGTACATGAAACAGTTGTGAATAAAATTGCTGGTACCAGAAGTATAAAAAGGAGGTGTATAGCCGTAAACCTAAGCTTTGGAATAATAGAGAAACAGCATAAAGGTAAGGGTTCCCCCCGCCATGGCGGGGCAGGCTCTCCTTTTGAAGGAGGGGTGGCCGCAGTCAGTGTTGATTTATTTAATGCAAAGTTAATTTGCGGCCGGGGTGGTTGATTGATTATTTCTGTTTTCATTTTTCTGCATTCTATGATTTTCCTCTAAAATCAACCACCCCGGCCGGTATCAGCATTTGTATCATAATTATAAAGTTGTCCGGCCACCCCTCCTTCAAAAGGAGGGGAAATGTATCAGACAAATATTCAGTATCTTACATTAAATTTTGCACTAATCATACTTCCTTTTTACAAACCAGAAATCGTAAAAATTCAGACTCACTCCAACAGTATAAAAGTTCTCGGTATGCAGACCATTGGTTGCTGATCCGCTTTTTCTTGAGTAATCAAAAAACACATTGGTTCTCGACCTCGATCTGCTCGGGTCCTTTAAAGAGTTGCTCAGTGGAATTCCAAAACCAAAACTTGCCCCGATCTCTTTTATCTGTTCTCCGTTAAATATAAGATATTCGTTACCCATGTGAGCCCCGATACGGTATTCAATTTTCTTCAGAAAACTGTAATTGGAAAACTTATCAGGTATAAATTCAGCTCCGAAGGCATAAGACCGGGTATCGGCTGCATAACCAACAGATCCGGGAATCTTGGCCTTTGACCATTTAGCAGTTTCATATTCCAGTCCCGCAGAGAATTTATCTTTCTTTCCGACTGATAAACCAATTCTTAAAGTTCCGGGTAAATAAGTATCTCTTCCCTTTTCCTGGATATTGGTTATTGTATCAATGGTACCGAATGCAGTATACTTGGTGTTGGTAAGATCATAAGTTGACCTGTAATTTTTACCGGTACTGATTGATGCCCCTGCAGTAAGGAAATAATTATTTTTAAGAGGAAGGTGGTACTGAATGCCATAATCAAGGTTGGTTCCTCCAAGTTGAAGTTCTTCGATTGAGCTGTTGCTGTATACATTAAAATCCTCTTCTTCTGAGAAACTATTTGAATTGGTCCTTGTTAATTTTCCGAATAAGATCGTAAGATTGACCCCTGCCGACAAATTCTTTGTAATATTAAAGCCTGCTCCGACAAACAGATTTGTTAAAACCCCCTCGCCTTTATGTGTTGAACTGTATTCGCCAACAACTTCATTATACTTATCCGGATCGTCTTTTGTAACATTTTCAATCATACTGTAATATCCGTTGCTTACAGGGACAACCCCAATAGCAAGGCCTCCAAGTTTTTTCAGGGGCAGGGCCATAAACAAGTGATCGAAATTCATATCGTCTGATACGTATGTTCCGTCTCCTTCGGGCATTCTGTTCTGACCATAATCAAAGCCGAAATCAAAAATAAAAGAGTTGGTATCGAGGCTGGTATATGATGCAGCATTAAAAAAGTAAATCGAATTTATATCCCGCAGCGAGGTGCTTAGTCCACCCATAGCCTGACTCCTGAATGATCCTGTCGGTTCAAGTGATCCAATATTGAATCTTGAGTAGGGGGAATTGATAAGTTTTTGTCCGAATGCTGAAAATGTAAAGAAAAGTGGAAATGTTAAAAGGAATATTATCAGTTTATTTCGCATTGTATTCTAAAATATAATTTAATCCATGCATCACTATATCAGGCATATATGTGACTCCTGGGTTGATTTTGTCTTTAAGAAATTCTCCGTCGCCGCCTGTAAGTATTATTTTAAATATGGTATGCTTTTTCTCAAACGTGCGAATATACTCATTTATTTCATACGTCACCCCTGTAATTACTCCTGCAGCAATTGCGTCGGTTGTATTTTGACCCGGAAAAGAGTAAACAGAGGAAGGATTTACGAGAGGCAGCTTGCCGGTAAATTTGTTAAGCGCCCTGAATCTCATCGCGAGACCCGGCGAGATATTACCTCCCTTATAGGATTTGCCTGAAAGAAAATCGTATGTGATTGCTGTCCCTGCATCAACAACGAGAATATGTTCTCCTTTAAAGAAGTTATAGACTCCTGCAACAGCGGCAATACGGTCAGGGCCAAGTGTCTCCGGAGTTTTATACTCTATCCTGAAAGGGAGCTTTGATTTATGTGTAAGTATGTGAACAACAGGAATATTTACAGTAAGCAAATCAAAAATATACTCAGGAGTATCTCTTACTGAAGAAATAATAGCTTTTTCAATTTTATAAGGAGAAAGTTTTTTTTCAAGTTTCTCGCAGCTGAATTCCTTCGACCTGAAGACTGTAATCATCTCTTTCCGGTCGAATATAGCAAATTTGGTACTCGAATTTCCGATATCGATAATCAGATTCATGGGGTAATTTTTTGCAAAGGTAATAAAGCGGTGTTTAGAATTAAAATTTAGTTTATGTTGGACTAAAGTCCAGACTAAGTTGAGATGCTTCTGACCGTCGGTTAAAACCGACGGTAATTAATAAATCATTTTACGCAAGCTACTTATTAGCAATTAATTACCGTTGGCTTTAGCCAACGGATAAGTACTGCCCGAGCGGGGCTTTAGCCCGCCATATAATTCTGCCCCCCAACCTCCCTAAAGGGGGGCTAATGCACTAACAATCTTACTGTAAGTATATTACCAGTGGATTTAACCCCCCTTTAGGGGGGCAGGGGGGCAAAAAAAGGTTAGGGGGGCAGGGGGGCAATGTGATGACAGAATATCATTCAGCAAATGTATTGCCCCTTTTACAGTTTTAACATCTGTAACTGTCAGACTAAGCTTAGCAGCTTTCTGTTTCATATTCATCCGGTGCGACTTCTTATTTACGTAATTCATAACAGATATGAAAAGCGCACTTCTGTAAAATTGTGAGTTCGGATCAGATACAAAATTGGCAATGAGAAGGTTATTCTTGAGCATTATTTTTTCTACCCCGATCTTTGTGGCTATCCACTTTATCCGCACAATATCGAGCAAAGCTTCAGCCGGAGGAGGAACTGCCCCGAACCTGTCTGTCAGCTTATTCGTAAACGCTGTAAGGGCCTCTTCTGATTCAATCTCATTCAGCTCCTTATATAGTCTTATTCTTTCCGAAATATTGGAAATATATTCATCAGGGAACATGATTTCCAGGTCGGTATCAATCTGGAAATCATTGACAAATGTTTTTCCTTTAACTGGGAGTAATGCAGGTTTTTTTTGCTCAGATCCTGTGGCAGGTTCTCTGAATTCCGACTCCCTGAGTTCAAGAAGTGCCTCATTCAGGATCCGCTGGTAGGTCTCAAAACCTACGTCTGCAATAAAGCCGCTCTGCTCGCCTCCCAGAAGATTACCTGAACCCCGGATATCAAGATCCTGCATTGCAATATTAAAACCGCTTCCAAGATCCGAAAACTCCTCAATGGCTTTGAGTCTTCGTCTGGCTTCATGGGTAAGGGTGGTAAGCGGAGGGGCCAGCAGATAACAAAATGCTTTTTTATTTGACCTGCCGACTCGTCCCCTTAATTGGTGCAGCTCTGAAAGTCCAAAGTGATGTGCATCATTTATAAATATTGTATTCGCATTGGGAATATCGAGTCCCGATTCAATTATTGTGGTTGCAAGAAGCACATCGTAGTCACCCTGTATGAAGTCGTACATTGCATTCTCAACATGTGTTCCATCCATCTGCCCATGTACAATTGCAGTTTTAACATTCGGACAGATCCGGTTTATCTGTGCCTGTATCTGTTTAATATTTTCAACCCGGTTATGAATGAAAAACACCTGACCATTCCTGGAGATCTCGTATTCAATCCCTTCCTTAATAATCTCCTCATTATATCCGTAAAGTTCGGTTACAATAGGCATCCTGTTGGGCGGCGGTGTATTTATAATCGAAAGGTCGCGGGCACCCATAAGTGAGAACTGAAGAGTTCGTGGTATGGGAGTGGCTGTAAGTGTAAGAGTATCAACATTAGCCTTAATCTTCTTAAGCTTCTCCTTAACCGCAACGCCAAACCTTTGTTCTTCATCTATAACTAGAAGGCCAAGATCCTTGAATTTAACATCCTGACCAACAAGCTTATGTGTGCCGATAATAATGTCAATCTTCCCCTCGGCAAGGAGGGCGAGGATCTTCTTCTGATCGGCTGCTTTTTTGTGCCTGCTGATATATTCCACAGTGCACGGAAACCCTTTGAGACGGGCCGAAAATGTTTTATAATGCTGGAGAGCGAGAATGGTTGTCGGAACAAGGACTGCGGTCTGCTTACCATCGGTTGCTGATTTAAAAGCCGCCCTTATTGCAACTTCTGTTTTTCCGAAGCCAACATCGCCGCATACAAGCCGGTCCATCGGGTGTTCTGCCTCCATGTCGGACTTAACAGAATTTGAAGCAGTTAACTGATCAGGAGTATCCTCATAGATGAATGAAGCTTCAAGCTCGCGCTGAAGGTAGGAGTCCGGTGAAAAAGCAAAGCCCGGTGAGGCCATCCTCTTGGCATAGAGGTGAATAAGGTCTTTTGCAATATCCTTTACCCTCGATTTTGTTGCCTGCTTAAGCTTTTGCCATGCTCCTGATCCCAGTTTATAAATTTTAGGCTCGGCATTATCCTTCCCTTTGTATTTCGAAATACGATGGAGAGAATGAATGCCAACGTAAAGTATATCATTGTCCCTGTAAACGAGTTTAATAGCCTCCTGGATTTTCCCGTTAACCTCTATCTTCTCAAGTCCTCCGAATTTTCCGATACCATGATCGATATGAACAACATAATCGCCGGGATTGAGCCCTGTGAGCTCTTTTACTGAAATACTCTCCTTCCTGGTAAAAAATCCCCGGATCCTGAATTTGTGATACCTGTCGAAAATCTGATGATCGGTAAACACAGAAATCTTAAGATCGTGATCCGTAAATCCCCCGTGCAGATTAAGTAATAACGGAGTAAAATGTACCTCCGGATTTATTTCAGCAAAGATATCTCTGAGTCTTTCTATCTGCGATTCGCTCTCAGAAATTATAAATGTCTCATACCCTTCAGTATTGTTGCTAAGCAATTTCCCTGTAAGAATCTCAAAATTCTTATTGAATACAGGTTGTGGTTCAGTTTTGAATTCAAATATGGCCCCCGGTTCAAAAAGAGTACGCTTGCCAAATTCAACAGTTCTGAATTTTTTGCAATGATCAATAAAGTGATTTCCTGTCATTACAATCTCTTTCTTTTCAGAGATCTGCCCCGACTCTTCCCGCTGGGTGGTCTGGAAGAAGATATTGTTTATCTTTTCCTTAATATAAGCGGCATCTTCAATCCATATTAAAGAGGAGGGAGGAAGGAAGTCGGTAAATGAATCACTTATCTCTTCTATTGAAATATCCTGAATGTTGGGAATAATTGAGATCTGTTTGTGGATACTCACAGATAGCTGATCGTCAGTGTTAAAAGATCTGATAGTATCGACTTCTTCTCCAAAAAAGTCGATACGGTAGGGCAGGTCTGCAGAATATGAAAAGACATCTGCGATACCCCCTCTTATTGAGTATTGCCCAGGCTCGTAAACAAAATCAGTTCTTGTAAAATTGTACTCATGCAAAACCTCCTCCAGGAATTCAAGGGATATTTTATCTCCTTTATTAATATTGAAAGTGTTCTTTTTAAGGTTTCTCCGGCTAACAACCTTTTCCATAGCCGATTCGGGATATGTGACAACTATCCCTTTTCTTTTTCCCGATGCCAGGTGGTTAAGAACTTCGGTACGGAGAACGATATTTGCAGGTTCCGTTTGCTCATACTGAACTGAACGTTTGTATGTGGAAGGAAAAAAGAAGACTGCATCGTCACTAAGAAGAGAGTTCAGGTCATTATAAAAATAGGCAGCATCCTCTTTTTCAGGCAGTACCACAACATGTGTTGTCTGAGTATTATGAAAGACCGCAGATAAAATCATTGCTCTGGAAGAGCCTGATAGTCCTTCAATGCGCATATTACCTGCCTTTTCTGTATTGCCTGAATTCTGCGACAAATTTAGCTTTCAGGTTGTTCAATGGCAAGAAATGATTCAATTTTGCTCATCATATTTGCTGATCCGGCGTAAAATGGTGAACGCTGGTGCAGTGATGATGGAGATAGTTCAAGGATGCTCCTGACTCCGTCGGATGCAGCGCCACCTGCCTGAGCGGCAATAAATGCAATAGGATTACACTCATAAACAATTCTTAACTTACCTTGCGGGTTAACTTCGTTTTCAGGGTATATAAAAATGCCACCCTTCAGCAGGTTTCTGTGGAAATCGGAAACCAGGGACCCGATATATCTTGATGCGTAAGGTCTGCCTGTTCCGGCATCTTTCTCCTGGCAGTATTTAATATACTTCTTTACCCCTGCAGGAAAGTTGTTATAATTTCCCTCATTTACAGAGTAAATAAACCCATCCTCCGGTGTTCTTATCTCTGGATGCGAAAGGCAGAATTCGCCTATCGAAGGATCAAGTGTAAACCCGTTTACTCCGAACCCTGTTGAATAAACAAGCATGGTTGACGATCCGTAAATTATGTAGCCGGCAGCTACCTGACTGGAGCCTTTCTGCAGGAAGTCTTCATTTTTTACTTTTTCTCCCCTCGGGGTAATTCTGTGGTAAATTGAAAATATTGTACCAACTGAGACATTATAGTCAATATTAGAGGAGCCGTCCAGCGGGTCGATGCAAACAATATATTTACCGTTAGATGCAAACTCATCTGAGAAAACTATCTCATGCTGGTTCTCCTCTGTAGCAACACCGCAACATTCCCCGCTTGAAAGAAGTGAATTTATAAAGACCTCATCAGCATATGCATCCAGTTTCTGCTGGGTCTCTCCCTGGATATTTATTTCTCCCGACTTGCCTAAAATATCTATAAGTCCTGCCTTACTGATTTTCTTATTAACCATTTTGGCAGCCGTTCCTATATGATGCAACAAACTGGAAAGTTCACCTTTGGCAAAGGGGAAATCTTTCTGCTTCAGAATAATAAACTCATTTAGAGTTGTGATCTTATAACTGTTCATTTGCTTCCCTTTTGATTTTCTAAGCTAAGATACTATATCTGGCAATACTTCCTTTATTAAACGTCAAATGAACCCTTGAAACTTTAAAATCAAAGAATTAAAAAAATTACAAGAACCTGAAATTAGCAAAAATCAATTTACTCCCCCTGGGGCTGGGGTAAATAAATTGATTTTAAAGCTATCTGCGGTGTTTAATTATTGAATCCTGATAGTCATTTCAAAATTTGCTCTCATGGAATTGGTTTCCGGGTTTGAAGTCTTAATTTTACATCAAATTATAGATTATGAAGGTTTTTAAGTTTGGAGGAGCCTCTGTTAAAGACGCAGCCGGAATAAGGAATCTGACAAGCATTGTGTCACCTGAAAGGGGTCAGATTGTTATTGTGGTATCTGCATTCGGCAAGACAACCAATGCTCTTGAAAATGTACTCAAAGCCTGGTTGTCAGGCAATAACATTTATACCGATCTTCTTGACGAAGTTTATAATAATCATATTAAGGTTATCGATGAGCTTTTCACTACAAAAACAGCAGTTACTGCAAAACTTGATATATCATTTGCGAAACTCAGGGAGTACCTGGCTAATGAGAAAAGAGGAGAATTTGATTTCTGTTACGACCAGGTAGTGTCTTTCGGCGAATTATGGTCCACTATTGTAGTAGCGGAATACCTGAATTTCTGCCTGCCTGACGTAGCATGGACAGATATAAGGGCAAATTTGCTTACAGATGACAGGTTTCGTGATGCAAATGTTTTATGGGCGGAAAGTACAAAAAGAATCAGGTCGGTATTTGACTTTGGAAAGAAGAGGATCTATGTTACACAGGGATTTATCGGTGGGACAGCAGCAGGTCAGACCACAACTCTTGGAAGGGAAGGATCTGATTATACAGCTGCAATCCTGGCAAATATGCTTGATGCTGAAAGTGTTGTTGTGTGGAAGGATGTTCCGGGTATTCTGAATGCCGATCCCAAATGGTTAGCCGATGCACTCAGGCTTGATGAGATCTCCTATAAAGAGGCAGTTGAGATGACATTCTCAGGGGCAAAAGTTATTCATCCTAAAACAATTAAGCCTCTTCATAATAAGAATATTCCTCTTCATGTAAGGTCATTCCTTATTCCATCAGAAAAGGGTACAGTGATTAAGGCCGATGCAGCTATCAGAAAGGTGGTCCCGGTCTATATAAAGAAAGAGGATCAGATACTTGTTTCCATCCTTCCTAAAGATTTTTCATTTGTAATGGGTGAAAATCTGAGCTGTATTTTTCATTCCTTCATGCTGCATGGGATAAAAGTGAATCTTGTGGAAGCCAGTGCAGTAAGTATTGATGTTTGCATTGATGATGAGCGCACAAAGGTTGATTCGCTCATCAGTGATCTTAAGTCGGAATTTTCCGCCGTTTATAATGAAAATGTAGAGCTGCTTTCAATAAGGCATTATACACCAGAATCTGTGAAAAGAATAACAGAAGGACGGGAGATTCTGCTTGAACAGAGAACCCGGAGTACCGTTAGATTTGTTGTAAGAAAAAAATAAGAATTGCCACGAAGGCGCAAAGGCACAAAGAAACACCAAGTTATAAATAATTAATCCTTGGTGAACCTTAGCGTCTTGGCGTCTTAGTGGCAAAGAATTTTATAAGAGACTATCGGTCGAAGAGAAGTCGTTGCCCTCTGTACTCTTCGTTGATTACCCCGTTATCATAAACAATTGTACCATTAACAAAGGTTTTTACAACCTTCGATCTGAAGGTTTCACCTTCAAATGGTGACCAGCCGCACTTATAGAGCAGGTTTTCTTTTGCTACAACCCATGGCTTTGCAGGATTAACAAGGCAAAGATCTGCTTTATAACCTTCTCTGATGAATCCCCTTTTCCTTATATTAAATAGTATAGCAGGGTTGTGGCACATCATCTCTACTACCTTTTCAATTGAAAATATTTTTTTATGCCATAACTCAAGCATTGCAACAAGCGAATGCTGAATCAGCGGTCCGCCTGATGGTGCTTTGAAATAGCTGTTGCTTTTTTCGGCAAGGGTATGAGGGGCATGGTCTGTTGCAACGATATCTATAATATTGTTATTCACAGCATTTCGCAGTGCATCTCTGTCGAACCTGGTTTTAATTGCAGGGTTCCATTTTATCAATGACCCTTTATCCTCGTAAGAAGACTCTTCGAACCATAGGTGATGAACACAAACCTCTGCTGTAATCCGTTTCTCATGAAGAGGGAGTTCGTTTGAGAAGAGCTTCATCTCGTCGGCTGTAGAGAGGTGGAAGATATGAAGACGGGTATTATATTCCTTTGCCAGATTTATTGCGTAAGATGAAGAGATAAAGCATGCTTGCCTGCTCCGGATAAGAGGGTGCAGGCTAAAAGGGACATCTTCACCAAATTTCTGCCTGTAAAGATCTGAGTTTTTTCTTATTGTATTTTCATCCTCACAGTGAGTGCTTATGATCATATGAGCTCTTTTAAAAAGCTCTCTGAGAGCTGTTTCCTTATCGACGAGCATATTTCCTGTTGAGGATCCCATGAAAATTTTTATTCCGCACACATTTTCCGGATCTGCTTTCAGGATCTCATCAATGTTATCGTTTGTGGCACCTATGAGGAAGGAATAATTAATTAGTGATTTTTCTGATCCAAGGCTGTATTTCTGGTTTAGAGCTTCCATTGTAACTGTCTGTGGGACAGTGTTTGGCATTTCCATAAATGATGTTACTCCTCCGGCTGCTGCAGCTCTTGTCTCACTAAAAATATCACCTTTATGCGTTAGACCGGGTTCCCTGAAATGCACCTGGTCGTCAATTACACCGGGGAGAAGCAGCAATCCTGTGGCGTCAATTATTTTGGTTTCCGCAGGTATATTAATATAATCTGTGTCGCCAATTGCAGATATAAATTCATTCTCAATCAGGAGGTTGCCTCTGAAGCTTTTTCCCTCATTGACTATTGTTGCGTTTTTGATCAGGATGGTGCTCATAATTTTTGTTTTTAGCCCTTGACTTTTTGCCTATTAAGCTCTTTGCCCCCCGACCCCCCTAAAGGGGGGCTAAAACCTTCAATCAATGATATATATGTCTTTTTTTGGGTATTAACCCCCCTTTAGGGGGGCAGGGGGGCGATAACCTATATATAATAAGGTATACCCACCTACTTCTTCGGGTATTTTGTAAAAATGCTCCTAAGTTTCATTCTCAGAACGCCCCACAGTGCTTCGTTGAAAATACCTCCGGTCATTTTTGAAGATCCGAGTTTTCTGTCGGTGAAGATAATTGGTACCTCTACTATTTTATATCCCATATTCCAGGTAGTGAATTTCATCTCAATCTGGAAACCATAACCAACAGATTTGATATGCTGAGGTTTTATTTTTTCAAGAACTTCCTTTCTGTAGCATTTAAAGCCTGCCGTTGTATCCATTATCTTCATTCCGGTAATTACCCTTACATATATTGAGGCCATATACGACATAAGCACTCTCGAAAGGGGCCAGTTTACAACGTTTACACCGCTTATATATCTTGATCCGATTGCCAGGTCAGCTCCTCCTTCCTCGCAGGCCTTGAAGAGTCTTACCAGGTCATTGGGGTCGTGAGAAAAATCAGCATCCATTTCGAATATATAGTCATAGTTTTTTTCCAGCGCCCATTTGAATCCTGTTATATAAGCTGTCCCCAGTCCAAGTTTTCCAGCCCTTTCAATAAGATGGAGGTTGGGGTATGCTGGCTGCATCTCTTTTACGATAGCAGCAGTACCGTCGGGTGAATTGTCGTCTATAATAAGTATGTCGAATGGAACCGAAAGTGAAGATATGGCCCTTATAATGGCTTCTATATTCTCTCTCTCCCTGTAAGTTGGAATAATTACAATGTTCGGCATAGTGTCTAATTATTTACGAAAATAGTGTTTTTAAGCAGACCTCAATTTAATTCATGAATATTATTTCAAAAAATACCTGAAAAAATATCTCAATTTCTTTGGAAGGAATAATTGAAGTACTATCTTTGTCGTCCCAAAAGCAAAAGAAGTTCTTGGAATAAATTGAAAGATTAAAAAAAAGACCCTCCTTCGCCAAGGCTACGGAGGGCAATGGTTCTTTGAAATTATGAAGTAAACAACCAGACGAGATATGGAAATATCGAGTCAAGATAACTTGTTAGTATTTTTGAATTGAGACATCAGG
>JFJP01034816.1_pt1 | contig 13806 bp, 10 predicted proteins | sample 431651 | NCBI WGS metagenome assembly JFJP01 (sample SAMN02602958, study PRJNA72255) | Microbial mat metagenome, whole genome shotgun sequencing project. | biome: fresh water; feature: sink hole; material: water; isolation source: purple microbial (photo- and chemosynthetic) mats found in... | reverse complement strand
ATGAGCGCCATGTACCTTGAACGCTGCCAGGAGTACATCAAAACGCCGCCGCCCGAGGACTGGGACCTCGTGCAGCGGTACCTGACGAAATGAAGTATTGACACTGCGCTTGCTCTAATCGTAGCTCGACCGCAGGTCATCTATCCGCAAGGCCGACGTAAGCAAGGCCGCGCTTGGTGCTTGCGCTTTTTTATCGCGACCTGCTATCGGGGTGAATCCTATGACTCGTTCCTCACCTGCAGCCAGATGAAAGCCCGAATCGCTGAAGCGTCCCGCGATGCCTTCAGCGGACAGCGCCACGTAGAACGCTGGTGCATTGGTTTTAAGCCGTATCGCCAGATCGCCAGACCTGGCCCCGTTTTTATCAACAGCTTCGACTTTCGCCGTGATGCCCGCTTCGACCAGCGTGCAGGCCTTCGGTTCCGTCAGGAACAGCACCGCGCGCCGCTCGTCCGGGTTGCCAGCGCCGACGCCGGCACCGAAGGTGACGCCGGCCCCAGAGGTGACGATGATTCTGGCATCGATGAAGGCCTGGTCAGCACCGACCGGAAGCTCCGCAAGCGGCAGGCTCCACAGGAGGGTGGCCGATTCGGGAGCAAGGATCGACGGGGAGATTCCCGTGGCGGGGGGCGCGGAGAGGGTGGCGACGGGGGAGCCGTCGAAGCGGCGCAGGGTCAGGCTGAGCGTTGCCGTCAGCGACTGCATGCCGTCGTTGACCGCGTAGGCGTATGCCATGCCGTCCTTGACGAACAGCGAGAGCAGCAGCGGGTCGAAGAAACGCCGCGCTTCGTGGTGCAGCACTTTCCAGGTGCCGTCATGTTCAAGGCTCGACCAGCTTGCGCCAGGCCAGACGTCGTTGAGTTGCCAGTACAGCGCTCCCATGCAGCGCGGCCTGTTGCAGCGCCAGTATTCCACGGCTGTCTTCATCGCCAGAGCTTGTTGCACCTGGGACAGGTACAGCGTCTCGCGGAATCCTTTAGGCATGCGGAAGTAGCGCAGCATGGTTTCCATGATGATGGTGTTGCCTCGGGGATGCCGCTGGTGGTGTTCCATGATGGGCGAACTGACATTGCGTTCGCCTTCCGGCGCAAAGGTGGCGATGGTGGCGTACGAAGGAAAGGACTGGAATCCGAACTCGGAACAGAACCTGGGTTTGATGGTCATGTACTCTGAAAACGGTTTGCCTTCATGCCAGACCGACCAGAAGTGCATGTCGCCGCGATTGTCGGCGTGCCAGTTGTCGGAAAAATCGTCCGGGCCTGCCGATGGTGACGATGGCCACCAGGTGCGTCCCGGATCCAGTTCTCTGACAATGCGGCCGACTGTCCCCTCGGTGAGGCGGTCGTAGTCTACTATGTAGCGGGCGGGGTTATTCTTCGATTCATCATACCAGGTTATCGCTCCGAGCGCTTCGTTGTTGCCACACCACAGTGCCAGGGCAGGGTGGTTCGCAAGGCGTTTGATCTGGTGCCGTATCTCCGCTTCCACGTCGGACAGGAATTCCCCTGACGACGGGTACAGGGCGCAGGAGAACATGCAGTCCTGCCAGACTAGAATTCCCAGTTCGTCGCACTGGTCGTAGAACACGTCGCTCTCGTAGCGGCCGCCGCCCCAGACACGCAGGCAGTTCATGTTGGCCGCAGCGGCTGAGTCCAGCAGATCGGCGTAGCGCTCCTGTGTCCAGCGGGAAGGCAGGGCGTCGGCCGGAATCCAGTTGGCTCCCTTGGCGAATATCCTGGTTCCGTTGACCACGATGGTCATCGATTTGCCGTCTTTGTCTTCGAGAGCGTCTATACGCAGGTCCCGGAAGCCAATGTGCTTCGTCATTTCATGCTGCTGGCCAATTCCGGAAGCGGGCCTGACTACCGCACGCAGTCCGTACAATGGCTGGGAGCCGTATCCGGCTGGCCACCACAATTCAGGTCCTGCGATACGGAGTGTCTCCCGCACGATAGACTCACCGGCCGCTACAATCAGCCGCCGTGAAGATTTTGCTCCAGCCAGTTCCAGTTCGACGACTGTATCCAGATCGCTTCCGGTGTGGAGTTCCAGCGTCACTTCGACGAGGAAATCCTTGCTCGGCGTTCCTTTCTTTTCCGGGGCTTTGTTCACATTGGCGCGGAGGTATTCTATCCGCGGACCATCAACACCTACGATGGCGGCACTATCATAGATGCCGCCGGTCATGAGGCAGGGGCCCCAGTCCCAGCCTCCCATGCATTGAGCCTTGCGCACCAGGTTGCGGTGCGGCGAGCTTACCGGATAAGTGGACGCGGGTATGGGATATGGCAGGTTTGCCGCGCGTTCCGCCGCGATGCGCTCCGGCGACCGTATCGTCACGGCCACCGTGTTTGCTCCCGGCTTGAGCACGCTGCCTGCGTCGACCCTGAAACGGCGGAACATGTTGCCGCTTTGTCCTACCACCTGGCCGTTTATCCGCACGTCTGCCATCGTATCGATCGATTCAAAATCGATGAAAACATTCTGACACGCAAGAAGGCTAGCCGGAACATCGACGGTGTGCGATACGATCCAGTCTTCGCGTCCTATCCACTGCAGTGCAAGCTCGTTCTTGCCATACAGAGGGTCTGCAACCTCACCTGCGGCGATGAGGGCCGAGAGCAGGTCACCTGGAACAGTCATGGGCCGTTCACTGCCATCGGAAACCCTCGTGAGGGTCCAGATTCCACCGAGTTCCAGTCGCTCCATGCAGGCCTCCAGACACAGAATTAAAAAAATCCCTGTTGACGGTTCAAGAGAGTCATGGTATAGCATGATTGGTTGAATAAATCAACCAACGAAAAACCGAGTATAATGCGGCGAATCCGCGGGGAGTGCTTTGTGGCCAGGGGTTCTGAGACGAGGACGGCAGCCAGGATTTTCAGGGTAGTTTGGCGCAAGCCCGGTATCAGCCGGGTGGACATCGCCAGCAGCCTGGGGCTCGACAAATCCACGGTGACCAACCAGATAAGCCGCCTCATCGAACTTGGCCTCATTGTTGAAACCGAAGAAGGCGAGGCTTCCAGCAAGGGAGGCAGGCGGCCCATTCAGCTCGTCATCAACAGGAAATTCGGGCGCATCATAGGTATCGAGGTCCAGCTAGGCCTCTACGTGGCTGTGGTTGTTGATCTTGCTGGCGAGGTTCTGGGCGAGCGTCGTGGAACGCTCGAGATTTCCTATGATAACTTTGCTGATAGCGTGCTCGGCATCATCGCGGAGACTACCGCCGAGTTTGGCTGCGGAGACGACCTCCTGGGCGTGGGAGTTGGCATGGGCGGTCTGGTGGACTCAAAGAAAGGGCGGATACGCTTCTCGGTACCCATAGGCATCGACAGGCCCATAGATTTTGGCAAGACCGTTTCCGCACGTCTGTCCGTGCCGTGCTCGGTAGAAAATGACGCCAACTGCTGCGCCTGGGGTGAACTTGCATTCAACCGCAGCGAGGAATTGCGGGATTTCCTGTTTGCCCTCGTGGAATACCGCAAGCCACTCACGAGGAGCCTGCGCGGCGGCATAGGCGTGGGCTTCGGGGTGGTGCTCGGCGGCAAGGTGTACTCCGGTGCACACGGCAACGCAGGCGAGTTCAGGAGCGTCTTCTGTGATGGCCCCGGCGAACTGCAGTTCTCTCTGCCAGAAGAAGAGCTTTCCAGGCTCGACAGCGATTCAGTAGCGCTGGCCCATACCGCTGACGAGCTTTCGAGGAACATGGCCATGCTTGTCAACACCATGGATTTCGACCGCGTGTACATAGGCGGCGATATCGAGGCCCTCGATATCGACCTCCCCGCAACGCTCAGGCGCAGGCTTGAAGAGAACTGGATGTACCCTGCGCCAAAAGATGTTGACATACGCTACTCCAGCCTTGGCGGCAAGGCCGTCGCCTACGGCGCTGCTGGCATGATTTTTGACAGGCTCGTTACGGAGCGCTTGCTGCCGGGGCTTGGCCAGGAATCCACCGCGTCTGAAAAGCACTGAGTAACTGCGGATTTTTCCGTTTGGTTGGGATTCGTCCCCGTAGGGGTTCGATATAGAACGGGTTTCGATACGGGCTCAGGGTCCGTTTCCAGGAGGTTCACATGAAGAGAACGATCATGGCGACCATTATGATCGCCGTAGCCGTCGCTGGCGGCTTCGCACAGGAAAAAGTGACGCTCAATGTCATGAATTATCAGCAGGCCGATCAGTCGGGCTATGCCGAGGATGTTGCCATCTGGGAAAAATTCCAGAAAGACAATCCCGCCATCACGCTGAACATCGAGATCCTGTTCAACGACCCCTACCACCAGAAGCTCCAGGCCTACGCCGCCGCAGGCACGCTGCCCGACGTATTCTACGTCTGGCCAGGTGCGCGCTCCGCGGTCATCCATGAGAAGAAACTTGCCAAGGATCTGAACCAGCTGCTCGGCGCGTCCTACCTGAAGGATTTCTCCGCGGCCGCTACCAACCCCGCCAACCAGCTCGGCAGGTACATGGCCATGCTTCCCCAGTCCTATACCTACACCTCGGTGATGTATGTCAACACCAAGTTGCTGGCTGACAACGGTTTCAAGCCACCCAAGACCTATGCCGACCTCAAGAAGATGGTTCCCAAACTCAAGGCAAAGGGAATTGCCGTGGCAATGCTCCCGAACAAGGACGCCTGGCCGATGCAGTCCTGCCTGTTCTCCACCGTTGTCGGCCGCATGGCTGGAGACGCGTTCATTGACTCGATCCTGGCGGGCAAGGCCAAGTTCACCGACAAGCCCTTCGTAGCCTCGCTCCAGGTTATCGCCGATCTGTACAAGGACGGCATTTTCTCCCGTGAAGACGTCCAGGTCGGTTATGGCGAGGCCGCCGGCATGTTCGCTTCAGGCAAAGCCGCCATCTACATAGACGGCGACTGGAGAGTCGGCGCTTACATCACCGACAAGGCTTCCGGCAAGGCGCTCATAGCTCCCGCCGCGCAGGACAAGGATTTTGCCCTTATGCCCTTCGTCTCCATTCCCGGAGAAAAGAACCCCGGCGTGCTCTCCGCGGTAGCCGGTACCGGCTGGGCCGTTTCCGGGTCGCTCGCCACCGGGTCAGCCAAAGAGAAGGCTGCCGTAAAGCTCATCCAGTACCTGTATTCACCTGAAGTCCAGGCCATCCGCTTTGGTACCGGTGCGTTCGTTCCCACCCGCAAGGGCGTCAAGGCCGCCGTCGAGCCGCTCGTAGCCAAAGTTCCCCTGTTCTACGCTGAAAATGCCAAGACCTCTTACGTGGTTGACGGCGTTCTCGACCCCGCCGTGTACAACGTCATCAATGATGGCCTCATCGCCATCGGACTCGGCACCAAGACGCCCGCCGTCGTAGCCGCCGAGACCCAGAAAGCCTTCGAGAGCTGGACCGCTTCCAGGAAATGACCTACGGGCGGCGGCCCCTCCTCCGGAGCCGCCGCCGCTTTTGCTGACTGTACTTCAAACAACGCGAGGAAACCCATGCAGACAAGAAACCGTATACGTGTTGAAGAAGGCCGTGCCTACTGGGCAATGGTGCTGCCTGCCTTCCTCATCTACCTGCTGGTGATGGCGTTTCCCATCGTGCTCTCCATAGTGCTGTCAGTTTCCAATTACGACGGCGGCAAGATGTTCGGCGGCGATGCCTGGGGTTTTGCGGGATTGCGTTCCTATGCCCGGGTCTTCACCGATCCGCACTTCTGGAACGCGCTTAAAAACAACGCGTACATCGTTATGATCTCTGTCTTCGGGCAGTTGCCTCTCGGGTTCGTCTTTGCCTATATCATTTACCGTAAACTTGTCAAATGGCCAGGTTTCTGGCAAGGCGTTTTGTACGTTCCCAACATCATCTCGGTCATCGTCGTAGGACTTTTGTGGCAGACAATATTTTCACCCAATGGTCCTATCGCCGAGGTCATGAACTCCATGGCCAGGGCAGGGTTCCAGTCAAAACTGGAATTGCTCTTTACAGCACATGGTGGTTTTACCATTACCGACGACCTGGTACAAAATATACTGAATCTGGCCGGTCCAGCCGCTTCCGAGTGGTTCACCAACCCGTTACCCGAACTCAAGGAACTTATCCTCTCGTATGAAGGTGCTCCTCATGCCGAACTGCTCGGCGACCTCTGCAACCTGTTCGTGCCAAAGTGGAGCCCCGAGTTCCTCACCAAGCCAAATCTTGCCATGCTGCCCATATTGTTTGTAATTCTATGGATGTACACGGGCATGTACCTGATCCTGTTCCTTGCCAACATGCAGAAAATCGATGTTCAGATCATCGAGGCTGCGCGCATAGACGGGGCTTCGGAATGGCAAGTCATGCGCTTCATCATACTGCCATCGCTGTCCGGTACCATAGTCAATTCTGCCATACTCGCGATCTCCGGTTCACTGTCCAGTTTCTCGCTTATCTTTGCGATGACCGGGGGAGGCCCATCCAGGGTTACCGAGATCCTTTCTATATATATGTTCAACAACGCGTTCCTCGGCAGGCCAAACCTGCCTCTGGCCAACGCCATTTCGCTGATCATGGTAGCCGTGAGCTTCCTCCTGATCGGATTGACCAAAGCCGTAGAGAAGCGCTACGGCGGCAAGGAGGACTAGCATGGGAGAAGAACTGCGGACGACGCTCGTGGACAGGCTAGGCGCGATAGCGGCCAAAGCAGTTGCCTATACACTGATGATCCTGTTCACGGTCATGACTCTGTACCCGATATTCTGGCTTGTCATGAATTCATTCAAATCGACAAAGGAATTCCAGGTAAGCCAGCTCTCAATGCCGGTCGAACCCACGTTGTCCAACTATGTAGAAGCCTGGAAAATGGGCGATTTTGCGCTGCTGTTTCCTAATTCCATCCTCTATACCGTGGGTGCCACTCTCGGCATCGTTCTCGTTTCTCTGCTGGCTGGCTTCGCCTTTGCCAAGATAGGATCCAGAGCGACGAAACCCATCTACAATTCCTTTGTCATCGGAATCCTCATCACGGCGCAGTCGCTCATGATACCGTTGTTCCTTGAAGTAAATCTTCTTGGTATATACAACACACGAATAGCAGTGTTGCTCGTCTACATCGGCACAGGGTTGCCGCTGGGTGTGTACCTCGCTACCGAGTATATACGGTCAATACCGAACGCCCTCATCGAATCAGCACGTATTGACGGGGCCGGATTCTTCAGAATTTTCTGGAAGATCGTGCTGCCCATGGCGATGCCAGTGGCGGTAACATTGTCCATCCTGAACATCTCCAATATCTGGAACGAGTTCGCGCTCATCAACATACTTGTGTCCCGCACCGAACTCAAATCCTTGCCGCTTGGCATTTACAAATTTTCAGGCTCCCTGTCCACTGACTATGGCAAGCAATTTGCCGCATTGACAATAGGCATGATACCCATGCTGCTCTTTTACATCATTTTCAGGAGACAAATAACAAAGGGCGTCGCGGCAGGCGCAGTCAAAGGATGAGGAGTCGATACATCATGAAGAGTAAGGAAATCAAGCAGGCCAGGCGCAGTGACGGATTTCCAGAGGATTTCCTTTGGGGCTGCGCGACGTCAAGCTACCAGATAGAGGGAGCCTACGACGAAGACGGGCGAGGGCTCTCCATATGGGACGCCTACTGCCGCGAGCCCGGGCGCGTATCGCGCGGGCAGAACGGGGACGTGGCCTGCGATTCCTACCACCGCTGGCCTGAAGATGTAGCACTGCTCTCAGATCTGGGCGTCGATGCCTATCGCTTTTCAGTTGCCTGGCCTCGTGTTCAGCCTGACGGACAGGGGCCTTCAAACCGCGCCGGCCTCGACTATTATGCGCGGCTCGTCGACGCACTTCTGGCCAAGGGAATCGAACCGTGGGTGACGCTGTATCATTGGGACCTTCCGCTCGCACTCGGGCAGGCTGGTGGCTGGACAGTCCGTGATACCGCATACCGGTTTGCCGAATATGCTGCAATCATGTACCGCGAACTCGGGGATCGTGTACATCGATGGACGACGCTCAACGAGCCCTGGTGTTCCGCATTCCTTGGTTACGAGCATGGAGAACACGCCCCCGGACTCAGAGACCGGGCTTCTGCCCTGGCCGCTACCCACCACCTGCTCCTTGCTCATGGACTGGCAGTCGGTTCGTTTCGGTCACGAGGTTATGTGGGTGAAATTGGGCTGGTCATCAATCCTGCCACGCCGCGCCCTGCGACCCGCCACGAGGCAGATCTGGCCGCTGCCGAACGGGCATCCGTGGAAAGGACCGGACTCTGGCTCAATCCCGTATATGGACTCGGTTACCCGGAGGCTTATCTAAAAGCACGCGGAGCCGACATGCCGGTCAAAGCCGGCGACATGGAAATAATCGCTGCGCCCATCAACTTCCTCGGCGTCAACTATTACAACGAGGATGCGGTTGCTGAAGCCCCTGCTACGCCGGCTGCACCCGATGGCTACCGTTTCGTGCCCACGGCCCTGCCCAAAACGGAAATGGGCTGGGATGTGGTACCACAGGGTTTGCGCCGCGTGCTCGGAAATATTGCCAGAACCTGGCCGGTCCGTTCTCTCTACGTTACCGAGAACGGCGCGGCCTATGCAGACGAGGCCGCTGCTCCCGTTGCCGCTGAAACGCAATCCGCCCGCGTCCATGACGCCGACCGGGTCGCGTATTACCGCGGGCACATCGCCGCCTGCCGAGATGCCATCGCGGATGGCGTGCCACTCAAGGGCTACTTCGCCTGGAGCCTCCTTGACAACTTCGAGTGGGCTCACGGCTACGATAAACTCTTCGGACTTGTAACGGTAGATCCCAGGACTCTGGCGAGGACACCCAAGGACAGCTACCTGTTCTATCGTGACATGATAGCCGGTTACGGGCTGGAGTAAGCCTCCCGCCCGTAATCGCCTACTTCTTGATGCGTTCTTTAAGGTCCGGCATGGTAAACCCGTACGTGTCCTTGAGGTCCCGCAACGGCACATCCACAGGCGTATCGGCGGGCAGGCCAAGTTTTGCAGCGACTTCAGCCGCTGTAGCATTCAGTGCGGTTGCAACCGCTGACAGGCTCATCGTGCCTTCCAGTTCAAAGCCTGCGGGAACGGTCAGCGTCGCGGCGCCGGCCGGTGCCGCCCTTGGTACGGGTGCTACGGCGGTTGTGGATGCTGCCGTTGGGGCAGCTTCCGTTGAGGCAGGCGCACCTGCCGGCGCAGGAACAGCAGCGGGTGCCAAATCGCCCGATTCTCCGGCATAGGGAATGCCGAGTATCTTCGCGACGGCGACCCGTACCGTGTCCGCCTCGAAGTCGTCAATGCCGGCCAGCGTGCCTGCATCTTTTATCATTGTGTCGGCGGGTACCTTTTTCGGGTCTACACCCGCCTCGCGGTACAGCCGCTCCAGCTCTACGCCGAACGATTCAGCCACCATGGCCCAGGTCGATGATCCCTTGATGTCCTCTACCATGAGCTTGCCTTCGGTGGCCATGGCCGTGAGGCTCGGCGCCGCGAATTTCAGCATGCCGGCGGCTTGTCCCACGAGCGCGGCGCCGCCGAATATGGCGAAGCCGAGCACGACGATGGTCCGCAGCTTGAAGGATTTACCAGCCAAAGTGACGCGCAGGGTGTCTTTTTTAGTGGGACAGGTGGTGACGCATTCCATGCACGATATGCATTCGGGAGATCCCACGGCGTCAGGATGCGAAACGTCGATATTCATGGGGCACGCTTTGTCGCACTTGGAGCACGAGATGCAGCTGGATGCCTCGCGCTTGATGCGGAACAGGGGAATGCGGCCCAGTATGGCGTTGACGGCTCCCAGAGGGCAGACGTACTTGCAGAATGCCCGCTCGTACAGCATGGACAGCACCAGTGATGCAACCAGCAGGATGAGGCCGACGGCGAACTCAGTCCACACCGCGATCAAACCGGCGGAGAGATGGCCAAAAGCGGCAAGCGGGTCGTATGGCCTGATGATCAGCGTTCCGGTGCTCCAGGTAAGCCAGACGATCGCGACGAGGATCGGATACTTGATCCAGCGCAGCACCGCGTCGAGCTTTTGCGGAACGACGAATCTGCGGCGGAAAAGTTTCTTGCCCAGCCAGCCGAATACGCCCTGCAGCGCACCGAAGGCGCAGAACCAACCGCAGAAAAAGCGGGACAGCACCACGCCCAGCGCTACGATACCGCCGAGCATGACGATGTTGCCCGGTTCGATCTTCTTTATGTACTCGCCGCCCGCCAGATACTTGAACAGCGTTTCGATGCCTCCGAAGGGGTCGAGCGCGTCGATGGATGGAATGCCTTGCATTTTCTGGTGCAGGATGACCAGGAGCGTGAGGCCTGCAAGCATGACGCCCAGCGTAATCCGCCTGGCAAGCTGTATCGGTTCAAGTTTCTTTGCCACAAAATTCTCCCATGTGTACTAGTATGTAAAAAAGCCCGCCGGTCTGGGCGCTATGCGCCAGATGAGGCGGGCCGCCGGTAGCGACTCAGGCCTTGAGTTCAGCCTTCATCGAACGGAACGTATCAGCGTCAATCTCGCCGCGGGCAAAGCGTTCGGTAAGAATTTCCAGCCCGCGGTCTTCAGCGTCGCCTGTTCCAGCCCGCAGGGATTTTCTGGTCCGTACGATAGCCACGATACCAAGTACTACAGCCGCAACCAATAAAACACCCATGCCTATTCCTCCCCAATGTGCCCAGAACGGAAAGCCAGCTCCAGCATAACTGCCATTGAAACCACGATACATATATACTCCTTCTTAAAAGTCTTGTTACATATGTATATGCATATATCGTGCCAATTTAATACATGAGGGTCTCTTAAAGTTAAATACATATAGTAAAAGAAAATGAGCTGTCCTTTTGCTTGCTTCGGCTTGCAGCACAGGCGCGCGAGGGCATTTTGTTCGCTCCCGTGGGCATACTTTTCCCGTTCAATACTGAAAAAGTTGCTGGATGCATGCTCCGGATGACACGGAGCGGTGCTGCCGTGTAGTATGCGGCCGTCTCGCAGAGGAGTATCACGGTGGGTTCCTGGAAAGCATACGCAGCCGGCATAGCCTGGTCATCAATATTCGGCCTCTCGTTTCTGGTCACCAAGGGTGCGCTCGAGGCCTTCAGCCCCGTTACGCTGCTCTTCCTCCGGTTCGCGTTGGCGACGGCCGCGCTCGGCGCGCTCGCGCTGGCTGGCGTCGTAAAACTGGGATACCGCGGCAAGCCAAAGCTGCCACTTGTTCTTATTTGCGTGTTTCAACCAATTTTGTACTTCACCCTTGAGACCTTTGGTCTGCGGGAGGTTGCCTCGAGCACGGCAGGGCTCGTTATCGGAGCTTTGCCGGCTGCAGTTGCCGCGCTGTCGGTGCCCTTGCTCCGTGAGCACCTCTCAGGGAGGCAGGTTGTAGGCCTGGTATTGTCGATAGCGGGAGTCGCACTCGTCGTGCTGGCCGGTGACGCAGGCGCGGGTGGCGCGGCGCACGACAGCCTGCGGGGTGTCCTGCTCGTTGTCGGTGCCATGCTCAGCGCTGCGTTCTACAACGTGTACTCGCGCAAGGCCAGTGTCAGGTACACACCCGCTGAAACGACTTTTGCGATGATGGCCACGGGGGCGCTGTTTTTTGGGCTGCTGGTCATTGTTGAAGGAGCAACGAGCAGTTGGGCCGGTCTCTTTTCTGGTGCGACGCCTGCAGCGCTTGGCGCGGTAGCCTATCTGGGCATACTGTCGTCGGTAGTGGCGTTCTTCCTCGTCAATCTGAGCCTGTCACGGCTCAAAGCCGCCCAGGCATCCATCTTTGGTACCTTTACGACACTTGTATCACTTGTTGCCGGCGTGCTGCTACGGGGCGAGCCGTTTGGTCTGATCCAGGTGCTTGGCGCATCCGGCATCGTGCTGGGAGTCTGGATGACCAATGCCCGAAATGCCCGGGGACCACAGGTCAGCTGATCGTCCGGAAAATTTCCATTCCGTAACCTGATGTTCAAACTCGATGCGACGCCTCTGTACTCCGTGTGCTATACTGTATACATCTATTGATGTTGGCGGCATTGCGATGAAAGTGAAAAACTCGACCATCAACCTCTGCCGGCGTACGCTGTATGAGTCACTGTCGGCGGAAACCATGGTACGGTTCGTACGGCTCGTAGACCCGGAATATGACCTGTACGAACGCTCGGGGATACCGCAGAACATACCCATCACCAACCAGATGGCGGCCGAGCGTATCGTTGAAGACATCGTCGGTGACGGCCGCTTGATAGATTTCATAGAAACGCTGCTCAAGGTAGATTCCGATGGATACATGGGGCGTGCTTACCCCATCAAGGGGCTGGGGCAGATCGTCAAGATACTGACCCAGGAAGGCTTCCTTTTTGACCGGTCTACCGGCCAGTTTTTCGAGAATACCCATGAGCGCGCGAGCCCCGACTGGGGCCGCCTCCATGATGGCGATGAACGGCAGGCCGCGGTACTCAGGCTCGATGTCGTTGCCAACTCGGCACTGGTTCAGCAGAATGCCCTGGACAAGATAGAGAAGGCGTACACCGGTCTCAGGACCATCGTTACCCGTGCCGTCGTTGGGCGCTTCGGCCGCGTCTGGTCCTGGGAAGGTGATGGCACGCTTGCTGCCTTCATGTTTGGCCAGAAGGAGCGATCGGCCGTGCTTGCGGGCATGGAGATACTCAACGAGCTGTTCTTCTACAACAGGCTGGCCAATCCACTTGACTCGCCTCTGCGGGTCAGGATTGCCACTCACGCCGGCCCCATACGCTACCGGGAGAACCTTATTGAGTTACTCAAGAACGATACCATCAAGGATGTCATACAGATAGAGTCCACCGCAACACCGCCGGATACGCTCAGTTCCTCCACAAACCTGTTCGTTTCAATCGACCGTGTCATCCAGGATCGTTTTGGCCCGGAGCAACAGGCGGCCATCTGCAAAGTCAGGCAATACGCCGTGAATCTGGAGAAACCATGAGCGTGTTTGTGTTCAGCGTCGACCATGCGATCGCTCCGGGCGCTGTTCTCAAGGCTGCTGCCGCGGTCCGGATCGTCAAGCTGGAACAGCTCAAGCTCCACAAGCCGCATCAGGGTGACGTTACCTATGTGGATTTTACCGGGCTCGACGAGGATGCACGCAGGAAAGCCCTGGCGACGATCCGGCGTCGCTGTGCCGGGGAGGCTTGGGGCATCATCGATCCGGAGGGAACCCTCGACGACCCCGCAATGATCTTTTTTTCGGGCGCCTGCGATTATCTCGGCCCGGCTGCATGCCGGGTCGGCATAGACAAGGCCAGGCTCAGGGCTGTGCTGGCGTATTCCAGCGCACGCCGGAATACGGTGCTTGACTGCGTGGCTCCGGCGATCCCGAACGGCGACTCGAGCTGTGATGAGAGCCCGCAAGCGCCATTCTGCGGCTGGAAATCGATCGTGCCCGGGACCGTCTATCCATTCTTCTTCCTGTACGTTTCGGTGTCAGCGCAGCTCAACCTCAAAACGAGGCTTGGCGAGGCTGGCTACGTCAACTTCCGAGACAGACTCCGCACTCTATGCCAGCAGACTTTTTCAGAAGCCGAGCCCCTCCTGTGGATGGAGACTGATGCCAGCGCCTTGTACCTTGTTCCACCGCAGGCTGCCAATGTCAGTGCCGTCACCGAAACCTGTCTCAGAATGCTGCTCGGAGCTCCCCTGCTGGGATACGAACGTCTCTATCTGCCATTTCCCATAACATTCTCGTTCGCACTGCACTCCGGCTCCACCGAGTTTGCGCCTCCGGGCAAGACAGGCACCATCGTTTCCGATGCCGTCAATTACATCTATCATCTGGGCTCAAAACATGCGGGACCAGGCCGCCTGACG
>JFJP01011326.1_pt2 | contig 13808 bp, 8 predicted proteins | sample 431651 | NCBI WGS metagenome assembly JFJP01 (sample SAMN02602958, study PRJNA72255) | Microbial mat metagenome, whole genome shotgun sequencing project. | biome: fresh water; feature: sink hole; material: water; isolation source: purple microbial (photo- and chemosynthetic) mats found in... | reverse complement strand
AGGGCTAACGGGTTGGGCGCAAGTAAAATACCGTTATGGTAGCACGGTGGAAGATGCGCTGGTCAAATTACAATACGACCTCTACTACATCAAAAACCGTTCCATCTTGCTAGATTTATCCATTCTAGCCAAAACCGTTGGCGTGATTGTCACCTTCAAAGGCACTTGAGAAATGAAAAGTAAGAAATGAGAAATAAGAAATGAGAAATTATCAAGAATTATTCTTACTTTTTGGCCTTCATCTAGTTGCTTTAAGTCTCTCCTTTCTTAACCCAACGCCCGTACTACCGTTGGTAGCTTTTATTACATTATGGCTCTTACCAGGGTTCATTTTATGGCGTTTGGTCAGCCGAGACCATGAGTGGCAGTGGTTTTATCACCTACCGATGGCCTTTGGGTTAGGCCTGGCCTGGCTCATGGGTTGGGCCGTTTTCATCTTCTTGCTCCTCCCCTTTGACCTCCCTCATTTTAACGCTATCATTTACTTGGCAAATAGTGGACTCCTCCTGCTTTATGGGGGCGTGTCATTCTACTGGCCTATATCGCCTCAATCACCTATTTCAATCTCACGCCCATGGCTCTTGTTCAGCCTCGCTTTAGGTATGATGGCAATTTTAGTCACTCTCAAATGGCAAACGGCTGGTTTTACTTTTGATGGAGATGAATGGAGTTATTTTGTCAACATTCGTTATATTTTAACAACCTTACCCATTGATAAAAGCTATTTTATTGAAAGGCTTGAATTTGATGTCTGGAATTTCATCTTAGCTTTTCTCATTCAATTTGCCCCCGCCCACTTGTTTGAAATTTATGGCCTTCATCTGCCCCTCATTTTTATTATCATCGCCTGCCTCGCCTACCTTGCCTTAGCCGACACCCTTTTTCAACGCCCCGACATAGCCTATTTTGCCTTTTTATTACAAGGGCTTTATTGGCTTTCAAATATTAACTTACTAACAGCAGATAACGGCTTGGGTCTACTAGCCCGCATTTTACAAGATAAATTCACCGCCCTACTCCTCATTTTACCCCTGATTCAGCTTTGTGGTTTGAAATTTTTACAAAGTTATACTTATCGTTATTTGGTTATGGTAGGTATTTTAGCCATTGTTGCCGTCCTCATTCACCCCATTGCCATCATGTGGCTACTCTTTTCACTCGGTAGCACCACCTTTTTTGTGCTATGGCAATATCGCCAACAACTCTCTTTCAAACCCCAATGGGTGGGGTTAGCTCTAATTCTTATGGGAGTGGCGCTAGGCTTGGCCTGGTGGCAACGTTCAACTCGACCTGATTCTTACTACTTAACAACGGGGGGTAATGTTCAGGCACTTGGCCTCAGTCTGGGGCGGGTTTTGTTTTTATCGCTGGAAAAAAACATTTACATGGCACACCCTAATTTGCTGAATCACCCTCTGATTATTCTGGCATTATTACTAACCATAACCCTGATTCCAAAACTAAAAAACCAACTTCCTGCCCAATTTCTTTTTGCCAACAGCCTTGCTGTTATCGTCATATTATTTAATCCTATCACCGCCTCACTGCTAGGACGCATCATCAGTTTTTGGATAATCTATCGCATAGTTTGGATTTTACCCATTTCCTTAACTCTCGCCTACATCTTATATCCACACATAGAGCAAGCCGCTACTTATCTTAACCATCGGCTACTCAAAACACCCCAATTAGCCAGCTTAACTATAATTCTAATTAATATGACTATATATAGTCATATTTTAACGAGTTGGTACACCCTTAATGCTTGGCAACCCATCATTATCACTGCTACCGAATTGGACGTAAGCCAACATTTGGCTAAAGAGGATTCACCTGGTTCACGTGTTTTAGCTGCTCATGAGGTCAATATTCGTCTAGTTGCAACAGCTAATAAGCTTCGTCCCACGACAGCTCGATTCTATGAGATGAACAACCATGATACACTAGATACATATTATTTCTTGGGGGCACCGTGGCTTAATGACACACACTATAATGTATTATTACCACGTTATCCTGTACGTTATATCTTAACCCACCACAGCGACCTCATCGAACCACAATTACGATTTTATCCTCATTTATTTCGCTCAATTTATAGTAATATTGAGTATAGTTTATACGAATGGCATGCTGCTGCCACCTTCTCTTTTGAACTTGAACTTTTCAAAGCCAACGGTTTATTACAAAACCAACCCACCGAAGCCCAATCAATTTATCAAACCATCTTACAACAAAATCCCGCTTATTTCCCTGCCATACTAGGATTAGCCGCAATTTATGAACAACAATTACAATTTAACCAAGCCCTCGCCCTCTATCAAACCGCCACCCCGCAGACCGATTTTGAACGGGCTTGGTTATTAACGAAACTTGCTCAAGCCCGCTATCATCATGACTCTACCACGTCACTTTCCGTTATTGATGCCTACCGTCAAGCCCTAACCTTAGCCAATGGACATGAGGCTATTTATCAACAAGTTCTAAATGGTTATCAACAGTTACCATTAGACCTACAACAATCTTTAGCGGGGCAAGCTCTACGGTATGCTTTGTTAGACTTTTATGAAGCTAAAGCGGCCCGCGAATCACGCGACTATCCACGCCAACTGCAACTCGCCGAAATTTATGAACAAGTAGGCGAAAAGGAACTTGCCATTAGCCAATATATTCACCTAACGCAACAATTTGTTAGTCGGCTAGAACCCTTGTTTAAGTTAGCGGAATTGCAACCTGACCAGGCCGCGACTTGGTATCAACAAGCCCTCGCCCATGAAACCAATCCGCCATCGGGTGAGGCCAATTTATATTTAGCCCAATTTAATTATCAACAAGGCGAATTAGAAACGGCCACGCAATTCGCCCAACAAGCCATTCAACAAGGCTCTGGCCCCACCAAAGCCAAAGCCCAACGCCTATTGGGCGAAATCTATTTGAAACAAAAGCGGCTAGAACTTGCCATTAACGCTTTGTTAGATGCGGTGCAAACCCAGCCCAATTTGGCTTGGGGTTATGTATTATTAGGTAATATTTATCAAGAGCAACATGACCCCACGACGGCCTTAACTTATTATAAACAAGCAGCGCAGGCTGAACCACAAACCGCATTATACTATATTATTACGGGACGAGCCTTACTAGCCATGCAGCAAACCGAAGCGGGCTGGGCCGAAATCAATCTGGCTTTGAATTTAGCCCAGGGCGCGAGCGAAATTTATCAACAGGTGGGCGAATTAAAAGAACAATATGAATCCGTTAATGCCGCTTACCCCTATTTTGAGCAAGCCACGAAATTAAATCCTAATAACAGTTTTGCTTATTTGGGATTGTCGCGTTATCACCTGGCGAGAGGGGAGTTTGTTCTTGCCCAAGAGCAAGTGACCCAAGCCTTCACGGTGGCTACCAATGACCCCATGAAAGCCAGTAGCCATGTGCAACAAGCGCAAATTTATTTAGCGCAACAGCATGATGACGCGGCCTTACAAGAATTTTTGGCCGCATTAACCCTAAAACCTGATGATGCTTGGTTACATGGCGTAATAGGTGATTTTTATTATCAACATCAACATAACCTAGCCGAGGCTGAAAAGCATTATCGTCAAGCCACTAAGTTCCCCACGTGGCAAGTTTCCTTAGCTGAAATTTTATTACAAACTGGGCGGTCTAAAGAAGCCATTGAACAACTCCAACAAGCCTTGACCCGTGAGCCAAACTCAGTCAATTTAATGGCGCGGATTAAATCGTTGGAGAAAAATTACAAATTAGCCGAATTAACACCTTAAAAAATTACCAATTGTACGTTTTAAGGGGATTTAAGCCTTTATAACGTTTGAAACGTTATAAAGGCTGACCTCATCGTTGTATTATTTATAAATAGAAACATTACCTCACTAGGGGCAAATAAACACACTGCGCCACCGATTCTAACCAAAATTGCGCCATGATTTCCTCAATTTGCTTGAGAATTTGCGGCTGTTGTGTCGCCAAATTACGAATTTCTCCCATATCCTCCGCCAGATGGTATAACTCCGTCCCACAGAGTCCATTACGAACCCCTTTCCATTCCCCTAAACGCACCGCTTCCTTAAATACGCCTTCCTGAAACGCCCAATATAAATAGTCATGGCTAGGTTGCGTTTCACCCAATAACGTTGGCTTAATGGACAAACCGTCTGAGGGACTCGTCATGCCCGTAATGTCCATAACCGTTGCCAAAAAATCGGCCAGACTCCAGGGGTGGTCGCTAACCGTGTTAGGCTTAATTTTATTCGGCCAGCGTACTATCATTGGCACGCGAATCCCGCCCTCATATAAATCTCGCTTAATGCCACGTAATGGCCCCGCGCTCTTGAAAAATTGCGCCTGATGTCCACCCTCTTGATGCGGCCCATTATCACTCGTAAAAAAAATCAGCGTATCTTGCTCTAAATTACGCTCCTTGAGACTTTGCAGAATTTGGCCCACATAGCCATCTAAGCGCGTGACCATCGCCGCGAATTTACGCTCAATCGGCGGCCAGGGTTCATTGGTATAAGGCGCATCCGTTGGCACTTGCAAACCATCACCCGTTAAGTTATATAACTCATTGTTGGCATGGGGCAACGTATAAGGGAGATACATAAAAAATGGAAATTGTTGGTTAGTTTGAATAAATTTAACCGCCTCCGCCGTAAACAAATCAGGCGCGTAAATCTGACGTTGTGCTTCTAAATTGGCGTAAATCCACTCCACTTTACGGTCACGCCATAGAAATTCAGGGTAATAATTGTGGGCATGACCATGGTCAAAATAGCCAAACCAATGATTAAAGCCTTTGAGCAACGGCATACCGCTATTATCAATGTCACCAATGCCCCATTTGCCGATACCTACCGTATGATAGCCCAACAATTGCAAATGCTGGGGCAAGGTGACATCTTCGGGATAAAGCAGGGCCGAATTGGTAACATTACGGGCATGGCGCATGTCCTTACCAGTCATCAATGACCACCGCGTGGGCGCGCAGACCGTATTGGCGGAGTAACATTGCGTAAAGCGCATCCCCTCCGCCGCTAAATTATCCAAATGTGGCGTTTGAATCCGCGTTTGCTGATAAACCCCTAAATCGCCATAGCCTAAATCATCGGCCATGATGAAAATAATGTTAGGTAAGGTTGCTTGGGCTTTGATGGGCGCGGCCTGACGAACTAGCCACCCTAATGTAGCCAAGCTACTTTGCCCTAAAAATTGACGACGCGATAAGTTCAATTAAAAATTAGAAATTAGGAATTAGGAGTTAAACTTACGTAATTCCTAATTCCTAATTCCTAATTGCACTCCTTCACGTCCCGTTTCATTGAGGATAAGGTTATGCCACTTTCCCTCGCCCTCAGTGCGATAAGGCATGATGACTAAAGTTAATGTTTTGTCAGGCAAGGTAAGTTCATAAAAATCGCCCACCACTTCACCCGCGCCCCATAAACTGGTGGGATAGCTACTTAACACGGGGTGGGTGGTATCTCGTTTATAAATTTCTTGTCCCGTATTATCAAGTAAGCGAAAGGAAATGGCGTAATCCCATGTAATGGTGTGGGGGGCGCGCCAGGTAAGTTGTAATTGCATGATATTAGGTGAAAGCAAGCGTAACTGATAACCGAGCAGTTCTAACTCGCCTTCGAAATGAGCTTGTAACGGGATTATATCGCTAGGCGGTTGCAGATTGGGCGCGCGTTGCAGCTGAATTAACGGGCCAACCATGCTCAGATAGCGCGTGCCAATGAGGTCGCTGGTTTTCCGCATAAAATAAACGGGTTGACCGCGTTCATGGGCGGCGGCCACTTGCTGCGGCCAATTATCCAATGGCAAACGGGGTGTAACATCAGGCCGCATGCCGTTAATGAGTTGGTAATACTTCATAGGGGTGAATTGCTCCCAATCGCCTAGTAATAAACTGTTTGGTTCAACAAAAGGTAAACTGTTTTCCACCAAGCGTTGCGCTTGCGTTCCCCGTAACAACTGCCGCCATTCATCTAACGGTTGCGTGGTATCGTAATAAAGGTGTTGATAGTTGGGTAGGGCTAGAAATAAAAATTGAAAAATGAGAAATAAAAAGTAAGAAATGAGAAGTGAGAAGTAATTGCTGAACGCTGACGGCTGAACGCTAATTGCTGATTGCTGAACGCTGAACGCTGAACGCTGAACGCTATTTAACCCAATGCCTAACCAAACATTAAAGAGGAAGTAGGCGGGCATGAGATACCAGGTGGGGGCTTCGTTCAGATTGACCACTTCAAAATCAAGGACGAACATTAAGAGAAATATTACCAATAATAGTTGAAACAGGGCATGTTTGGGCTGTCGCCATAGCAACCAACCGAAACCCCACACGGCCATGAGAAGCCCTGGCCATGAGAGTTGCGCCAAAATATCATGCCAAATAAAATGGAGGCGTGCCGATAAATAGCTGGAGTCAAAGTGCAGAAATAACCCTTTGGAGTCGCTTGCGCCGACCAAAAACCAAAAACTTTGCCAATCCGTAATGTGGGCATGGCTGTAAGGTGGCTGATATATACCCCGAAAATAGATAAAGGCATATAACGAAAGCGGCGCAAGGGCAAGAGCAACTAATGTGGCTAGGCGTTTAGGTTGCCGTAATAATAGGCGGTCATGCCAGGCAATCCACAGCATGAGCGAGGGCAGGTAAAATAGAGTGGTGCGGTGATGGGCGAGGCTTAGGCCAACCGTTAGGGCTAACCAACGGAGGGTTGAGGCCGCTTTTTGGGGCTGATTGGTCTGGAGTTGCTGCTGCCAGACAATCGCCAGCAGGGTGAGCAGGGCGAAAAACAGTACATTAAGGGAACGTACGCCCGCGATAACACTCCATTGCCACATGGTTAAGCCCCATGACAAGCTCAGGCCCGCCATAAATGCCCCCGCCCAAGCCATTTTAGAGTTGCTGAGGCGATAGACCACCAAACCCGTGACCCCTGCGGCTAACGCCCCATTGACGGCGGAAAAGAGGTTCATGCGCCAAGCAACGTCATAAAATGGAACAAGCCATGTCCAGAGATAGCCTGACAAAATATAAAGCGGATAGCCAGTGGCGTGGGGAATACCCAATAACGGGGCGGCCAATTGATGTTCGCCTGCGTCGCCACCAACCACACCAGGGGCAAGGGTGAGGCTATAAAACAGCAACACTGTAATAAATAGTGTGCCAAATAGCCAATGAGGGATAAATTGAGGTTGAATCTTCACTAGCAAATATAGGTTAGTCATCAGATGACTTCAAGTCATCTGATGACTAAACAAGTGCCATTTTAGAGAAAACTGTTAAAATAAGCGAATCGAGTGGAGGATATTTTATGTTAGAACAAGCGATTGCCTTAGCCGTAGAGCAACATCGTGGTCAAGTGGATAAAGCGGGGCAACCTTACATTTTGCACCCGTTGCGCGTTATGGCGGCGGTTTCGGGTGAAACGGCGCAAATTGTGGCCGTGTTGCATGATGTGGTAGAGGATTGTAATATCACGTTTGCTGATTTACGGGCGCGGGGCTTTACCGAGGAAATCATCGTAGCGTTAGATGGTGTAACGCGGCGTGATAATGAAACTTACGATGAATTTATCACGCGCAGTGGACAAAACCCCTTTTCGCGCCAAGTCAAATTGGCCGATTTACAGGATAACATGGACATTCGGCGGCTGCCCATTGAATTGACTGACAAGGATATTAGCCGTTTGCAACGCTATCGCTACGCCTGGGCAATGTTAACACAGGCTGAAACCGATACTACTTCCATTCATGATAGCCTATTTTGACAGTCACTCTCTCTAATCCTACAATAAACCCATTGCGCCAAATTTCACAACAGGAATTAGGAATTAGGAATTACTTCCTAACTCCTAATTCCTAATCCCTAATTTATGTTACATATCGTTATTTTTTGGTTCGCCGCGCTCATCTCAACCATCACCATGGGCTTAATTGCCTATTCATTGCTTAGATTACGCTTTCAATCTTCGCCTGACACGCCCACCGCGCCTGGTTTTTCCAACAATGTCTTTTTAGAAATTGTTTGGACGGTTATCCCCACGCTTATTTTATTCGCCCTGTTAGTCTTAACTTATCAAGCCATGTAACATCAGGAGTGCAAATCTTCAGATTTGTACAGACAAATCTGAAGATTTGCACTCCTTTATCAACCCATGCCCAACACTTTAACCCTAAAACCCTTCAAAGAACTCGCCATCATCAACTCAGGTTGGGCCTTGCTCATTGGCCTGATAACCACCTTCGGCTACACCTCGCTCATGTTGCCCCCACTTTATTGGAGCAGCTTAGTCATTGGATTGCTACTAACCGTAATATTAGTGCGTTGGGGTGGACAACAGCCTATCTTAACCCTCGCCACTCGCGTTATGTTATTGGCTCTGGTGACTGAATTTGTCTGGGGCGGCCTGATGCCCCAAGCTACGGCGTTTAATGCTGTCACTCATACCGTAACCGTAACGATTTATTTAGCCCTCACCTTATTGGTCGCCACCATCGCCTCCCTGCCCACCTCCACCCCTACGGCAATCACCATAAACCGCCTCACTGACCGATTTTATTTCCGTTCATTACTATGGACAGGCGCGGCGATACTCGGTTTACTAACCTCTGGGGTTGCCATGCGGGTGATGGGCGCGACGGTGGCCTGTCACAGTTGGCCGTTATGTCAAGATAACGTAACATGGAATAGTGGCGTAATGGTGTCGTTATTACACCGCGCCGCCACCGTAATTGTAGGGGTGATGGTCACGAGTGTTATCTTACAAACCCTGCGCCATTATCGCCCTAATATCATTTTATTACGTTTAGCTATGCTGTTAGCGGCCTTATATCTGGCGCAAATTGGGCTGGGCGCGCTCTATTTATTTCTGCCCACCGCCCCATTTGTGCAGCCATTCCATTTAGGTTTATCTATCGTTATGTGGGGCGGTCTGGTCATTTTAGCCACGACCTTCTATTTTGCCCCCAAGTCCACCGAACTCGAACTTGTTGTTCCCATGTTATCGGGGCGGGAAAAATTACGCCTCTATTTCCAACTCATTAAGCCCTGGGTGCTATTATTACTTCTTCTTACCACCATCATCGGCATGGCGATTGCGGCGCGTGGGCTGCCCTCAGTGTGGCTCATGGTCGTCACCTTTATCGGCGGAGTCTGCTCGGCAGGCGGCGCGAGTGTATTAAATAGTTATATTGACAGCGACATTGACGGCAAAATGTCCCGCACTTCCCGCCGCGCCACCGTCATGGGCATGATTACGCCGCAAGATACCCTCATTTTTGGCCTCACGCTCAGTACCTTATCTTTCCTCATTTTCATGCTGTTCGTCAATCCCCTCAGCGCGGCCTTGAGTACGCTAGGGCTAGTTTATTACGTTTTCTTCTATACCCTCTACCTCAAACGGAACACCATTCACAATATTATCATTGGTGGCGCGGCGGGCGCAATTCCGCCATTAGTTGGCTGGGCGGCGGTGCATAACAGCCTCAATTTAGAAGCCTTTTATCTTTTTGCCATCATCTTTTTCTGGACACCGCCCCATACTTGGGCCATGGCTTTGTTAGTCAAAAAAGATTATGCTCAAGTCAATGTCCCCATGTTGCCCGTTTCCGTAGGGGAAGCCGAGACCACCTATCAAACCCTCCTCTATAGCCTTTTGTTAGTCATGGTCACATTATTACCCTTTACTTTCCACATGGCAAGTTGGTTTTATCTATTCGCGGCCATCGTTTTAGGTGGTCAATTTTTGCGCCTGGCCTGGCGCATGTGGCAAGATTACAATAAGGCGACGAGTAAGCGGCTTTATAAATATTCGCAACGTTACTTAGCCTTACTGTTTCTCGCCATGGCGATTGATAGGATGTTGTTGGGGTGATTTGTAAGAGCATGTTTCTTAAATACTCTCTTAGGACTTACGCAGAACCCTCACCCCGACCCTCTCCCACAGGGCGAGGGAGTAAAACTTCCCTCCCTTTGGGGGGGATTTTGATTTTTTGCGTAAGTCCTAGCTCTAAAGATTTCGACTCCGTTTGCCCAATCCTTAAAAATGTGGTACAACAGAGGCAATGACACTCAAAAATCAACAGCTTTTTTGGCAACAATTTAGGGATAATTTCGTGCATGTCGGCGCGGTTTTGCCTAGCTCACCTGCATTGGGGCGCGCCAGTGCCTTTTATTTGGCACAAAAACAAGGCCCCGTACGGGTTTTAGAGGCGGGCGCAGGCACAGGCGCATTCACCCGCGAAATTATACCCCTTTTAGCAGACGGTGACTCGTTAGATGTGGTGGAAATTAACCCCCATTTAACCGCTTACCTCCACCAACGCTTTCAGCATGAACCCCAATTTAAGAGCAGTCAGGGCGTAAAAGTTCACCTGGTTAATGCCGATTTGCTACAATTCCCCTTCGTAGGGCAATACGACTACATTATATTTAGCCTCCCCTTAACCAACTTTCCCCCGTTTTTAGTGCAACAATTTCTAGAGCTGATGATGCACCATCTTAAGCCTAATGGCGTGTTTAGCTATGTTAAGTATATTTTCATCGGTCAGGTGAAATATTACGCCAGTCCTAACGATACCAAAGCCAACATGGACGAAACCCGCGCCATCATCCAAACATTTGCCCAGCAATATCAATTTGACCGCCGCGTGGTCATGGCAAATGTGCCACCCACTTGGGTGCATTATTGGCGCAAATGAATTAGGAATTAGAAATTAGAAATTAGGAATTGTTTGCTCCTAATTCCTAATTTCTAATTCCTAATTCACAGGAGTTATCATGCCCAAACGAATCGCCATGCTACTGCCGAACACTGCCACCCTTAGCTCTTTAATGTTAGGCGTGGTTGCCATTATGTTACTCAGTGAGCAGAAATTTTTAATCGCCACTATCTTCATCATGTTAGGCGCGGTGCTAGATGTGCTGGATGGGCAGTTAGCTGAACGGTTAGGCGCAACCAGCGATATTGGCAAACAACTCGACTCGCTGGCCGATGTCGTAACCTTCGGCGTAGCCCCGACCATTCTGATTTATTACCTTATGCTCCATGTCGGGGTGATTCAACCCGTCGCCATTGCGAGTTCATTGGCCTTTGTGGTGGCGGGGGCCTTTCGGCTGGCCCGCTTTAACACTATGCCCTCTGACCGCAACGCCCATTTCAAAGGCATGCCCATTCCGATGGGTAGCGCGCTGCTCATTACGGGGACGTTTTGGCAAGGCTGGACGATAAATCTCTGGTGGGCGTTAGTGGTCTTAATGGTCAGTTATCTCATGGTCAGCCCCTTTTCCTACCCCAAATCTAAACATATCTTAGCCTATCCACCCATCATCTGGATAGCGGTTATCGCGGCCGCGTTGGTGGGCTGGCTCATGGCGGGGTGGCAAGCCGTTCCCTTTGGCTTAATGATTGTTTATGCCGTCAGCGGCCCGATTCTCTCCACCTTTTTTACCACCCGCCGCCGCATCCATGAACATCGAGCGCGCAAGAAACAAATCATTGTGAATGAAGAAGTTGATGAAGAAGTGGACGAAGTGATTGACCTTAAATAACATGAAGTTTCGCTTATGGAGTCCAAATCTTTAGATTTGACGGCGACTCAAATCTAAAGATTTGGACTCCGTAAACAAAAGCCCTAAATTTATGATAATCATTACTGGTATTACCGCAGCATGGCGTGAAGTAAAAGCCATTGTCATAGGCTTAATCAGCCTCATTTTAGTCGGTTTATTAAGCCGTCAACGGTGGCTAGTCGCCCTAGCCACCACTTTATTAAGCGGCGTGTTCTATTTCTTCCGTGACCCTGAACGTACCCCCCCTTTCTCCCCCCCTGAATCAGGGGGGGACAGGGGGGGGTATAACGATTACCTCCTCTCCCCCGCTGATGGACGCATTACCTCCATTCAAACGGTGACTGAACCCCATTTCATGGGCGGTGAATGTCAGCGTATTACAATTTTCCTCAGCCTGTTTGATGTGCATGTGCAACGCGCCCCCTATCAAGGTGTCGTAAAATTACTGCGCTATCAATCAGGCGGATTTGCCCCCGCCTTCCTCAGCCAGGCCGATGATAATGAAGCCAACCTCATTGGCATTGAGACCCCGCGCGGCCCGTTAGCCGTTAAGCAAATGACGGGCATTTTAGCCCGCCGCATTGTCTGTTGGGTTGAACCAGAACAACCTGTCACACTCGGTCAGCATCTCGGCCTCATCAAATTTGGCAGCCGCGTCGATTTATTTTTACCCCTGACCTCTCACATTAACGTTCAAATCGGCCAGCAAGTGCATGGTGGTCAATTAACGTTCAAATCGGCCAGCAAGTGCATGGTGGTCAAACCATCATGGCGCGCTGGTAAATAGCTAGTCAGTCGGTCAGCCTGTCAGCGTTCAGCGTTCAGCTAGTCAGCGTTCACTCTTTCAGTTTTTTACTGACAGGCTGACCGACTGACTAGCTGACCGACTGACTCGCTGACAAGCTGACTCGCTGACGAGCTGACGAGCTTTCTTATGCCAAAAACAGCCCCGCCTTTAGGTGAAATGGATTTAGCGGAATTTCGCCGCTATGGACACGAATTGATTGATTGGGTGACGGAATATATCGCTCACCCTGAAAATTACCCCGTCTTATCGCAAGTTGCCCCTGGTGACATTAAAGCGCAACTCCCCGCCGCTGCCCCGACTCAGCCCGAAGCCTTCGCCGACATTCTGAATGACTTTGAAACCATCATCATGCCAGGCATCACCCACTGGAATCACCCCAATTTTCATGCCTATTTCAGCATCACGGGGTCAGCCCCAGGCATTTTAGCCGAGTTGCTGATTGCCGCGCTCAACGTAAACGGCATGTTATGGCGCACCTCCCCCGCCGCAACGGAGTTGGAGGAGGTGACGCTGGATTGGTTGCGCCAAATGTTAGAGCTACCCGCCGACATGCAAGGAGTCATCATGGACTCCGCTTCCATGTCTAGCCTAACGGCCATTGCCGCCGCCCGCGAGTCGCTGGACTTAAACATTCGGCAACAGGGCATGATTGGCCGCGCCGATTTACCGCGCTTACGGCTTTACATTTCTGACCAAACCCATTCCTCGGTGGAAAAGGGCGCGATTACGCTGGGCATTGGGCAAGAAAATGTCATTAAGATTGCGACTAATGACGCGTTCCAATTGCGGCCTGACCTGTTAGAGGCCGCGATTCAAGCCGATTTAGCCGCAGGCTATCGCCCCTTTTTTGTCTGCGCGACGGTTGGCACAACCTCCACCACGAGCATTGACCCCGTTCCCGCGATTGCTGAGATTGCGAAAAAGTATAATTTATGGCTGCATGTGGATGGCGCGTATGGCGGCGTGGCGGCGATTGTGCCTGAGATGCGCCCGTTATTTATCGGCATAGAACAGGCCGACTCGATGGTGATTAATCCCCATAAATGGCTGTTCACGCCGATTGATTTGAGTGTGTTATACACCCGTCATGTTGATATTTTGAAACGTGCCTTTACTATTTTGCCCGAATATTTGCGGACAGCGGAGGGCGAAAGCGTGACCAATTACATGGATTACGGCGTGCAGTTGGGGCGGCGATTTCGTTCCCTGAAATTATGGTTTGTTCTGCGAACTTACGGCCAAGACGGCCTCATCAGCCGTATCCGCGAACATATTCGTTTAGCGCAATTACTCGTCACCTGGATTAATGAGTCGCCCGACTTTGAACTCCTCGCCCCCGCGCCTATGAGTACCGTTTGTTTCAGGGCTTGTTACCCCCCCCATCACCCCCCCCGATTC
>JFJP01005710.1_pt1 | contig 13808 bp, 10 predicted proteins | sample 431651 | NCBI WGS metagenome assembly JFJP01 (sample SAMN02602958, study PRJNA72255) | Microbial mat metagenome, whole genome shotgun sequencing project. | biome: fresh water; feature: sink hole; material: water; isolation source: purple microbial (photo- and chemosynthetic) mats found in... | reverse complement strand
CTGACCTTCTTGATCAGATCCAACTGGTTCAGATAGTCGTTGATCAAAATCTGGCTCATGGGGACCCCCTGTCTGACTGAATTCTAGGGTGCCACAGCGACCCCGAGGGTCCGGACGCATTGGCCGAGGCTTACCCCAGCGCGTCGTTCACCTGTTCATTGAACTCGGCCAGGCTGACGGCGGCGTTGATCTCACGGGGCAGCGCATCGCGCACCGAGAACACACCCAGGATTTTGTTGCTGTCGGCCATCACCACCGGCAAATGCCGAAAGCCGCGCTCGATCATGATCAGCACCGCATCGGTGACCCGGGTTTCAGGCGTGACGCAGTGTGGCCCGCGTGTCATGATGTCACTGACCGCCGTCTGGTTCGGGTCCTGGCCTTTGGCGAGCACACGGGTGATCATGTCGCGCTCGGTCACGATGCCCAGCATGGTGTTGGAGCCGTCCAGCACCAGCACGCTGGAGCTGTTGGTGCGCGTCATCACGCAGGCAGCGGCATAGACTGTGGCGCCAGGCATGACGCTGATCACATGGCGCTGCGCCATTGACTGGAAAACGGTGCGCTCAGACATCGGTGTACTCCTTGATATGCTTCAATAAACGTAGCTGGTTACGCTTGCTGTATAAGGGCCAGTGGCCAATTTACCTTAGAGAGTCGTTGATCTTGTCAAGCGCCGCCCGACCGGGGCACAGCGCACGCGCGCCCAGCGTGTTGAGCGGCACGGCCACGGTGTTGAGTGCGGTGTGCAAGTCGGTGGCCAGCGGGTCAATGTACAGCAGCCCGGTGACGATCTCGCCCAGCGCGGCGCGGCTTTGCATGTAGGCCATGGCGGCAAACCGGTCGGTCGGGTCGTAGTCGGCGTGCAGCTTGCGCAGGCGCAAGGACGAGCCGTCGTGCTGCTCGACATCGACCACCGAGCCCGGCGGATAGTCGGCGGTGATCTCGTTGCCGGGGCTGATGAAGTCGATGCGGCTGACGGCCTCGTTGTGCTGGCGCACATAGTCATAGCTCTTGGTGCTGCCGCCGTGGTTGTTGAAGGTGACGCAGGGGCTGATCACGTCGATAAAGGCAGCGCCGCCATGCGCCATGGCGCCCTTGATCAGGGGCACCAGTTGTGCCTTGTCGCCCGAGAAGCTGCGCGCCACAAAGGTGGCACCCAGTTGCAGTGCCAGGCCCACCAGGTCCACCGGGCTGTCGGAGTTGACCACACCCTTTTTGCTCTTGGAGCCGCGGTCGGCGGTGGCCGAGAACTGGCCTTTGGTCAGGCCATAGACGCCGTTGTTTTCCACAATGTAGGCCATGCGCACGCCGCGGCGCATGGCGTTGGCAAACTGACCCAGGCCGATCGAGGCCGAGTCGCCGTCGCCCGACACGCCCAGATACAGCAGGGTGCGGTTGGCCATGTTGGCGCCGGTCAGCACGCTGGGCATGCGCCCGTGCACCGTGTTGAAACCGTGGCTGGCACCCAGAAAATAATCTGGCGTCTTGCTGCTGCAGCCAATGCCCGAAAGCTTGGCCACGCGGTGTGGCTCAATGTCGAGGTCCCAGCAGGCCTGCACCACCGCAGCCGAGATCGAATCGTGGCCGCAGCCGGCGCACAGGGTCGAGATGCGGCCTTCGTAATCGCGCCGGGTGTAGCCGACCTTGTTGGTCTGCAGCGTCGGGTGGTGCAGCCGGGGTTTGGCGATGTAGGTCATGCGGTCTCCTCTTGCGCGCTGTCTTGCGCGCGCTTGGCCAGGCTTTCGTGGATGCTGCGGATGATGAAGCGCGCCGTGATCGGCGTGCCGTCGTAGTGCAGCACCCGGATCAGCTTGGCCGGGTTCACATCCAGCTCGTTGATCAGCATGGTGCGCATCTGGGCATCGCGGTTTTGCTCGACCACAAAGATGGTGTCATGCTCGCCCAGAAAGTAGCGCACGGCGTCGGGGAACGGAAAGGCGCACAGCCGCAGTGCATCGACATGGTCGCCATTGCGCTCGAGCACGTCAAGTGCCTCACGCATGGCCGGGGTGGTGCTGCCGTAGTACATGACACCGATGCGCGTGGGCGCCAGCGCCGCGCGGATGATGGGCTGCGGCACCAGCGATTCGGCGGTTTTGAACTTGCGAATCAGGCGCTCCATGTTGTAGATGTAGTCGGGCCCGGCCTCAGAATAAATCGCCTGCGGGTTGCGTGACGTGCCCCGGGTAAAGAAAGCGCCCTTGCTGGGGTGTGTGCCAGGCAGGGTGCGCCACGGGATGCCGTCGCCATCGACATCGCGGTAACGACCAAACGGCTTGCCGGCCTCCAGCTCCTGGGCTGTCATGACCTTGCCACGGTCGTACTCGCGGGTGTCGTCCCAGACAAAGGGTTTGCACAGGCGCTGGTTCATGCCGATGTCCAGGTCGGTCATGACAAACACCGGCGTCTGCAGCCGCTCGGCCAGGTCCAGCGCGGCCGCGCTGTGGGTAAAGCATTCATGCGGGTCCTGCGGAAACAGCAGCACATGCTTGGTGTCGCCGTGGCTGGCGTAAGCACACGAGAGCAGGTCTGACTGCTGGGTGCGTGTGGGCATGCCGGTGCTGGGGCCGCCGCGCTGCACGTTGACGATGGTCACCGGGATTTCAGCAAAGTAGGCCAGGCCGATGAATTCGGTCATCAGCGACACGCCTGGGCCCGAGGTGGCGGTGAAGGCGCGTGCACCGTTCCAGCCGGCACCGATCACCATGCCGATGCTGGCGAGTTCGTCTTCGGCCTGCACGATGGCAAACTTGTGCTGGCCGGTGGCGGGGTCCACACGGAATTTCTGGCAATATTTCTGGAACGCCTCGGGGATGGAGGTGCTTGGGGTGATCGGGTACCAGGCCGCCACCGTGGCGCCGCCATAGACCAGGCCCAGTCCGCAGGCGCTGTTGCCATCGGTGAAGATCTGGTCACCCACCTTGTCACTGCGCTGCACCTGCAGGCCAATCGGGTAGGGCAGGTGTTGTTTCACATAGTCGCGCCCCAGGTGCAAGGCCTGCACATTGGACTCCAGCAGCCGCTCCTTGCCCTTGTATTGCTCGGCAAACAGCGCTTCAAACACCTCGGCCTCGACATTGAGCAACATCGACAAGGCGCCGACATAAATGATGTTCTTGAACAGCGTGCGCTGGCGCGGTTCGGTGTAGGCGTTGTTGGCAATCTCGGTCAGCGGCACGCCCAGGGTGTGCAAGTCATCGCGAAACTTGGCCGGCGGCAAGCTGCGCGTGCTGTCATAGAACAGGTAGCCACCCGAATCGACCTCGGCCACATCGGCGTCCCAGGTCTGGGCGTTCATGGCCACCATCATGTCCACGCCACCGCGTCGGCCGTGGTAGCCCTTGTCGCAGACGCGGGCCTCGTACCAGGTCGGCATGCCCTGGATGTTGCTGGGGAAGATGTTGCGCGGGCTGACCGGCACGCCCATGCGCATCACCGCCTTGACAAACAGCTCGTTGGCGCTGGCCGAGCCCGAGCCATTGACATTGGCAAACTTGATGACGAAATCATTCACTGCTGCAAGGCGTTTCATGCGGCCTCCGTGGCGACGAGAACGGGTGTGACAGGCTTGACATCGCGACAGTGCGGCCCGGCTTGCGCGGTGTTGAGACGGAACTTCAGCATGTCCCAGGCGCCGGTCGGGCAGCGCTCGGCACACAGGCCACAGTGCAGGCAGACGTCTTCGTCCTTGACCATGATGCGCCCGGTCTTGAGCTCGGCCGACACATACAGGTCTTGTGACTTGTTGGTGGCAGGTGCCTTCAGGCGGCCGCGCAGCTCAGCCTCGTCGCCGTTGGCGGTGAAGGTGATGCAGTCCATTGGGCAGATATCAACACAGGCGTCACACTCGATGCAGGTGGCCCGGTTGAACACGGTTTGCACGTCGCAGTTCAGGCAGCGGCTGGCCTCCTTGAAGGCGGTGGCGGCATCAAAACCCAGCTCGACCTCCACCCGGATGCTGGCCAGCGCTGTTTCGGCGCTGGCCCAGGGCACCACAAAACGGTGGTCGTTGGAGACATCGTTGCGGTAAATCCACTCATGGATGCCCATTTTTTGCGACATCAACTGCGTCAGTGGTGCCGGCCGGCGCGCCACGTCTTCCCCGCTGAGCAGGCGGTCGATCGACACGGCCGCTTCGTGTCCGTGCGCCACGGCGGTGATGATGTTTTTCGGGCCGTATGCGGCGTCGCCACCAAAAAACACGTTTTTGACGCTGGACTGGAAAGTGCCCTCACCCAGCACCGGCAGGCCCCATTTGTCAAAAGCAATGCCGCAGTCGGACTCAATCCACGGAAACGCGTTCTCCTGGCCAATGGCCACCAGCACCGTGTCGCATTCCAGGTGGACGTCGGGCTCGCCCGTGGGGATCAGGCTGCGCCGGCCTTTGGCGTCGTACTCGGCGCGCACGATTTCAAAGGTCATGCCGGTGAGCTTGCCGTTGTCATGCTCGACCGATTTGGGCACGTGCATGTTCAGGATCGGGATGCCCTCATGCTGGGCATCTTCTTTCTCCCAGGGCGAGGCTTTCATTTCCTCAAAGCCGCTGCGTACCACCACCTTGACATCTTTGCCACCCATGCGCCGGGCGCTGCGGCAGCAGTCCATGGCAGTGTTGCCGCCACCGAGCACGATCACGCGCTCGCCCACCGTGGTGATGTGACCAAACGACACATTGGCCAGCCAGTCGATGCCGATGTGGATATGGGCCGCCGCCTCTTGCCGACCGGGCACGTCGAGCTCGCGCCCACGCGGGGCACCGCTGCCAACAAAGATAGCATCAAAGCCTTGCTGCATCAGCGCTGCCATCGAATCGATGCGTTGCCCCGAGCAGAAGTTGATACCCAGGTCCAGGATGTAACCGACTTCTTCGTCGATCACCTCCTCGGGCAGGCGAAAGCGCGGAATCTGGCTGCGGATAAAGCCGCCGGCCTTGGCCTCGCCGTCAAAGAGGGTGATGTCGTAGCCCAGTGGCGCCAGGTCACGCGCCACGGTGAGCGAGGCCGGGCCCGCACCCACGCAGGCAATGCGTCGGCCGTTCTTCGGCGCCACGCTGGGCATGCGCGCCTTCACATCCTCTTTGTGGTCGGCCGCCACCCGCTTCAAGCGACAGATCGCCACCGCTTCGGGCTTGGCACCGTTGTTTTCTTCAACCCGGCCGCGTCGGCAGGCGGGCTCGCACGGGCGGTCACAGACGCGCCCAAGCACACCGGGAAAGACGTTGCTCACCCAGTTGATCATGTAGGCGTCGCTGTAGCGGCCTTGCCCGATCAAGCGGATGTATTCAGGAACCGGGGTGTGGGCCGGACAGGCCCATTGACAGTCAACGACCTTGTGAAAATAGGCCGGATTGGCGGTGTTGGTGGCTTGCAACGTGGTCTCCTTGCCCGTCGGATCATGGACTATTTCGCGCGCCCACGGGAGCCGCGATGGTACGCCCGGGCATTCGCTACGCCGCGTCTGAATGGCGCGAAATCTGGAAATTTGTTGATGTAAGTCAAATGCCGGGGCCGAGCCGGCCGGGGTGTCAGGTGCAAGCGGCCGTTCCTACAGTAGCATGCTCTCCTGTTTTTGCCCAACACACCTTCGCGGAGCGACCCATGAAAGCTGACACCGACCGATTCGACGCACTCGATGCCTGCCATCAACAAATTCACCAGCACCTGGCCCTGTTGGCCGGCGTGTTGCAGCAAATGCAGGCCGGTGCCGACGAGGCAAGCTACCGCAAGGAGGCCGGCCTGATTGACGCGTTTTTCTCTGGCAGCTCACGCCAGCACCATGCCGAAGAAGAAAAAAGCGTGTTTCCAGCGCTGCTGGCCAGCGACAACGCCGAGCTGGTGCACGCGGTGCGCACGCTGCAACAGGACCATGGCTGGATCGAGCAGAACTGGCTGGAACTGTCGCCCATGCTGCGTGCCATCGCGCAGGGCGAAGACTGGGTGGACATGGCCGAGATGCAGCACACGGTGGAAGTGTTTCTGGCTTTGTGCAGCGACCACATCGCGCTCGAAGAGACGCTGATCTACCCCGAGGCCAAAGGCCGCTTTGCCGATGAACTGGCCGCGCGTGCGCGCCGCGCCAGCACCTGAGTCGCGCGGGCGCAGTTACCCTGCGTGCGGGTCTGTTGTGAGCGCGGGCGCGGCCCGAGTGCAAACCTGCTGCTCGATCTCGGCGCGTGACACCGGGCGGGCGATCAGATAGCCCTGCAGCAGGGTGCTGCCCAGCGCCAGCAACTGGACTTTTTGCGCCTGCGTCTCCACCCCTTCCGAGACGATGGTGATGCCCATGCTGTGGCCCAGCGCAATCACCGCCTTGACGATGGCGGCCGAGCGCTCGCTGGTCGTCAGGTTGCTGATAAAGGTCTTGTCGATCTTGATTTCGGCCAGGGGCAGCATCTGCATGTAAGACAGCGACGAGTAACCGGTGCCAAAGTCGTCGATCGAAAAGCTGATGCCCAGCGCACACAGCTCCTGCATGCGACTGATGACCAGCGGGGTGTCTTGCATCACGATGCCTTCGGTGACCTCCAGCCGCAGCCGCTCGGCGCGGGCGCCGGTGTCATGCACGATGCGCTGGATGCGCTGCACAAAATCGAGCTCCAGAAACTGCCTCGGGCTGACGTTGACACTCAGTGTCATCTGCGCCAGCGCCGGCTGCTGCGCCCAGGCAGCCAGGGCTTCGCAGGCGCTGCGCACCACCCAGTCCCCCATGGCGATGATGGCGCCCGACTCTTCGGCCAGGGGGATGAACTCGGCTGGCGAGACCGCACCGCGCTGCGGATGCACCCAGCGCAGCAGGCACTCGGCCGCGACCGGGTGGTCGTGGGCGTCCACCTGCAACTGGTAGAGCAGGTGCAACTGCCCGTCTCGCAAGGCCAGGTTCAGGTCATTGCTGAGGGACATCGCGTCATTGACGGCACGTTGAGCGGCCGGGTCATAGGGCCGGATCTTGTTGCGCCCGGTCTGCTTGGCGCTGTACATGGCCACGTCGGCCCGCTTGAGCACCTCAGTGAGCGACTCCTCGGTCAGCCCGAACAGCGAAACACCGATGCTGCCGCTGCAGGTGTAGCGCAGCGACTGCGACACACCGCTGACCAGATTGGCGGTGTCGAGCTCAAAAGGCGACAAAATCGCCTGGTGAATCGTCTGCGCCATCGTCATGGCCTGCTGCATGGCGGTGTCTTCACTGGTGTCCAGGCCCGGCAGCATGATGACAAACTCATCACCGCCCAAGCGTGCGGCCAGGTCGTGCGGCCCGATGATGAGCTGCAGGCGCTGGGCAATGCGCAGCAGCAACTGGTCGCCGACCGCGTGCCCGTGTGCGTCATTGAGGTTTTTGAAGAAGTCCAGGTCGATGAACATCACCGCAGCCAGCGTGCCCAGGCGCAGGGCCTCGTCCATGGCCTGCTGCAGGGCCTCCAGGAACATGCGCCGGTTCGGCAATTGGGTCAAAGGGTCAAAGTAGGCCAGTTGCCGGATGCTGGTTTCGGCTTGCTTGCGCTCGGTGATGTCGGTGAAAGAGCCCACATAGCCGATCGGTTCACCGCGCGCGCCACGCAAACCCGTGACCGTCACCATGCACGGCACGTCCTGCCCGCTGCGATGGCGGCAAATCAGCTCGCCCTGCCAGCGCCCGCGCGCCTGCACCGCCTGCCAGATCTGCCGGATGCTGCCATCGGCCACCGCAGCACCGCGCAGCACTGTGGTCATCTGGCCGTGCAATTCATCGTCGCGGTAGCCCAGCAGGGCCAGCATGGCCCGATTGGCACGCCGGATGCGGGTGAACTCGTCGGTCACGATCAGGCCGACCTGGCTGTCAAAGGCGGCCGCCGCCACCTCCAGCGCCGACTGGGCCTGCTGATTGATCTGGGTCAGCTCACGCAGGCGTGCGTTGGAGCGCCAGAAGTACACCACCAGCAGCAACCCGGCCGCCATCAGGCCCAGCAGCACCAGCGCAATACCGCCCTGGTGGTCTTGCCACAGCACCAGCCAGACCGGGCGCTCGCGCATGCCCGGATAGACATTCAGGCGGCGCATCAGGGCTTCGATGCTGATGTAGCTGGCCGGCGTCGAAAAACCCTGGTAGGCGCCCGCCAGTGCGGCAGGCGAGCCGGACGGAATCTGCAGCAAGCCCAGTGTGGTGGCCTTGACCAGATCGCCAGACACATGTTGCAAGGCCGTCCATGGCCACTCCGGGTACAGGTCGGTGGACAGCAGTTGCGGGAAGCCTGGGCGTTGCTGCGGGTTGAGTACCCTGATCTGGCTCAGGTCGATCTGGCCCTGCGCCTGCATCTGCTCCAACAACCCGGTGCGCACGATGCCAGCGTCCAGCCGCCCCTGCTGCACTGCCTGCACGATGCGCGTCTGCGGCAGGCCCAGGAAGACCATCTGTACCGGGTCACCGTGGGTCAGCAGCAGACCCTGCTGGCGAAACATGTCGGCCGCCATCAAAAAGCCACCGAGCGACTCGATGCTGACCGCACCCAGCCGCTTGTGGCGCAGATCACCCAGCGTCTGCAGTGGGCTGTCGGCGCGGGTAAAGATGACACTGCCAAACTGGTCCACCACCTGGCCGTTGATCCGGCGGTTGAGCGTGACCATGGGGCGCAACTGGTGCTGATTGCGCAGCACCACATAGTGTTCGGGGTTGGTAAAGACAAACTCCACCCGGCCCGCCGCCACCGCCTGCGTCAGCTCGGGATAGTCCAGCGCCAGCACTTCAAAGCGTGAGCCTGGCACATGGCCACTGAGCCAGTCGGCCGTGGGCTGCCAGTGTGCCACGGTCTGTTGTTTGTCCTGAAACGCCAGCACCCCGACGCGCACCGTCTGCTGTGCCAGCGCGACGCCGCCCAGCAGCCCGGCCATCAGCAGAACAAGCAGGCTGCGCATCAAACCCCTGCAGCGGCGGTGTGCCACGCCTTGGACCCCGCCCTAGCGCACCTGGCTGATGGTGGTGTTGAGACTGCCGTCCGGGTTGAACACCTGCCACTCGCTGCCCTGGCGCTGCACGGTAAAGCAGCGCTCCTGGCCGGCGCGGATTTTTTTCCAGGTGGCGCAGTAGCCCTGCGCTGACAGCCGCCAGACGCCGGTGTCGGAGGCTGCACCACTGAGCTCGAGTGTGCCATCGGCGCGCATCTGCATTTCCAGCGTCTTGCCGGCCGTGGGGCCGCTGGCCACCGTGCCGACCACGGTCTTGCCCACCCAGGCCTGCTCAATCTGTTGCGCGCTAACGAGCTCACCTTGCGCCAGCAGCGTGCCCGATGCCAGCGCCAGACTTGCAAAACCGATCAGGCGCCAGACCCGTGTTGGGGCCGTGTTGCGGGGGGTCGATGCCATGCTGTGTCTCCTGAAGTGGTGGCCACGAGGGGGGGTGGCGCGGGCGCGCAAGTTTACGCTCCCAGCGCCTCCCAACGCTCCAGCGCGGCCAGCAGCTCGTCGTCGATCTGCGCGCTGCGACTGGCCAGCTTGAGGGCACGGGCGTTGTCGATGGCATACAGGCTGCCATCGGCCAGCAGCGCGTTGATGTCGCTTTGCTCGGCTTCGAGCGCGCTGATCAGGCCAGGCAAGGCGTCGAGCTCGCGCTGCTCCTTGTAGCTGAGCTTGCGCGTGCGCACGGCGCCCGCCCCATCCAGCGGCTTGGACGTGGCCTCTGAATGCTCTGTTAGTAATAGCTGTTCACGCTTGTCCTTATTGGGCTGCACGCCATTTTTGGCATTGGACTTGCTGAGTTCGCTGGCGCGCCGGCTCTGGGTTTGCCAGTCGCTCACGCCACCTTCGTACTCGCGCCACCTGGCATCGCCCTCAAAGGCAATGGTGCTGGTCACCACGTTGTCAAGAAAGGTGCGGTCGTGGCTGACCAGAAACACCGTGCCGTCGTAGCTTTGCAGCAGGTCTTCCAGTAACTCCAGCGTGTCGATGTCCAGATCATTGGTGGGTTCGTCCAGCACCAGCACGTTGGCCGGCCGGGCAAACAGACGCGCCAGCAGCAGGCGGTTGCGCTCACCGCCGCTCAAACTGCGCACCGGCGAGTTGGCACGCGCCGGCGAAAACAAAAAGTCGCCCAGATAGCTCTTGACGTGTTTTCTCTGGTTGCCGATCTCGATCCACTCGGACCCCGGGCTGATGAAGTCTTCCAGCGTGGCATCGAGGTCGAGCGCGTTGCGCATCTGGTCAAAGTAAGCCACCGAGATATTCGCCCCCTGGCGCACCGTGCCCCAGGGGCTGTGGCCAGGCTCGGGGGCTTTGGCATGCGCAGGTGCCGGGTCGGCGGCCAGTTCACCCAAAATGAGCTTGAGCAAGGTGGTTTTGCCCGCGCCGTTGGGCCCGAGCAGGCCAATCTTGTCGCCGCGCAAAATGGTGGCGCTGAAATCATCGACGACTTTGCGCTCACCAAAGCTCTTGGACACATGCGTCAGCTCGGCCACCAGCTTGCCGCTGGCCGCGCCGGTGACCACATCCATGTTGACGCTGCCCACCGCGTTGCGACGCGCCTGGTGCTGGGCGCGCAGCTCTTGCAGCCGCACAATGCGCGCCGTGGCGCGGGTGCGCCGGGCTTCCACGCCCTTGCGAATCCAGATTTCTTCCTGCGCCAACAGTTTGTCGGCGCGCGCATTGATCACTGCCTCTTGCGCCAGTTGCTCTTCTTTCTGGCGCACGTAAGCGCCGAAGTTGCCGGGGTAGCTCAGCAGCCGGCCGCGGTCGAGTTCGACAATGCGGGTGGCCACGTTGTCGAGAAAGCTGCGGTCGTGGGTCACGGTGATGATGCTGCCTTTGAAGCCGACCAGCAGGCCTTCCAGCCATTCGATGCTGTCCAGATCAAGATGGTTGGTGGGTTCGTCAAGCAGCAGCGCGTCCGGCTGTGCCACCAGCGCCTGCGCCAGAGCCACGCGCTTTTTGGTGCCACCCGAAAGGGTGCTCAGCACGGCGTCGGGCTCCAGGTGCAGGCGGTGCAAGGTTTCCGTCACGCGCTGCTCCCAGTTCCAGCCATCCAGCGCCTCGATCTCACTTTGCATGGCATCGAGGTCGCCGTGGCCTTGGGAATAGGCATCAATCAGGGCTCTAAGCCTTGTAAGACCTGCGCTGACAGCTACAAAAACAGTTGCATCGGCGGCGAGCTGCGGCTCTTGCGCCACATAGGCCACGCGCACATGGTTCTGTCGTTGCAGACTGCCGTCGTCGGCGTGCTCCAGCCCAGCCAGGATTTTCAGCAGGCTCGATTTGCCCGCGCCGTTGCGACCGATCAGGCCAACGCGCTCGTTCGATTCGAGTGCAAAGTCAGCATGGTCGAGCAAGGCCACATGGCCGAAGGCCAGTTGGGCGTCAAGAAGAGTAAGAAGTGCCATGGACGTGGATTATCGAGTGCGCCCGCACTACACCACGCAGTTGCGTCCCTTTTGCTTGGCGCTGTAGAGCGCCTGGTCGGCCACGCTGTACAGGTGGTCAAAGTCGCGCTGTTCAAGGGCCGGGGTGCTGGCCACGCCAATGCTGGCGGTGTTGCGGATGCGGGTCTGCTCCCAGGCTGTGGGGTTTTGCTCCAGGTGCAAGCGCAGCTTCTCGGCCAGCTTGCGCCCGGCCTCCTGCGTCGTGCCGGGCAGCAGGATGATGAACTCTTCGCCACCCAGGCGCCCCACCAGGTCGGTGGCCCGCACCGCCGAGTTGCACAGGTTGGCCACATTTTTCAGCACCGCGTCGCCGGCCGGGTGGCCCCAGGTGTCGTTGACACGTTTGAACAAGTCCAGGTCCAGCAGCAAGATGGTGGTGGCCAAGCCCTGGCGCCGGGCGCGCGCCAGCTCCTGGCGCGTCAGTTCGACAAAGGTGTTGCGGTTGTACAGGCCGGTCAGGCCGTCCAGCCGTGTCAGGCGCTGCAAATCCTTTTGCTTGGCCTGCAGTTCGGCGTTGCTGGCCTCCAACTGCTCCTGCTGCAAGGTGATGGTGGTGTGGTTGCGCCACAAAATGACCGATAGCGCCCAGGCCATGCCGACGGCCGCCAGGCCATTGATGCGGTTTGACAGCAGTTGCTCGGGCTGGCCTTGGGTGAGGCCAATGGCCACAAAAAACAGCGCATAGGCGCCAGCAAACACCAGCGCCGCGGTGCCAGGGCGCAGGTACACCACCAGCCCAACGGCCACCGCACCAATGACAAACGGCGTGATGTTGGGCGTGACCCACTGATCGACTGTGGCGAAGCCGGTGACAAACAGCAACCCCAGGCCGGCCATCGCCAAGGGCAGCGCCCGCACCCAGGGGCTGTGCACGGCGTGGCGTTGGCGGCGTGCCAGCCAGCCCAGTGCGGCAAAGCTGACCGCCATCAGAAAGTGGATGGAAAACAGCCCGAGCTTCCAGCGTACGACGGCCTCACTGCTGTGCTGCAGCAACAGCTCGACGCCCAGCCACAGCATCAACAACGCACTCACGCCAGCCAGCGCGGGTGCCACCACAGCGGCCCGCTGCAGGTTCAGGCGCTGCGCCTGAAGCGCCACCAGGCTGTGTTGCTGGCGCCACTGCGCCAGGCGGCGGCGAAGATCGGTGATCAGGGGGTGCATGGCAGCAGGCACTGTAGCACCCTGATCTGACACCCGGGCGCGCACGGCGCACCCGAGGCGCGGCGGTTTTCAGGCCAGCAGACTGTCGGCGCTGACGTAGTTGTAGCCCAAATCGTGCGCCACGGCTTCGAAGGTGACCGATCCGGCGCACACATTCAGGCCATTTTTCAGGTGCGGGTCGTCCTTCAGCGCCTGCTTCCAGCCCTTGTCGGCCAGCGCCACGGCGTGGCCGATGGTGGCGTTGTTCAACGCAAAAGTGCTGGTGCGCGCGACCGCGCCGGGCATGTTGGCCACGCAGTAGTGCACCACGCCATCAACCACATAGGTGGGTTCGGCATGCGTGGTGGCATGACTGGTCTCGAAACAGCCGCCCTGGTCGATGGCCACATCGACCACCACCGCGCCTTTTTTCATGCGCCCGATCAGCTCACGGCGCACCAGCTTGGGTGCGGCCGCACCCGGAATCAGCACGCCGCCCACCACCAGGTCAGCGTCGAGCACGTACTCTTCCACGCTGTGGGCGGTCGAGAACACGGTGTGGATGCGGTTGCCAAAGATCAGGTCAAGCTCACGCAGGCGGTTCACGTTCTTGTCGAGCACGCTCACCCGCGCGCCCATGCCCACCGCCATCTGCAGCGCGTGGGTGCCGACCACACCGGCGCCCAGAATCACCACATGCGCTGCTGGCACGCCCGGCACACCGCCCAACAACACGCCCATGCCGCCCTTGGACTTTTCCAGATGCGCAGCGCCGGCCTGGATCGCCATGCGCCCAGCCACCTCGCTCATCGGTGCCAGCAAGGGCAGGCCACCGCCAGCGCCGGTGATGGTCTCATAAGCAATGCAGACCGCGCCCGACTTGACCAATGCCGCGGTCTGCTCGGGGTCGGGCGCCAGGTGCAGGTAGGTGTAGAGAATCTGCCCGGGGCGCAGCATGGCGCATTCTTGCGCTTGCGGCTCTTTGACCTTGACGATCATTTCGGCGCGCGCAAACACTTCCTGCGCGCTGTCAACCAGTTGTGCCCCGGCCGCCTGGTATTGGGCATCCAGCAGACCGATGGCGGCGCCCGCGCCGCTTTGCACCAGCACCTGATGCCCGTGCTGGCACAGCTCACGCGCGCTGGCTGGCGTCAGGCCGACGCGGTATTCGTGGTTCTTGATTTCCTTGGGGCATCCAATCAGCATCATGTACTCCGTGAAGTTGGCAAAGGCGCGCAGTGTGCGGCATGACCGGCCAGAGTTGAAGCAAGATCATATTTTTCGCGCC
>JFJP01036263.1_pt1 | contig 13809 bp, 12 predicted proteins | sample 431651 | NCBI WGS metagenome assembly JFJP01 (sample SAMN02602958, study PRJNA72255) | Microbial mat metagenome, whole genome shotgun sequencing project. | biome: fresh water; feature: sink hole; material: water; isolation source: purple microbial (photo- and chemosynthetic) mats found in... | reverse complement strand
TTGAGCTCCTGTTCCTTGGCGTTCCAGTCGATGGGCTGGAGGACGAGTTCGACGCCCATCCGCTTGGTGACTTCGCGGGCGAGGTCGACGTCATAGCCGACGATCTCGTTGTTTTCGTCCCGGAATCCCATGGGAGGGAATGCGTCGTCGAGACCCATCACGAATACTTTTTTGTCCGTCACGGCCTTCAGTGAATTGTCTTTGGTTGAATCTTTCTTCGAGCAGGAAAGAACCACCATGCCGGCGAGCAGGATGCATGCGACAAGCGTCAGAAATTTTTTCATTGTAATACTCCTCGCCGTATACTAGCTTTTTTTCGCTTTTCTGTAAACGGCGTGCAGTCACGCTTCAACGGTATCAGTCCTTGTTTCCCCGCAAAACAAGGGCGATTTCCTTCCAGACAGTCTTGTCCCGTTCGGACAACGCGGCGAAGTCGTCCTGCCTTCCCCATGCGGAGAACTCGATGAAATTTTTGGTACGTTCGAGGAGGCGGGAAAATTTCGTTTCGTGGAACGAAACTAGCCAGGGCGGGAGCTTTTTGACGAGGGAAACCATCAGCCGGTAATGGGGAAGGCAGAGGCCGTCCGAGGCGGTAAAAAACGAGACGAAGTGATCGTCCGCCGTACCTGCGACAAACCCGAGAAACTCACGCTCGATGCGCTCCGTTTCGGCACAGGCGGGACAGGGTTCTTTCGGTTTGGGGATTTTGGTTTTCTTGAGCGACGGTAGACTGTCCGAAAGTATGTCGTATCCCAGGATGGCGACGGCGAGACCGTCACGGTAGGAATCGAGGTTCTTCGCGTGTACGGGACAGAAACCTCCGGCAGCGCGGTATTTCGCGCGGAAACCGCGGTCCGAAACGTGCTCGAACAGCATGTTGTCGATATAGCGGGCGCTCCGCTCGGCGACTATCGTACAAAGCGGGCAGCCCGGCTTATCGCAGGCTTTTTCGAGGGCGAAATAATTGACGTGTTTTTCGGTCATACGAACCGGCGAGTCATATCGTGTAATCGACGACGCTGCGGGAGGATCGGACTTTGCCGATATATTCGCTCACCTTGACATGCTCGGGATGGACCGCATACAGGTCGAGGTCTTCTTTTGTCGCGAATTCGGTGACCAACACCATGTCGGCGGCCATCGAAGAGGGATACTCGTTGATACCCGCCTCGAGTTTGCCTATGAACGGAATGACCGCAGGCAGCGCCTCGAGCAGTTTCTTGACATGAAGGCAGTTTTCGGTCTTCGATTTACCCTCGGCCTCGTCCTTGAATTGCCACATCACGATGTGTTTCAGCATATGCGCTCCAGTTCGGCTAGATAAGACGAGTATAGCAGGTCCGGCGTTTTTTTGAAACTGCCGTGACTGCCCGAAAAAACCGTTTGCATTGTAATAAAGTCACATACAACCGGAGCGTCGCGGCGGTATGATTCCATTTGATATCGTTCGGAAAGGACGAAAAGGACAAGCAATGAAACTCTGGATACGCTTTTCGCAATTCATTCAAAAAAACCTCATCATAGCGTTGCCGGCCGCGATGCTCGGCGGGCTCGCCTTCGGATCGCTCGTCAATCCGGCATTCCTGAAAGCCTGGATGCTTCCGCTCACCTTCATGCTCGTATTCCCCATGATGGTCGGCTTCGATCTCCGGCAACTCGCCCAAAAGGGTACCGTCAAACTGCAAATCGTGGCGCAGGCGCTCAATTTCGCCGTATTCCCCTTCATCGCCTACGGTATGGGACTCGTCATATTTCCGGACGAACCGGCCCTGCAGGCGGGACTTCTCCTTTCCGCGCTTTTACCCACCAGCGGCATGACGGTTACCTGGACAGGGCTCGCGAAGGGACCTGTTCCCGTAGCGGTACAGCTGGTGCTGGTTGGATTGATCGCAGGAACGGTAGCGACGCCGTTTTACATGAAAGCGCTCCTTGGCGCCGAGATTTCGCTTTCCCTTGCCGAAACGCTCGTGCAGATGCTTTACGTGGTGATCGTTCCGCTCTTCACGGGAGCCCTTCTCCGCGTTATACTGATCCGGATGCAGGGAAAGGACCGCTTCGAAAAAGACACGAAACCGCTGTTTCCCGGTTTGTCGACGGTGGCGATTTTGCTGGTGGTCTTCATCGCCATCGCGCTCCGCGCGCGGATCATCGTCAGCCAACCCCTTCAGCTCTGGTCGACCTTCTGGCCGGTGGCCGTTTTCTACCTCGTCAATTTCGTGCTGGTAACCCTGGTGGGACGCCGTTTTTTCGAACGGGGACATGCGATAGCGCTGGTGTACGGCACGGTGATGCGGAACCTTTCGATAGCCCTTGCGCTGGCCCTCACCTTTCTCGGGGAAGCCGGCGGTAGCGCGGCCCTCGTGATCACCTGGGCCTACGTGATACAGGTGCAAGGCGCGGCCTGGTATCTGAAACTGATAGACAAGGTATTGGTCAAGACGCGAAAAGCCGCCTGAGAGGGCGGGAGGAGACAAGATGCGGGTGCTGTTGATCGGTGCGAGCAAAAAAAGCGAACGGTATGCCAACATGGCAATGAAACGGCTTTTTGAAAACAAACACGAAGTGGTATTGTTCAATCCGGCCCTTTCCGGGATCGACGGGCATCCGGTAGTCAATACCTTTGCCGAAATAGGGCCCGGAATCGATACGGTGACGATCTATGTGGGAAACAGGCATCTCGAACCGATGATTGACGACATCATCGCCTGCAAGCCGCGCCGCATAATCTCGAATCCCGGGACCGAAAGCGCCTTGATGCGAAAAAAAGCGCAAGAGGCAGGCATCGAATATATCGAAGCCTGCACTCTCGTGCTCCTTTCCACAAACCAGTTTTGAAAAGGTACTTTCCTTATTTCTTGATGGCCTTCAGGACTGTTTCCTTGTCCAGCTTTTTGGTGCAGAAGAACCAGTCGTAGCAGGTAAGGTCCTTGCTTTCCATGCGTTCCTTTGCCACGCCGCAGGAACCCGCGGTCGGAATGATGACGTCGTCGCCGGGGCGCCAGTCGGCGGGAGTCGCGATCGAGAATTCGTCGGCGGTCTTGAGGGCCTGGACCACGCGCAGGAGTTCGTCGAAGTTGCGGCCCATGCTGAGCGGATAGTAGATCATGGTGCGGATCACGCCTTTGGGATCGATGACGAAAACGGCGCGTACAGCCTTCGTATTGCTTTCTCCCGGCTGGATCATACCGTAGGCTTTGGCGACTTCCATGGTGATATCCTCTATGAGGGGGAATTTCACTTCGACATCCTTCATTCCCTTGTAGGCGATCTTGTCCTTGATCGTCCTGAGCCAGGCAATGTGGCTATAGAGGCCGTCCACGGAAAGCCCGACGAGCTTGCAGTTCAGTTCTTCGAACTGTTTTTCGAGACTCGCGAAGGTCATGAACTCCGAGGTGCAAACCGGGGTAAAGTCGGCAGGATGGCTGAACAGGATAACCCATGATCCCTCGTACTGTTTCGGGAAATCGATAGGTCCCTGGGTTGTGACGGCCTTGAAGGCGGGGGCTTTTTCGCCGATACGGGGCAGGCTTCTGACAGTGGTTTCTTCCATTTTTGGCTCCTTGGATATTTTACGGTACAACACCCGGCTGAATGAATCCGACGGATTCCAGCAGGTTTGATGTATAAATAATATACTGCAAATTTCGTGCCAACATAACAATCGAAAAGATATATTTTAAATCCTTACAGGATATGAATAAAGAATAATCCATAAAAATGTTTCTTGCTTTATCACCGCCGGGTCGTTTATACTGATACCGATATGAAGTTGCACACCGACAGGACGTTGGATTTAATGCCGGAACTTGCCCCGGAAGGAACAATGGGAATCGTTCTCGATGCCTTGCGGGAGCTGATCAACTATGAATTGGCGGTCGTGCTCGAGTACGACGGGAAAGACACACTTCGGGTGCATACCGCATCGGGACCGCTGTCAGGCCCCCGCCTTGCCCGTTTTTCACTGTCGCTGGCAAACCGTCCGGACCTGGCGGACCTTCTGGCGGAAGGCCAGCCCCATCTTTTTGCGGAAACCGAAACCCATATCGATACATATGAAGAAATTCTGGACATGCCGGACGGACATTCCTGTCTCGCCGCTCCGCTCATCTTCAATGGCAGGCCGATCGGCCTGTTGACCCTCGATCACCGCCGCTGCGGCATTTTTTCACCGGAAATCCTCGCCTTCATCGGGGTGATATCGCGGCTCATTTCGATTGCGCTGCTGCAGAGCGAGCATTCGCGGGTGCTGCGCGAAAGCAATGTCCGCCTCCTTGAGGAGAGAAACAGGCTTCTTTCCGGCGAAACCGACGCATTCAGGGATTTTCTGGGAGCATCCCCGGCCTGGATCGATGTCATCGATCTGGTCAAATTGGTAGCCGCGGCGGATTCCCCGGTTCTCGTGCTCGGCGAGACCGGTACCGGCAAGGAAGAGGCGGCACGGGCCATCCACCGTCTATCCTCACGCGCGCAAGGCCCGTTTATCGCGCTCAATTGCTCGGCGCTTCCGGCAAGCCTCGCCGAAAGCGAACTGTTCGGCCATGAAAAGGGTTCTTTTACGGGAGCGCAGGCCCTCCGCCGGGGACGCTTCGAACTGGCGAACGGCGGCACCCTGTTTCTGGACGAGATCGGCGATCTTCCGCCGGAAATACAGCCGAAACTGCTGCGGGCGGTCCAGGAAGGCCGTTTCGAACGGGTCGGCGGGGAAAACAGCGTTACCGTCGATGTCCGGATAATCGCGGCTACCCATGTCGATCTCGAACGGGCCGTCGCCGAGGGGCGGTTCCGTGAGGACCTGTTTTACCGGATTTCGGTGTTCCCCATACATCTGCCGCCTCTTCGCGAGCGCGGGGACGACGTACTCATGCTTGCAGAACGGTTCGCTGCCCGCCTGCGTGAACGGCCGGGCTGGGAAAACCTCGGATTCAGCCCCGATGCCCTGCATTCCCTCATCAGGCGCGAATGGCCCGGCAATGTGCGCGAACTGCGGAACATAGTCGAGCGGGCCGCCATCCTGTGCCGGGGCAGCCTTATACGGCCGGAAGACCTCGAAGCGGGCGAACGGGTACGCAGTCCGCGGCAGACCGCCGCGGAAGACGGCGGATGTCCCGGCGATGCCGCAAGTCTTGCCGATGTACAGCGCAGCCATATCCGGCAAGTGCTCCGGATAACCGAAGGACGGATATACGGCAAGGAAGGAGCCGCGGCGATCCTGGGCATCCCCCCGACCACGCTCCAGAGCAAACTTTTAAAACTGGGAATAAAGCAAAAACCATGATATTTTTATCTTACGGTACAGGGAAGCGGGAGGAACGGGAATGAACGAAAAAAAGGGCATCGGAATACGGACAAAACTGGTTTTGACAGTCGGATTGTCCATAGTAACGGTTTTTCTGGCAATCGGCATTCTTCTGGCCAACAGGGTTTCGGCGAACGAAACCGCCGACGCCGAACGCTACACAGCCGCCGTTTCGCAGCAGTATGCGCGACAAATAGAACTGACGCTCGAAAAACCGATGATCGCCGCACGGACCCTCGCCGAGTCGTTCGGCAGCTTCTCGCGATTGCCGCGCGAAGAACGACGGAGCATCATGGACAGTTTCCTGCAAACAATACTGAAAAGCAACAATGAATTCATCGCCGTCTGGTCCTGCTGGGAACCCGGAGTCCTGGACGGTCTCGATTGGCAATATGCCGGCTCGCCGGAAAGCGATTCCACCGGCAGATACATTCCGTACTGGTTCAAGACCGAAACGGGAGGAATCGCCTACCGTCCGGTGGAAAACTACGAAACTCCCGGGGCGGGGAACATATATATTTCCGCACGTGAATCGGGCAGGGAACAGTTGTCGGAACCCTACGAATTGGCCGCGGAAGGCAGAAAAGAACTGGTAACGACCGCCGTCGTTCCCGTCAAGGACCGGAACGGCGTATTCGTGGGCGTAGTCGGCATCGACATCGGCACCACGACGATCCAGAACGAACTGGCGGCGCTGAAACTCTACCAAACCGGGTTAGGCCGGCTCCTTTCCAGCGGAGGAATCGTGGTGGCGCATGCGGACCTGGAACGAATCGGAAAAATCGCGCCGGAATTCACCGATCCGGCGATGGCCTCCACCGTCGAAAAAATTCGGGCCGGCGATATTTTTATCGGCCGTTCCTTTTCGACAAGCACGAAAAAATATTCGAACAAGGTATTGGTGCCGCTCTATGTGGGCAATTACAGCAGCCCCTGGTTTTTCGGCACTGTCGTGGATTTCGACGAAATGATCGCGGAAGGCCGCATGGTGGTATTCAGCGTCGTCCTGGCCCTCGCCGTCGGCATGCTCGTGGTGCTGGCGATGGTTTTCCTTTCGGCCCGATCGATAACGAAGCCGCTGAAAGTGGCGGTCACGGCGCTCGAGAATATCGCGCGCGGGGACGGGGACCTTACCGTACGCCTCGACGAACGGCGCCGGGACGAGACAGGCTATCTTGCCAAGTATTTCAACGAGACGATAGGAAAGATCGCCCGTACCATCACCGCGGTCAAGCAGGAAGCGGTGGCAATGACGCAGATCGGGGAGGAGCTTTCCTCGAACATGAGCCAGAGCGCGAGCGCCTTGAACGAAATAACCGCGAACATCGCCGGCGTCAAGCAGCAGACCGTCAACCAGTCGGCCGGCGTGAACGAAACACAGGCGACCATTTCCGAAATAGTGCGGAACATCGAATCGCTTGACGCCAGCATAGAAAACCAGGCCGCGAGCGTCGTCGAATCATCCTCCTCGATAGAGCAGATGGTAGCGAACATACGGTCCGTTACGCAGATTCTGGAGAAGAACGCCGTGTCCGTGGAAAGTCTCCGCAACGCTTCCGAAGCGGGACGGGACGACATGAACGAAGTGGCTGCCCTCGTTCAATCCATCAGGACCGAATCAGACGGCCTTATCGAGGCAAGCAGCATCATCCAGGGCATAGCGAGCCAGACCAACCTCCTCGCGATGAACGCCGCGATAGAGGCGGCCCATGCTGGCGATGCCGGACGGGGTTTCGCCGTAGTCGCGGACGAAATCCGCAAGCTCGCCGAGGACTCGAGCGTCCAGGGAAAAACAATATCCGACGTGCTGGGAAAGCTCAAGGATTCAATCGATTTCGTGGCCAATTCGTCCGAACAGGCCCAAAAGCAGTTCGAGCAGGTATTCACGCTCACCGGAGCGGTCAAAAACCAGGAGCTGGTCATCCAGAACGCGATGCAGGAACAGAGTTCGGGCGGAACCCAGGTGCTCGAGGCAATCCGTTCGATCAACGAGATAACGGCGGAGGTGCGGGACGGATCGACGAAAATGCTTGCCGGCATTCGCGAGGTGCTGGGCGAAATGAACCACCTTGCCGACGTTACCCGCGAAATCAACGACAGCATGAACGAGATGTCGGCCGGTACCGAGCAGATAAACAGCGCCGTCGCGCAAACCACATCCATCACCCGGGTCAACCGTGAAAGCATCGAAAAGCTCTCGGAGGAAATAGGGCGCTTCAGGGTATGAAAAAAGCCCGTCCGGAAGATGCCGGACGGGCCTGGATTAAAAAACCTATTTTTTGGCCTTCAGATAATCGACGGCCGCCTTGAAATCCTTTCCGAGCGTTTTAGTCGCGTCCAGCATGGGATTGAAAGGGCCTCCATCGATGTAGGACTGTACGGGACTGGTTCCGCCCGTGGAACCCGCTCCGCTGCCCGCGGTAGTGCGCTCGCTGAGCCGCGCGATCGCCAGACTGTCGACGAATGCCAACTGTGCCGGCGTCAATACCGTATCTTCGATGGCGACCAGCATGGCCTCCCCTTCCTTCGGCTCGATGCGCTTCATGGCACGGATCTTGTCGGCATAGCCGACGAGGCTTTTGGCCTGCGCCGCGGTCAAGGCGAGCTTTTTCTGTTCTTTGTCCATTGTATGTATATAACCGAAAACACGGCCCAAATCATACACGACTTCGAGTTTTTCCTTTGCCGCCGCGATGGCCGGATCCTGTGTCGTCTGGGCGGACAATCCAGCCACGACGGACAGACAGAGCGCAAGTACGATCAATTTTTTCATTCCATATCTCCTTCCGGCGAACAGCCGGTCATTCATAACGCAATGCTTCTATCGGATCCAGCTGGGAGGCCCGCCAGGCGGGATACCCGCCGAACACAAGACCGATGACGAGCGAAAATCCGAAAGACAATCCTACTGAAAGCGGCGTAACCGTACTCGCGAGGCCGCCGAACCGCGAAAACGCCCAGGACGAGCCGACCCCGAGAGCGACACCGATGAGTCCCCCGCCTACCGACAGGATGATGGCCTCGGTCATGAACTGCGCGATGATGTCCTTGGTCTTGGCTCCGAGCGCCATGCGCACGCCGATCTCGCGGGTACGCTCCGTAACCGATACCAGCATGATATTCATGATGCCGATACCGCCGACGATGAGGCTGATGGCCGCGATTCCTCCCAGAAGCAGGGTGAAAGTTCCCGCGACGCCCTGCAGCGTGTCCAGGAGGTCAAGCTGGTTGGCGATGTAAAAGTCGGCGGCATCCATGTTGGGCATTTTATGCAGCCGAAGCAAAGTCGATTCTATCTCTTCCTGTGCCTGACGCATGAGGTCGGGGTTTCCTGCCTGGATATTGACCAGGGCATAGGCGGCGGCTCCGGAAATATAGCGTTTGTAAGTCGACACCGGAATAAACACGGAACTGTCGGTCGTCGAGTTGCCCTTGCGTTCCATGAGTCCCGAGATGCGGTAACTGAGGCCGTTGATCCGGATCTTCTGGCCGACCGGATCGCCGGTACCGCCGAAGAGGTCGTCGTATATCTGTGCCCCTATGGCCGCCACCGCTTTTCTGCTGTCCTGGTCTGCGTCGCTGAAAAACTCGCCCAAAACGGGCTTGATGTTGCGTATCGCCGGATAACCGGTATCCGTTCCGACGATGGTGACTGTCATGGTCGTATTCCCGAATTTGGCCTGGCCGCTCGCGCTCGATTCCGGAGCCGCAAGGGCGACCAGTTCGGGTCCGAGGGCGTTGATCGCCTTGATGTCCTCGTCGGTGATGGTCGGCACGATGCTGGTGGTGCTCCGCCTGACGAGACTGCCTCCCTTCGGCTGCCCCGAATAGAGGAGAAGAAGATTCGAACCGAGGGATTCGAGACTCGATTCCACCGACTGCTGCGCTCCCGCACCGAGAGCGAGCATGGCGATGACCGCTCCTGTTCCGATCATGACGCCGAGGGCCGTCAAAAAGGCGCGGACCTTGTTGGCCCTGATGCTGCGGACCGACATCCGGATATTTTCGTACAATGCTCCGCCGGTCATAGCGTCCACTCCCTTGCCGCCACATCGGCCAAAACCTTTCCGTCTTCGACCTGTATCACCCGATCGGCCTGTCTGGCTATCTTGGGATCGTGGGTCACCAGGACGAGCGTAACCCCGTCGCGATGCAATGCATGGAAGAGCTCCATGATTTCCACCCCGGTCTTCGTGTCGAGCGCACCGGTCGGCTCGTCGGCGAGCAGGATCGAGGGCTGTCCGGCCAGCGCCCGGGCGATGGCGACCCGCTGCCGCTGTCCGCCGGAAAGTTCGGAAGGCAGATGGTCCTCGCGGCCGTCGAGTCCGACTTTCGCGAGCATCGCCCGCGAACGCTCCTTGCGCTCCTTGCGGTGCACGCCCTGATAAATCATGGGTAGTTCGACGTTTTCGAGGGCCGATTCGCGGGGAAGCAGATTGAAACTCTGGAATACGAATCCGATCCGCCTGCTCCGTATCTCGGCCAGCTCGTCCTTTTTCATGTTGGCGGTCTCTTCCCCGGCCAACCGGTAGCTTCCCGACGTGGGCGAATCGAGACAGCCGATGATGTTCATCAGGCTGGATTTCCCCGAACCGCTCGGACCGACGATCGCGACAAATTCGCCCGACTGTATCGTGAAGCTGATGCCGTCAACCGCCTTGACCAGGGTAGGACCCATGGTATAGTGACGGGCCAGATCGACAACTTCTATCATTTAGTTCCCCCGGAACCGGGAACGGTTATGGGGAGCACCGATTTTTCGCCGGAGGCAGCTGCCGCGGGAACGGCCGCGCTGCGCACGGCGCCCGGAACCACGACGGCGGCATCCTCTACGAGTCCCTCGAGAACGACCACATTGATTCCGTCATCCGCTCCGGTGACGATCCGTTTTTTGACGATTTCGCCGTTTTCGAGGACATCCGCGTAGCTGCGGCCGCGCACCGTCGAAACGCACTTGGAGGGTACGACCAAGCCCTTGTCGGAGGCTATCCTGATCGAAAAATCCGCGCTCATGCCGGGGCGAAGGCGCCCTTCCGCGTTTTCGGCCAGTGCCGTCACCTGGAAAATGGAAATATTGTTCACCACTTCTGCCATCGGACTGACGGACTCGACCTTGGAGAACAGCGGGTCGGCACCGATCGATTCGCCGCTGATGCTGACGCTCTGGCCCACGGTTATGCGTCCGATGTCATATTCGTCCACCTCGGCGCTGAGCCGCACCCGTGAGACATCGCCGAAGAGGGCTGTCGCGGTATTCGGTGAAACCAGATCTCCGGCGCCCACGTAGAGCTTGAGTACGGTACCGTCAAAAGGCGCCTTGATGCGCAGGGAGGCGAGATCCGAACGTGTCTTGTCGAGAACCAGACGTGCCTGGCGGACTTTCACTTCGGCGGAATCGAGGGCCAAACGGGCGTTGAAGGCCGATTCTTCGGCAAGCGTGTATTCACCGCTGCTTATGGCCTTGCCGTCAAGGAGCGTTTTCTTGTCCTGCCGGTCTTTTTCGGAACGCTGCAGGGCGAGTTCGGCTTTTTTATAATCGATTTCAGCCTGGGACAGGGCGAATTCAGCCTGCCCCAGGTCATTGCGACTTTGGGTATCGTCGAGGACGAGCACCGGTTCGCCCGCCGACAGCCGCGTGCCTGCCGCTGAGACCGACCGTACGACCGATGAAGACGGGGAGCGGAGCGTAACGACGGAGACGGGTTCCACCACGGAAATACCGTCTACATCGATCGTCACCACGCCGTTTTTGGCGAGGACGGTAACCGGGCCCGCAGCTTCGGGTGCGGCGGTTTCCGGCTTGTTTTTCATGACGAGGAAGAGTACGACCGCAGCGACTGCGGCGACGGCAAAAACGGCTATAAGTATCTTTTTCATTTAATCCCCCGGACAAGGAGTCCTGTTGTTTCCCATGCGCAAGCGGCATCCATCAATTCGAGATAGGCGAGAGAGAGCAAGATCCGGGACCTTTCGGCATTGTACGCATATTTGACGTCCATCGCACGCGAGGCGGCCTCGTCTTCTGGACTGGTCTGGCCGATCTTCTTTTTCGCCTCGAGCGACACCGCGAGGCTCCGTGCCGATTCAAGCGCACGCGCGGTTTCGGCCGAGCTGTCGAGCGCTTTCAGATAGGCCGCGTAACGGGAGCGAACGACGAGTTCGGCGGCCGCTTCGGTATACGCGAGTTTTCGTCGCTCGAGTACGAGCCGCTCGGTAAGTGAGTCGCGCCGTGCGGAACCGCCCCCGTCGAGATCGGCGCTGACAAGTACCGACAACGCAATCGTGTTTGTCACGGTTTGCGAAGAAGGGACGCTCGAGGCCTCCTTGAAGGCTGTCCAGTCGCCGCCGAGGCTTATCGAACCTGTGGAGGAATTGAAACCGAGCGAAAACGAGGAATCGGTCATGCCATAATCTACTTTGGGAGCTATCGAAAATTCGGCGAAGGAACTTGCCGAAAGGGCCCGTTCGGCTTCGGCAATATGCATCTTTTGAACAATCACGGTCGGGGAGTTCTGTTTTGCCAAAGCGATCAACTGGAGCGGTTGTGCGACGGGTTTGAATTTGTCAGCAAGGTCCGGGTTGTCAAGACGGGGAACGAGGCCCAGCGGATTTTGGCTTCCCTTTTCGTGATCGCTCCGGACAGGCTCGATATTCGCGCTGTAGGCAAGATCGAACCAGGCAAGGCGTAAATCGAGCCGGGACTGGGTAAGAGCTGCTTCGGCATCCTGATGGTCGTCCTCCGCCTCGAGAGCGGCGGAAACAGGGAGAAGACCCTGCTGTACGCGCTGCGCGACAGCCTGTATCCGCACCGTTTCGAGCTCGAAATCCGCTTCCGCGGTACGTACGGCTTCCTGCGCGATATACGCTCCGGCGTATCGGCGATACAGATCGAGAAAAGCGGCCCCGTAAGCAGATTCGGCTTCTTTTTGGCGCAGTACGAACGAATCGGACAAAAGCGATTTCTTTTCCCTCTCTGCTGCGGTTATACCGAGAGGGAAGAGGAGGTCCGCCCCGAAGGATACTTCGGAGAGGGCCGGCGTACCGTCAGGGTCTTCATATTCCGCGACCGGCTGCACACTGACGCGAAGGCCTTTCCAGGCTTCCTCCGCGGCGAGATCCGAACCGGCGATGCGCAGCGAGGCGGAAGCGAGTACCACCGATTGATGTTCGGAAAGCCGGGAGACCGCCGTGTCCCAGGAAAGGGTTTCCTGTGCGGTTGCTGCGGAGACAGCCGCAAGGGTTAAAAAAAGAGCAGTGAATGTCTTCATGCAATACTTCCTTGTTACCCATATTTAAGCAATAATCATGCCAATAATATCTCCAAAATTGACAGGTTACGCAGGTACAATGCCGGTACAAAACCGGTGATGGGCAATATATTCCCGAACAGAAGGAAAAAACTGCCCAACCAAAGATAAATGGTAATACATGAAAAGTTTAAAAGCAAAAAACCCGTCCGGCGGACGCCGGACGGGTTTTGCGGTAAAAGATTATCAGTGAAAATTATTTCTTCATCGCCTCTGAAATCGCCACGGCGACCGAAACGGAGGCGCCGACCATGGGGTTGTTGCCCATGCCGATAAGGCCCATCATTTCGACGTGTGCGGGAACCGAGGAGGATCCGGCGAACTGGGCATCGGAGTGCATGCGGCCCATGGTGTCGGTCATGCCGTAGGAGGCGGGACCCGCGCCCATGTTGTCGGGATGCAGGGTACGTCCGGTTCCGCCGCCCGAGGCCACGGAGAAGTATTTCTTGCCCTTGTCGTTCGTTTCCTTCTTGTAGGTACCGGCGACGGGGTGCTGGAAGCGGGTCGGGTTGGTGGAGTTTCCGGTGATGGAGACGTCTACGCCTTCCTTCCACATGATCGCGACGCCCTCACGGACATCGTCGGCTCCGTAGCAGCGCACGGCGGCTTTTTCGCCATCGGAATACTTGATTTCCCTGACTACTTTCAGGTCGCTCGTGTAATAGTCGAACTGGGTCTGCACGTAGGTGAAACCGTTGATGCGGCTGATGATCTGCGCGGCGTCCTTTCCGAGACCGTTCAGGCATACCTTGAGCGGCGTCTTGCGGGCGCGGTTGGCGCTGCGGGCGATGCCGATGGCGCCTTCGGCGGCGGCGAATGATTCGTGGCCGGCGAGGAAACAGAAGCACTTTGTCTCGTCGGAGAGGAGCATCGCGGCGAGATTTCCGTGACCGATGCCGACCTTGCGGTCGTCCGCGACGGATCCGGGGATGCAGAACGCCTGGAGGCCTTCGCCGAGGGTTCTCGCGACATCCGCCGCTTCCTTCTCGCCCTTCTTGATCGCGATGGCGGCACCGACGATGTATGCCCATTTCGCGTTTTCGAAGACGATGGGCTGGATGGCGGTGACGATCGCACCGACGTCCACGCCCTTGTCATCGCACACCTTTTTCGCGTCTTCGACCGAATTGATGCCGTATTTCTTCAGAACGGGAAGAATCTGGTTGATTCTGCGTTCATAGCTTTCAAACAATGCCATATATTCCT
>JFJP01020752.1_pt1 | contig 13812 bp, 10 predicted proteins | sample 431651 | NCBI WGS metagenome assembly JFJP01 (sample SAMN02602958, study PRJNA72255) | Microbial mat metagenome, whole genome shotgun sequencing project. | biome: fresh water; feature: sink hole; material: water; isolation source: purple microbial (photo- and chemosynthetic) mats found in... | reverse complement strand
GCCCGCGCACTGCGTTCCACAACTCACGGGGGTGAGCTGCTGCACGCGTTACGACTCGCGCTACGGATCTCGATTTGTCAACCGCCCCGCACTCCTTCGGGTCGCTTTCGCGGCACCGCCATCGTGCGTGGGGCGGCTTTTGTAGCGAGGTCTCAGAATCGTCAAGAGGGCAGTTTTCGGGTGGGGTTAAAACCGCATGAATTCCTGGAGAATTTCGCTGGTTTGACGCATCGCGATGGATCCCCGCCCTGTCCCGCCCCACCCCTTGCGCCCCCCTCCCGGCCCCGTGGCCACCCCCGACCCGCGCCGTTCAGCGCACGTCGAAGCGAAACATGCGCTTTTTACCGGCTTTCAGCAGGATGTGGCCGGCGGCGGCGTCCTCTGGACCGGCCTTGCGCGCGAGGTCGGCCACCTTGGTCTCGCCGAGGTGGACACCGCCGCCTTCCACCAGCCGGCGCGCCTCGCCCTTGCTTGGCGCCAGCTTGGCGCGGACCAGCAGATCGACCACGCTGATGCCGGCCGCCAACTCGGAAACCGCGATTTCACCGTGCGGAACAGCATCCCCGGTGGCGTCGTGACTGGTCGAGAAGGCGCGCCGGGCACTGTCGCGCGCGCCATCGGCCTCAGCCTGGCCGTGGATCAACTGGGTTACCTCCCAGGCCAGTCGTTCCTTGGCGGCGTTGATCGCCGAGCCACCAGCGGCACACAGGCCGTCGATCTCGCCGATCGAAAGAGTGGTGAAATAGCACAGGAATCGCCGCACATCCACATCGGCGACGTTGCGCCAGAACTGGTAGAACTCGTAGGGTGGGGTGCGCTCGGCCGACAGCCAGATGTTGCCGGCCTCGCTCTTGCCGAACTTGCCGCCGTCAGCCTTGGTGACGAGGGGGAAGGTCAGGCCGGCGAGGTCGAGACCGGCCTTGCGGCGGCCCAACTCGATGCCCATGACGATGTTGCCCCACTGGTCCTGGCCGCCCATCTGCACGCTGCAGCCCTGCGCCGTCGCCAGGTGCCAGAAGTCCCACGCCTGCATGACCATGTAGTTGAATTCGAGGAAGCTGATCCCGCCCGCTTCCATGCGGCCCTTCACCGAATCCATGGTCAGCATGCGGTTGACGCTGAAATGCGGGCCGGCCTCGCGCAGCACCTCGATCCAGGTGCGGTCAGCCAGCCAGTCGGCGTTGTCGACCAGACGCGCGTCGGTCGGCCCGTCGCCAAAGCGCACGACGCGGCCGATCTGCGCCGCGATGGCGCGCGCATTCGCCTGCACCTGCTCGCGGGTGAGCATCTGGCGCATCGCGCTCTTGCCCGACGGATCGCCGACCAGGCCGGTGGCACCGCCGACCAGCACGATCGGACGATGCCCCAGGCGCTGTAGCCAGTACAGCGCCATGATCGGCACCAGTGAACCGACGTGCAGGCTGTCGGCGGTCGGATCGAAGCCGATGTAGGCGGTGAGCGGGGTGGCGAAACGCTCGCGGATCGCGGCATCAGTGGTCTGCGCAACCAGGCCGCGCTCGGTCAGGACATCGACGAAGTTCATGGGGCGGCACGGTAGAGGGCCGGGAGCCCGGGAAAAGCAGCGCCCCCGGTCGGTGGACCGGGGGCGCATGGAGTCAGAGCAACTGCCAGTTCACTCTCGACGCAGGATTTCACACAGAGAACCAGAGCGACCAGAGGTCAAGGCCAGAAGGATTTCCCCCTCTGGGCCCCTCTGGTGCTCTGTGTGATCTCTATGGATTACAGCTTCGGCTGCTCGCCCTTGGGCTGGTCGGCGGGCGGGGCCTCGGGCTTCTTCTCGTCCTTCTTCTTCTTCTTCCCGCGCAGTTCATCGGCCTGGGCCTTCAGCGCCTGGTAGTCGGCGTTGTCCTTCAGCTTGGCCTCGACCGCGGTCTCGTAGCGCTTGCGCAGGTCGTCGGCCTCGGTCTTGAGCTTGACCAGCTCGGGGTCGTCCTTGACCGCCTGCTCTCGGACGGCCTTCATCTTCATTTCCAGCTCCTTCATCTGCGCCTTGGGATCGGCGCCAGCAGGAGCGGCGTCCTCGGCGAAGGCCGGAACGGCGAGGGCGGTGAGAAGGAAGAGGGCGGCACAACGCATGGGGAGGGTCTCCGTGAGTCGTACGAGTGTCGGGCCAAGGGCGTTGATACAACCCCTGGAACCGACCGCAGATGCCGCGATCCTGCCGCCCCCGTGAGCGACCCCGCCAGCGAACTCGCCCGCCTGACCGACCTGCTGCCACGCAGCATGGCCGCGGCGGCGGCACGCTGCGCATCGCGCCTGGAGGAGGCTGCCGAGCGCCTCGCCGCCGGGCGTCCGATCGAACGCACGCTGCGCGAGTGCGCAATGCTGCTGGAGACTGGCGTGGCCGTGCGCGAACGGCGCGAAGCGCTCCGCTTCGATCTCGCCTACCCCGAGCACCTGCCGGTGGCGCAACGCCGCGACGAGATCCTCGACGCGCTGCGCGCCCACCCGGTGCTGGTGCTGACCGGCGAGACCGGCTCGGGCAAGACGACGCAGCTGCCCAAGATGCTGCTCGAACTCGGCGACGGCCGCGCCGCCGACATCGCCCTGACCCAGCCGCGCCGCGTCGCCGCGGTAGCGATGGCCGAGCGCATCCGCGACGAACTGCGCGTCCCCGAGAGCGTGGTCGCGCATGCCGTGCGCTTCGACGACCGGCGCAGCGAGACCAGCCTGCTGTCGGTGATGACCGACGGCCTGCTGCTCGCCGAGGCCGCCGCCGACCCGTTGTTCGGCCGCTACGACGCGGTGATCGTCGACGAGGCGCATGAGCGCAGCCTCGACATCGACCTACTGCTCGGCCTGCTGAAACTGGCGCGCCAGCAGCGTCCCGCGCTGCGCGTCATCGTCAGTTCGGCGTCGATCGCAGCCGAGCGCTTCGCAGCCTTCCTCGAAGCGCCGGTCATCCATGTCTCGGGCCGCACCTTCCCGGTCGAGATCCTGCACCAGCCGCCGGGCGATGATGATGTCGGCTACCTCGATGCGGCGGTGCGCTGGGTGAGGGATCTGCACGAGGGTGGCGACGGTGATGTGCTGTGCTTCCTGCCGACCGAGCGCGACATCCTGGAAGCCGAGCGCCGCCTGCGCGAGCTGCCCGGCGCCGTGCCGCTGCCGCTGTTCGGCCGCCTGACGCCGCACGAACAGCAACGCATCTTCCAGCCGGCGCGCGGGCGCAAGGTCGTGCTGGCGACCAATATCGCCGAGACCTCGCTGACCATCCCGGGCATCCGCTACGTGGTCGACACCGGGCTGGCGCGCATGAAGCGCTACCAGCCCTCGACGCGCACCGAGCGCCTGCCGGTCGAACCGATCAGCCGCGCCAGCGCCACGCAGCGCGCCGGCCGCGCCGGCCGCGTCGAGGCCGGCATGTGCATCCGGCTCTACGGCGAGGATGACCTCAACCGCCGCGACGAGTTCACCGCGCCTGAGATCCTGCGCTCGAACCTGGCCGGCGTCCTGCTGCGCTGCCTGGGCATGGGCCTGGGCGATCCGCAGACCTTCCCGTGGATGGACCCGCCCAGCCCGCACGCCTGGGATCAGGCGCGGGTGCTGCTCGACGAACTCGGCGGCATGGACGGCGACCGGCTCTCCGGGCTCGGCCGCACCCTGGCGCAGATCCCGGCTGATCCGCAGGTCGCGCGCATCCTGGTCGCCGGACTGACCGAGGGCGTGCCGCACGAGGCGTGCACCATCGCCGCCTTCCTCTCGGTGCAGGACCCGCGCGTGCGCCCGCTCGGCGAAGAAGCCAAGGCCGACGCTGCGCAGCGCGCCCTGGCGCACGAGGCCGGCGACATCGCCACCATCCTGCGCCTGTGGGACCGCTGGCAGGAGGCCGAGACCAACAGCCGGCGCGAGAAGCTGTGCCGCGAGCTGTACCTCGGCCGCCGCCGCATGCGCGAATGGGGCGATGTGCGCCACCAGCTGTGGGGCGCGCTGCGCGAACGCCGCCAGAACAACCTCGCCCAGCCGCACGCCGCCGAGAACTGGCCGCTGGAGCGCATCCATCGCAGCGTGCTGGCCGGCATGATCGGCAATGTGCTGATGTGGGACGCCAAGCTCGGCACCTACCGCGCCGGTGGCGACCGTCAGCTCGCGGTGCACCCGGGGAGCGCGCTGCGCGCGCGCTCCCAGCTTGGAGCTTCGAGCTTGGAGCTTCGAGCCCGCAGGTCAGACGATGCTGCCGGGCTCCAAGCTCCAAGCTCAAAGCTCAAAGCTCACGGCGCGCCAGCGCCGTGGCTGCTGGCCTGCGAGGTGGTCGAGACCAGCCGCCTGTTCGCGCGCATCTGCGCGCCGATCGATCCCGCCTGGGTGATCGATCTGGCTGGACCTCGTCTGCGCGCCAGCCACCGCGAACCGCGCTGGGAGGCGCGGCGCAAGCAGGTGGTGGTCACCGAGACGCTGCTGTGGAAGGGCCTGCCGGTGCGCGAAGGCCGCGCCGTGCCCTTCGGACGCATCGATCCGGCCGAGGCGACGCGCATCTTCATCCGCGAGGCGCTGGGCGGCGATGAGGCGCTGGGCATCGCCGCCGCCGACGCCAACCGTGCGGTCTTCGCGCAGGCCCGCGCCCTGCGCGACCGCCTGCGCGACCCGTCGCTGGCGGTCGAGCCCGAACACCTCGTCGCCTGGTACGGCGCACGTTTCGCCGACACCTGCGTCAGCACCGGCGCCGAACTCGATGCCTGGCTGGAGGCGCACGGCGCCGACGCCTTGCGCCTGCAGCTGACCGACCTGGTGCCCGCCGAGACGGCGGCACGCGCCGGCGGCTGCCCCGACTTCGTGATCCTCGCCGGCCGTCGGACGCAACTCGCCTACCGCTATGCACCGGGCTCCGAAGACGACGGCGTCAGCGTGGTCCTCGACGAAGAGCAGGCGGCGCAGCTGACCCTCGCCCTGCTCGACGGCCTGGTGCCCGGCTGGCTGCCCGACCTGTGCCTGGCGCTGCTCGAACAACTGCCCAAGGACGCCCGCCGCGCCCTGATCCCGCTCGCCGAGACGGCGCGGACGCTGGCGAGCGAGCTGGCTCCGCACGCCGGCCGCAGCGATCTCGCAGCCGCGCTGTCGAGTCTGCTGGAGGCCCGCTACAACCTGCGCGCCGTGCGCTTCGACCGCCGCCTGCTGCCCGACTGGCTGCGTCCGCGCGTGACCCTGCGCGGTCTCGGCGGTACGATCTGGAGCGGTCGCGATCCCGAGTTCCTCGCCGCGCAGGCCGAGGCCGCGCCCGATCGCCTCGCCCTGCTCAAGGCCGAATGGGAGACCGCACCGACCACCGGCTGGCCGGGCGACTGTCCAGCCGAGGTGCTGGTCGCCGGCGTACGCGGCCACATCGCGCTGGAACGCAGCCGCGCCGCCGACGGCGGCATCGCGGTGCGCCGCGCCGTGCACGCCTCGCGTGAGGCGTCCGACGCCTGGCACCGCGACGGCCTCGAAGCCGCGCTGGAAGCGGCGCTGGAACCGGCGATCGCAGCCTGGGTCGGACTGGGCGCGCCGGCCGGACTGTCGGCGCGCTGCGAGAAAGCGCTGGGTCTCAGCCTCGGCGCGGCGCGGCGTCAACTCGCCTGCGCGGCGGTGTGGGCGGTGATCGACAGCCCGCCCCGCGACGAGGCCGGCTTCGACTACCTGTGCGAACGCGCCACCGCAGCCCTCGACACCGCGCGGCGTGATGCCGACGCCATGCTGCTGCGCGCCATCGACGCCGCCGAACAGATCCGCAACCGCCTGAAGCAGGGCGCGCGCAACCTGTCGGCCGCCGCGACGCAGCGGGCCGTGGCCAGCGATCTCAACCGTCTGGCGTCCCAACCGTGGGCATCGCGCCTGCCGTGGAACAGCCTGCGCCGCCTCGACCTGCTGTGCGCCGGCCTGGAACGCCGTCTGGAGTCGGCGACGCGCGGCGCGGCGGAATCGGCGCGCACCGAGGACCGTATCGTGCGCCTGGCGGTGGATTGCAGCGAAGCCTTTGATCCCGCCGATGCGCGCTGGCACCTCGCCCTCGGCCTCGTCCCCGAAGTTCGTCGTCTGCGCGGATTGCTGGAGGAGTGCGCCCTGGCCTATGCCACGCCGGGCGCCGGGGCCGCCGCCGCGCGCAGCGAGGCCGAACTGCGCCAGGACTGCGACCGCATCGAACGCGCGGTGGCTGCCGCCCGCCAGCGCATCGAAGCGGCCCGCGCCCGTCTGGCCGAGACCCGCCCGCTGACCGGGCGTATCGCCGACGCGGCGCGCCGTGCGCGCGCCGAACGCGACCTCGATGAAGCGAAACGCGCACTGCCCGACCTGACGGTCGGGGCCGACCTTGGCGCCCAGGAGCGCAGCGCCGAAGCGCTGATCGCGCGGGTCAGAGCGGCGCTGGGCTAAGTTCGGCGAGCATGCCCGGCAGCGCGGACGGATCGACCGGCCGCGACTGGCGGCGCAACAGCTCAAGCAGACGGTCACAGGCCTGGGCATCCGGCAGCAGACCCTGCTCCAGACACGCGGCGCGCACCGCACCGCGTCCGCTCTGCGACCCGAGCAACAGGCTGCGGCTGGCGCCGACCAGGCCTGGATCGAAGGGTTCGTACGAGGCCGCAGCCTTGGCCAGGCCATCGACATGCAGGCCGCTCGCCGCGCGCCAGATGCCCTCGCCCACGACAGGCGCATGGGCCGGGATGCGACGGCCGAGCGCAAGCGCGGCCTTCCGGCACAATCCAGGCAGGTGCTCAAGCCGATAGGCGTGACCACCATGCACCGTCAGCCACGCGCACAGCGCCTCGCTGCGCGCCGTGCCGGCGCGTTCGCCTCCACCCAGCAGGCAGCCGTCCGCCCAGGACGCACCGGCATCGAGGGCGGCGACGGCGTTGCCGGTCGCCAGGCCGAAATCGTCGTGGCAGTGCACCCCGACCGGGCCGCCGAAGGCGGCGCAGGCCAGGCGGACCAGGGTGGCCAGGCGAGCCGGCAAGGCGACCGACACGGTGTCGGCCAGGCGCAAGCGGTCGAAACCCGCCTCGCGGGCGCGCTGGCAGGCCCGCACCAGCAGGTGCGGATCCGCACGCGTCGCGTCCTCGAAGCCGATCGCCACGCCACGCGCCCCGGCCCGCCGCGCCGCCTCGGCGGCGCGCGGGATCTGCTCCAGCAGCCAGGCCTCGTCCTTGCCCAGGCGGCGGGTCAGATGGAGATGGCTGACCGGCAGCGAAGCATGCACGATATCCGCACCGCTCGCCGCACCCAACGCCAGATCGCTGGGCAGTCCACGGCACCACACCGACAGGCGCAAGCCCGGTGCAACCCGCCGCGCCGAACAGACCAGACCACGCAGATCGTTGTCGCGCGACGCACAGCCGATCTCGGCCTCTTCGATGCCGACCGCCGCCAGCCCGCGCAGGATGGCGAGCTGCCGGCGCCGGGTCAGTCGGGCATCGGGCGACTGGGCGCCCTCGCGCAGAGTGGCGTCGAGCAGGAACATCAGGCGACCAGGTGCGCCTCGGCCACCTTCCCCTCGGCCAGGGCATCGAGGATCTCGTCGACCGTATCCTCGGTGATCTTGCCGTACCACCAGCCTTCGGGATAGACCACCAGGACCGGGCCCTTGTCGCACATCTTCAGGCAACCGGTGTTCGAGACCATGACATCCTCGATGCCGCGCTCCTCGACCCCCTCCATGATATACTGGATCAGCGACGGAGCGTCACGCCGCGTGCAGGTGCCGTTGGGTTCGCCGATGACGCGCGAACTGGAGCAGAGGAGGAGGTGGTGTTTGGGTTTCGGCATGATGAAGAGTCCTGTTTGAACTGGGGTGGGGTCTGGGGAGGGGCGACTCGCGCAGGCACGGGGGACAATGGCGTCAGCCAGCCCGGGCCGGAGCGACCAAGCCCCTCCCCAGGCTTAGGCGCAGCCTTTGGCGTTGCCGCCGCAGCCGTCGCCGCACTTGAACGGTTTCTTCATGCGACGGATCTCGCCGCCGGCGAAGGCCTTGGGCACGAGGTCCTCGACCAGGCCTTCGGTCTCGAAGACGCGCAGTCCGCTGGCGCGCAGGATCTCCTGCGGCGACGGCCCGATGCCACTGACCAGCAGGGCGCGGCAGTCCTCGAGCAGATCGGCGAGGTCGTGCCAGCGCGCCGCGCCGTTACCGGGTTCAGGCGCTTGACGTATCCCGACCTGGAGAAAGCCGCCCCCTTCAGCTTCAGCGTAGAGGAGCAATTCGTCGGCTTCGCCAAGGTGGCGGTTGACGAACATGCCTTCTTGCGAGGCCACCGCGACCAGGGTACGCCCCGGCTTGGCGGTGGAGGCATGCCGCTCCAGAACGGTGAACTGCGACGGACCCATGGGGGCGCCGATGCGGCCGACTGCGTCAGCGCGGCAGCGCGCGCAGTGCTCCATCTGCGGCAGATGGACGGCGGCGGCGGCGCGGGCGGTGGCCATCTCCTCGGCCGATGGTTCCGGCAGGTCGGCGAATTCGGCGCCGGCGACCGGGACCAGGGCCATGCAATTATGGATGGTCGCGCCCAGTGCCCGGCGGCGATCTCGCCGGTGTGCCCGCTGTTGATCTCCGGCACGACGATGGTGTTGATCTTCACCACCACGCCGCGGGCGACCAGCTTGGCAATGCCTTCGCGCTGGCGTTCCCACAGCAGTTCGGCGGCGGCGCGGCCGCGCAGCACATTCTTCCCGTCGCGCACCCAGGCGTAGAGCCATTTGCCAATATCGGGATCGACCGCGTTGACCGTCACCGTGACATGGCTGACCCCGGCATCGGCCAGGGCATCGGCGTGCTGCGGCAGAGCCAAGCCGTTGGTCGCCACGCATAGGGCAACAGTCGGATGGTTCGCGTGGATCAGCGTCAGGGTCTCAAGGGACGCGGCGGCGTTGGCCAGGGCGTCGCCGGGGCCGGCGATCCCGACCACGGTCATCGACGGATCGGAGGCGATCAGTTCTTCGGCATAGCGCTCCGCCTGCCACGGTTCCAACACCGTGCTGGTCACACCCGGCCGGCTTTCCGCGACGCAGTCGTAGGAGCGGTTGCAGTAGTTGCACTGGATGTTGCACTTCGGTGCGACCGGCACGTGCAGGCGGCTGTTGGTGTGCTTGGCATCTGCGGAGAAGCATGGATGCGCAGCGGTCTTGGCGTCGGGCTGGCAGTCAGAGGTAAGCATAGCCGGTCTCGCTTTCATCCTGGTTGTGCTCCAGGAGGGTGTTGACGATCTCGTCGAACAGGCGTTGGGTGCCGCGGTAGCCGAGGTGCAGGATGCGCCCGGCACCGATGCGGTCGTGGACCGGGAATCCGACGCGCACCAAGGGGATACTGAGATTCCGCGAGGTGGTGTAGCTTTTACTCGGTCCGAGGATGAGGTCCGGGCGCAGGTGCTCGATGCGTTCACCGATGTGCTGGTGATCGCCATCTTCCAAAACCTCGGCACCACCGGCGCCAACCGCCGCCAAGGCCTCGGCCAGCCGGCCGGTGATCGCGCCGCTTGCCGCCAGGATCGGCATCAACCCGATCTCGGCGCAGAAGCCGGCGAGGGCGACGACCAGATCCGGATCACCGACCAGCGCCACACGTTTGCCGGCGAGGTACTTGTGGCCATCGACATAGGCATCGACCAGCCGACCGCGCTCGGCCAGGAGGCGCTCGGGCAGCGGGGCGCCGGCCGCTTCCGCCAAGGCGTTGAAGACGAGGTCGGTAGCGGCCACGCCGATGGGCAGGCCCAACTGATGCAGCGGCACGCCATGGCGCTCGGCCAAGACCTGCCCTGGACCGGGCTCCAGCACCGCGCCCAGCTGAATGGTACAGGCTGAGCGGCCGGCCAGGGCGAGTTGATCCAGACCGACACCACCTGCCGGGATCGGCGCGTACTGCGCCAGGCTCGGACCATCCAGCGTCTCGCTGTAGTCCGGGAAGAGGATGGTCGGGATGCCCAGCTGATCGACTACCTCGCGCAGGTGGCGCAGGTCGGCGGGCGACACCGGACCGGCCAGCAGGTTGATCTGACGCAGGCGTTCGCCGCCGGCGGCAGTCTGCGCGAGGATCGCGCCAACCGCATCGTGGAAGCCGCGATGCTGGCAACCTTTGAAGCTGGGAGTCGCAACGAACAGCGCCCGCGGCAGCGAGGCATCCCGCGCCAGGTCGCGCAGCATGCCCTGAGTGTCCTCGCCGATGGTCTCGGCCAGGCAGGTCGTGCACACCCCGACGACTTCGGGCCGGTACTGGCTGGCGATGTTGGCCATCGCCTCGTTGAGATTGCTGCGCCCACCGAACACCGTGCTGCTCTCGGTGAACGAGGTCGACGCCACATCCATCGGTTCACGGAAGTGGGAGATGAGGTAGCGGCGGATGTAGGTGGCGCAGCCCTGCGAGCCATGCACCAGTGGTACGCAACCGCGGATGCCGCGGAAAGCGAGCACGGCGCCGAGCGGAGCGCAGACCCGGCAGGTGTTCGTCGCGGCCGGGCGGCCGCCACGAGCTTTGAGCTTTGAGCTCTGAGCTTTGAGTTCGCACTCGGTCATGGGACGCCCCTCTCGGGCTCAACGCTCAAAGGTCGAAGCACCAAACTCCGGCCATCTCCTGCGGGCTCAGAGCTCAAAGCTCTAAGCTCAAAGCTCCGCGCCGAGGCGCGGCGCGGCACCAGCTTCCACACCGGGCTCATCACCGTCGCGTGCACCTCGCGGGCGAACGAGGTCATGCCGGAAAAACCAGCAAGACCGATCTTGCGCTCATGATTGTGATCGCAGAAGCCGATGCCGAGCTTGTAGGCCACCGGCCGTTCCTTGACCCCGCCGATGAACAGGTCGACCTCGCAGCTGGAGAGCCAGCCGGCGAGTTCGAGCGGGTTGGTGTCATCGGCCAGGATGGTGCCCGAGTCGCACAGATCCTTGAGGTGCTCGTAATCGGCCTGGGCCCCGGTCTGGGTGCCGGCCATCGCCACGCGCATACCGAGCTGACGCAGGGCCTTGACCAGAGAGAAGGCCTTAAAGGCCCCGCCGACGTAGAGGGCCGCCACCTTGCCGTTGAGGTCCTGCCGGAGCCTGGCGAGTTCGGGCAGCACCGTGGCTGTCTCCTCGCGCACCACCTGGCGCGTCCGCGCCATGACGTCCTTGTCGGCGAAATGCCCGGCGATCTGGTACAGCGCATCGGCGCAATCTTCGAGTCCGAAAAACGAGACCTGGATGTAGGGGATGCCGTACTTCTCCTGCATCATCTTGGCCAGGCCGGTCATTGAACCGGCGCACTGTACTACATTCAGCGTGGCGCCGTGGGCGCGGCGGATGGCGTCGACGCGGCCATCGCCGGTCATCGTCGCCACCACCTCAATGCCCATGCGCTCGAGGTAGCCCTTGATCGTCCAGATCTCGCCAGCGATGTTGAAGTCGCCGAGGATATTGACCGATAGCCGGCCGATACCCTCGGTGCTGCCGGTACCGATCAGCTGCCCTAGGGCGGTGCAGGCGGCCGAGTAACCTTGCTTCTTGGTGCCGCGGAAACCTTCGCTCTGCACCGGAATGACTGGGATGCCCAGTTCCGTGGTCGCGGTCCGGCACACCGCTTCGACATCATCGCCGATCACGCCGGTCAGACAGGTGGCGTAGACAAAAGCGGCCTTGGGCTTGTGTTCGGCAACCAATTCACGCAAGGCCCGCAGTAGCTTCTTCTCGCCACCGAAGATCACTTCGTTCTCACGGATGTCGGTGTTGAACGACAACCGGTGGAGCTGGGGTCCGGAGGACAGCGAACCCCGAATGTCCCAGGTGAAAGCTGCGCACCCGGACGGGCCATGCACCAGGTGCAGCGCATCGCTGATCGGGTAGAGCACCACCCGCGCCCCGCAGAATGTACAGGCGCGCTGGGTCACCGAGCCGGCGACGCTCGGGCGGTCGCAGACCACCGCCCGGGCGTCACCCGCCGTCACCACCTGGGATTTCCGCGCGTCGAGCATGACCGTCCCGTGGTTCAGGGTTGATATGGGGCCCCGTCGCGCAGCGATGGGGCGGGCGCCGAGGGGTGGTGGGCGGACACCATGGGCGAAGCCCATCCGCCCACGGTTTCCGAAGCTCGCCTGAGGAAACCGAGCCCCGACAAAGCCCGTGGGGAAGGCCCCTGGGCCGTAGGGGCAAAGCCCCTGAGCTTAAAGCACGAGTTCGAAGGCGTGATCGGGAGCGTCGCGATCCTGGCGTTCCTGGATCGCGGTGATGATCTGGGTCGCCAGGCGCAGGCCGCCGGTGTAGCCGACGCTGGCGAAGTAGCTGTGACCGACGCGGTCGAGGATCGGCCAGCCGTAGCGGACCAGCGGAATGTCCTCGGCGCGGCTGATGAATTTGCCGTAGGTCGTGCCGATCATCAGATCGACCGGACGGTTCTTGATCCACTGGTGCATCAGGAAGAGGTCGCCCTGCTGCTTGATGTTCGCATCCGGCACGCTGTCGGCGAGGATCTCCTTGATCCGGGCCTCGAAGGCTTGGCCATGGCCGCCGGTCAGCACATGCACCGGCTTCATGTCCATGTCGCGGCAGAACTCGGTCAGGGCGATGACCTGGTCGGGATCACCCCAGATCGCCACCGTCTTGCCACCGAGGTACTGGTGCATGTCGCTGATCACATCGACCAGACGGCCACGCTCGTCTTCGATCGCCTGCGGCACGGCGGTGCCCGTCAGCTTGGCCAGGGCCGAGACGAAGCGGTCGGTGGCGGCAAGGCCGATAGGCAGGTCGAGGACCTCATGCGGGACCTGACACTGCTTCTCAAGGAGCTCGGCCCCCGCGGACGAGGCCCAGGCGCCGAGCGCGAGGGTGTGGCGGGCATCGCCCATCGCGCGGATCTGCGCCACGGTGGTCCCACCCTTGGGGTAGAAGCTGTGCTCGCCGGTGGTCGGGGCATCAAGCACGCTGCTGGTGTCGGGCAGCATGATCGCGGCCAGGCGGAAGGCCTCGGCGTAGCGCTTGATTTCCGCCATGTCCGAAGGCTCGACCCAGCCCGGGATGATGTTCACCGCTTCGCTGCGCCGACCGGTGCTGGTCGCCAGGTACTTCACGAAGCCCTTCACCATATTGGAGAAGCCGGTGACGTGCGAGCCGACATAGCTGGGCGTGTTGCAGTGGACGATGACCTTGCCTTCGGGGACCTTGCCCTCGATCTGGCACTTGCCGATGATGGTCGGGATGTCGTCGCCGATCGTCTCGGAAAGGCAGGTGGTGTGGACGGCGATGATCTCGGGATCGTACATCTCGAAGATCGTCGAGATCGCCTGCTGGAGGTTGGCCATGCCGCCGAACACCGAGGACCCCTCGGTGAACGAGCTGGTCGAAGCCATGATCGGCTCCTTGAAGTGCCGGGTCAGCTGGCTGCGGTGGTAGGCGCAGCAGCCCTGGCTTCCGTGACTGTGCGGCAGGCAGCCATGCACGCCCAGGGCGGCGTACATCGCCCCGACCGGCTGGCAGGTCTTGGCCGGGTTGATCTTGAGCGCAGTGCGCTCGGTGATGGTGGCGGTGGTCTGGTCGAGCATGGTTGATTCCGATGGTTGGAGTTGGTGTATTCACACGGAGGAACGGAGAGAACGGAGTTGGCAACAGGATGAAGGATTCGACCTCCGTTCCCTCCGTTCCTCCGTGTGAATCCGGCGTTGGATCAGGCGGCCGGGGCGGCCTGCTTCCACGGCGGGACGATCATCTTCCAGATCCGCTTGCTGATCATGCGGTCGATCTCGCGGTAGAAGTTCGCCGCGCCCGTGAAGCCGGCATAGGGGCCACCGTAGTCGTAGCTGTGCAGCTGCTTGCACGGCACGCCCATCTTCTCGACCACGTACTTGTCCTTGATGCCGCTGCAGAAGATGTCGGGCT
>JFJP01000328.1_pt1 | contig 13814 bp, 12 predicted proteins | sample 431651 | NCBI WGS metagenome assembly JFJP01 (sample SAMN02602958, study PRJNA72255) | Microbial mat metagenome, whole genome shotgun sequencing project. | biome: fresh water; feature: sink hole; material: water; isolation source: purple microbial (photo- and chemosynthetic) mats found in... | reverse complement strand
ACGTGATACATGGTGCGAATGATGCCCGCAATGCGATCGATTTCCCGTTTAATGAGTTCAACATATTTGTAGTGCGGGTGGCTGGCGGAGATGGCCCCCTCGATCAAGGCGAAGGCATTCTTGATGCCAGCCAGGGGATTGTTGATCTCGTGGGCGATATAGGCTGCCATCTGCCCCTTGGCAGAAAGCTTCTCCAAATCCTTCAGCACGGCTTCCAGCTGCTTGCGCTCCGTGATGTCCTGGATGGTTCCCCGCATGCGCAGAACCGGCCCGGGGATCACCTCCACCAGCTCGTGGACATGCCGGACTTCGCCGTCTGCTCGACAGATGCGGTACTCGAACCCGAGCGGCCTCCCCTCGGCGATGGCGGTCTCCAGAGTGCCCAGAACCAGTAAACGGTCCTCCGGGTGGACCCTCTCCGTGAAGAGGTCATGGCTGGGCGCGCCTGCGCAGGGATCCAGGCCAAAGATACGGTACAGCTCGGGAGACCATTCCGGCTGCTCCTGGGCTGGGTTCCACTCCAGGCTGCCAAGGTGCGCCATTGCCTGGGCCCGCTCAAGGCTGGCCCAGGCTTCCCGCAGAGACGCCTCCATGGCAACCCGGGGGGTGATGTCCGAGAAGGAGAGCAGCACCCGCCCGAGGCTCTTCTCAAAACCTGGGCTGACGGAAAGCTGCAGCCAAACCACCTTGGGAGCACCCTCCGTATCGCTGCAGGAAAGCTCGCCTTCATAGCTCAAGCCCCCCTCCGCCAGGGTGCTCAGTTCCTCCTGGAGGGTCGGCCAGAAGGGCGGTTGCTTGGACGCAGCGCCGAAGAAGAGCAGACTCCGGGCATTCCTGTCCACGATCTGGACGGCGGCGGCACAGCGCCGCACCTCCTCCGGGTGGTCCCTGAAGAATGTGCGAAAATCCCGCACGCCCTGGCGCCGATGCTCGTCAAAGATCTGCTGCACGGCGGAATAATCAGCCACGTTGATGGGACTGGGGGCCTGTTCGAAGAGGTCCCGATAGCGCTGTTCGCTAGCGCGCAGGGCGTTGCCAACAGCGTGCTGTTGGCGGCGGATGCCAGCCTCTTTGAGTTCCCGCTCGATGGCCGAGCCCAGGCGCGCGAGGTTGCCCTTGAAGACATAGTCGTGGGCCCCGGCCTTCATGGCTTCGACGGCGACCTCCTCGCCGATAGCCCCGGAAACCACGATGAAGGGGATGTCCGCTCCCGAGGTTCGCAGCACCTGCAGGGCTTCCAGGCCCCCGAAACCTGGCAGCGTATAATCGGACAGAACCAGATCCCACTCCTTGTCGCAGAGTGCGTTCACCATAGCTATGGCGGTCTCGACACGCAGGGTTTCGAGGTCGTAGCCATCACGCCGAAGCTCCCGCAGGACAAGCTCAGCGTCATCCAGGGAATCTTCCACCTGCAGGATGCGGAGGGTCCTTCTCATGGCGCTCTTTGCCCTCAACGCGGCGGCACGTTCAGGATCAACCAATACAGCCCCAGGGTCTGGATCGCCTGCTCGAACGCCTCGAATTCCACCGGCTTGCGCACATAACTATTGGCACCCAGCTTGTAGCTGGCCACGATGTCCTGCTCCTCGCTGGAAGTGGTCATGATCACCACGGGGAGTTGCCGGGTGCGCGGCTCTGTGCGGATGCGGCGGAGCACCTCCAGGCCATCCACTTTGGGCATCTTGAGATCCAGGATCACCACGGAGGGCAGTGTCTTGGAAAAGACCTGGCCCTCCCCAAACAGGAATCTTAGGGCCTCTTCGCCGTCCCGAGCGACCGTGACCGCATTGGCGATGCGATGAGTCTTCAGCACGCGGAGGGTGAGTTCGATATCGTCCGCATTGTCTTCCACCAGCAGGATGGTTTGTGGGCTCATCAGTCACCTCAGGCAGGAAGCGTAAAGAAGAAGGTAGCGCCTTTTCCAGTTCCGGCCTCCGCCCAGATCCGTCCGCCATGGCGGTAGATGATGCGCTGGACGATGGCCAAGCCGAAAAACACACCTTCACCAAAAGCCAGAAACAAACTCCAGGTGGCTGCCTTCCCCTCCTGCGCGTCAAGCTTGGCCAGGACCACCCAGGGGGGAGCGGTCAACGTGTGGGCCACAGCCAGCGAAGCTACTCCCTGGCAGTCCAAACCCCGGGGGACGCCTGCTGTCGCTGCCAGCGGCTTGTCCAGACCCACCCGCAAGGCCAGGGCACCAAGGCGGCCCGCTGCAGCTACCCCGAGCCGCTTGCGGAACCCATTGAAGAGTGGCATAGACTTCTCACAGGTGAGCGCCGGGCGCTTTCTGGGCTTTCGGCCCGCAAGGGCCATGACATGAATCCGGGCGGACACCAGCCCCAGAGAAGGATCCTTCAACACCCGCCTGGGTCCTGGCAGAATGGAGCCATGGACGGTGTGCAACCCTTTCGGCTATCGATCATTGACTACCTGAATGCAGCGCCCCTCAACTACGGTTTCAAGCACGGCCTGGGAGAAGGACTCTTCGAGCTGCAGTTCCAGGTCCCGGCCCTGTGTGCCGACCGGCTTCGGAGCGGGGAAGTCGATGCGGGGCTCATCAGCTCCATCGAATATCTCCGGATTCCGGAGCTCGGCCTCGTCCCGGGCCTGTGCATCTCCTCCTTCAAACGCGTGCGCAGCGTGCTGCTGCTCTCCAAGGTGCCCCCGGCGGAAATCCGGAGCCTTGCGCTGGATGCTTCCTCCCGGACCTCCGTGGTGCTGGCCCAGATCCTGCTCCGGGAACGCTATGGCACCCAGCCTGCCGTGGACGAGATGAAACCGCAGTTGCCGGCCATGCTGGCGGCCCACGACGCGGCCCTGATGATCGGGGACGGAGCCATGCGCGCCACCAAGGAGGGCCTCATCGTCCTGGATCTCGCCGAGGAGTGGTTCGCCTGGACCGGACTCCCCTTCGTCTTCGCCCTGTGGGCCGTCCGCCAGGACGCCCCCGCCCTGCCCGGCCTGGTCTCCTTCTTCCACCGGAGCCTCGAGATGGGACAAGAGAACACTCCTGCGATCGTGGAAGCCGCCCTCCGAGCCATCGGCTGGACCCGGACGGAACTCCATGAGTATCTCACCGGGAACATTCGCTACAAACTGGGGGGCGCGGAAGAGGAAAGCCTCGGTCTGTTCTTCGAGAAGGCGGTCCACCATGGCTTCGCCCCCGGCCCTAAATCCCTTCACTACCTGGCCTGCCGCTAGGGAGCGCCGACACGGCATCATCAAGGTCCCAAAGCATCTTCACCCCGGAGCACGACATGGATTTGCAAGCCCTCTTCCTGGATCACCTCAAGGTGCGCCTCGCCTATGCAGAAAAGGCCCTGGAAACCACTGGCCACGATGCCCTCGTCCTTTCCAGCGGCGCGCCCTTCACCTACTTCGCCGATGACCAGGAGGCCCCCTTCCACGCCATCCCCCACTTCCGCCACTATTGCCCCCTGGAAGGTCCTCACCACGTCCTGACGATCATGCCGGGCCGGAAACCCCAGCTCATCCGCTATGCCCCCGAGGATTTCTGGTACGAGCAGCTGCCCCTGGGAAATCCCTTCTGGGCCGAGGGCTTCGAGATCACGGAGGCCCCCACCCTGGATGCCCTCTGGGAACAGGTCGGCAAACCCGAACGGACCGCCTACATAGGCAACGAGACTGACCGGGCCGCCGCTGCTGGGTTTGCACTGAACCCCCCAGGCCTCACGACCTACCTGGACTGGGGCCGGAGCACCAAGACTCCCTACGAGATCCAGTGCATGGAGGAAGCCACGGAACTGGGCGCCAGGGGACACTCCGCCGGGCGGAGGGCCTTCCTGGCCGGGGCCTCCGAGCTGGAGATCCACCATGCCTTCGTGCAGGCGGTGGGCTGCCTGGACCACCAGCTGGCCTTCTCCTCCATCACGGCCCTGGAGCCCAAAGGGGCGACCCTCCACTACGAGAACAAGCGGAGCTACCGGAACGGGAAGGTCCTGCTGCTGGACTGCGGTGCCCGGGTGCGGGACTATGCCTCCGATATCACTCGCACCACCGTGGCCCCTGGCTGCGACGCCCGCTTCTCCGATCTGCTCAAGGGTCTGGAGGTGCTGCAACAGCGCGCCTGCGAGGCCCTGAAACCGGGGGTCCCCTTCGGCGAGATCCACCATCTGGCGCTCCTGGAGCTGGGGGCCCTCCTGCAGTCCGCTGACATCCTCAGGTCCAGCCCGGAAGAAGCCCTGCAGAAGGGACTCCTCCGGCCCTTCATGCCCCACGGCCTAGGGCACCACCTGGGCATCATGGTCCACGACGTGGCGGGTCGGCTCTCTTCGCCCGAGGGAACGATCCAACCTCCCCCCCCCGAACACCCCACCCTGAGAACCACCCGCACCCTGGAGCCGGGCCACGTCCTCACGGTGGAACCCGGCCTCTATTTCATCCCCATGCTGCTGCGCCCCTTCCTGGAAGGCGAGCATACCTCCCGCTTCAACTGGAAGCTCATCGATGCGCTGATCCCCTTCGGCGGCATGCGCATCGAGGATAACGTCCTGGTCACCGACACCGGCAACCGCAACCTCACCAGGGAGTATCTGCCCAACTAGAGTGCCGGGCAGAAAGCAACCGCGCATGGGGGCTTCGCGCCTGCGCGAAAGGAGGTCCCCAGTTTGCCTGATGCAGAAGGGAAAAGCTCAGCGCGGAGGAACTGAAGAGCAACGAGGAGCGCGGAGAAAAAATCCCCTCAGCGATCCTCCGCTGTTCTCCGTGCCTCTGCGTTGGGTTTTTAGGTTTGTAACCCAACTCACAACATTCCAACATATAAATTCAATCATTACGCAGTTCCTGCTCAGGAATACACGAAACCGAAGGGTAGTAGTGCGAAAAAGGCGCTGCTGCCATCCCTGCGGGCGCGGCGGCACTGCGCGCCTCGCTGAAGCGAGCAAGGCCCTCCGACTGATCTGCTGCTTGGTCGTTGGTTCGCCCTTTTTGTCAGTCTTGCGCCTGGTTTGTGTTCGTGGCTCCACGGGAGAACTCCCAGTTCCCCTCCTCCTTCTCGCGAAAGCCCAGGTGTTCCCAGAACGATATAGCGGTGGGACGCACGCGGTTGGCTTCAATGACCTCGAAGCGTTCCTTGAGGTAGTCGATGATCTGCCGCCCGTAACCTTGTCCCTGATACTCCGGGAAGACGTGCACGCTGTAGACCGTGGCACGGTGAGCCTCCAGGCGGCAACGCATCTTGCCAATCCGCGCCTCTGGAAGGTCCAGATCCACCCAGTCGTAAGTGTCCGAGCCAGGTGCGCGGGGCGTAAGGGTGATCTCCAGTTGCCGAGTCACGGGAACCTCAACGAGTACTCGGCGTTCACGCAAAACCCCGGCAGAAGGAAGCCACATTCCGTCCCAGGGCGGGCAGGTAATAGCCGCCTTCCAGCACAGCGAAACGCCGCTCGTGGCCACTGCGGCGACAGTATTGGCGGAGGGCTCGGCCAATCATGAAGAAATCCATGGTATCGAGCTTTCGACCCACATCCTCCAGGTAGGCGTCGAACCCTGCGGAGACGGCCACGATATCCATGGGAGGCAGGGCCTTCAGCGCTTGTTCCAGCAGCGCGAGATAGGCCCTCCGATCTTCGGCGTAGGGATTCAGGATGTGTGCGCCGGGCCAGTCGGACAGGACATCGATCGTGCCATCACCCGTATGAGCGTCGATATCAACGACCAGGGCCGAGGTGATGGCACCGGAGGCCCGGAGTTTCAGCAAGGCCAAGGCCACATTGCTATAGACACAGTAGCCCCAGCCGGCATGCCTGGAGGCATGATGGCCCGGGGGGCGCACCACCGCGAAGGCCGGCTCTCCCTCCATGGCCAGTTCCGCTGCCCGGATGGCCCCACCGGCGGCCAGGGAGGCCAAGGCGTGGAGCTTCGGATTCCCAACCAAGGAGGCGAGGTATGCAGGGGTATGCCCCCTGCGCAGATCTGCATCCGTGGCTGCTTCTGGCAGGACAAACGCCCATGGGCCTTCGACCTTGAGAGCCTCCAGAATGATCTCCATGCGCCCTGCAACAGAGGCGCAGTCGTCTGCATAGTCTGTGCTGCTGAAATCAGGGTGGGTCACCACTTTCACGATCATGCTCCCGGGGTGTCTGGCAATGGCCTCAATCCAGCCGGAAGTGGCAGCCCCGGGATTCGGGGTTCTGGAGGGCAGCCTTGAGGATCAGGCGGGCGCAGAGGATGCCGTTCCTCAGTTCCAGCATGCTGCGGGAAATGGGGGCGGTGCGGTAGAAGGCCTCGATGCGGTGATAGAGGTGGCCCATGTCACCCCGGGCGCGGTCCAGGCGGGCGAAGTTCCGCACGATGCCTGCGTAGTTCCACAGGGTGGTGCGGATGTTGTTCCAGTCTTGCTCGATCAGGACCGGATCCGGAGGCATGGGCGAGCTGATGGGCCGCCAGGAGTGGAAGGAGGCCGGATCGAGATGCACGTCCGGGCACTCGGAGACGGCAGCCTGGGCAGCGCGGTAGCCCCAGAGGAGCCCCTCGAGAAGGGACGTCGAAGCCAGACGATTGGCACCGTGCAGGCCGGTGCAGGATACCTCGCCCACGGCGAAGAGGCCCGGAATGCTCGAATGCCCATCCAGATCCACGGCGACGCCGCCACAGAAAAAGTGTGCGGCGGGCACCACGGGGATGAGCTGAGTCGTGGGATCCAGGCCTTCCGCCCGGCAGGCGGCGGAGACCGTGGGGAACCGGACATCCAGATCCACCCGGGCCGCCACGGGCTTCAGATCCAGGAACACACAGACATCCCCGGTGGCGGCGATCTCCTGGAAGATGGCACGGCTCACCACGTGACGGGGGGCCAATTCCATCTGCTCCGGCGCATACTTCGTCATGAAACGCTCGCCCTTGCGGTTGACCAGGAGAGCCCCTTCGCCCCGCAGGGATTCGGTCAACAGCTTGCGCGGCTTGTGGGGAATGTAGAGCGTCGTCGGGTGGAACTGCATGTATTCACAGTTCACCACCCGCGCGCTGGCCCGGTAGGCGGCCGCCAGACCATCCCCCGTGGCGGAGGGCGGATTGCTGGTGTGGAGGTAGAGGTAGCCAAGCCCCCCGGTGGCCAGCACGGTCCGCTTGGCCAGGTAGGTTTCCACACTCCCGGCGCCGTGGTTCAGGAGGTAGGCCCCGCAGACCTGGATGGGATCGTAGACCCTGCGGGGATCGCAGCAGTGGTGGGGAATCGTGATCAGGTCCACGAGGCTGTATTCCTCGACCAGTCGGATTCCGGGATGGGCCTTGAGGGCGGCGGTGAGGGTCTCCTGGATGGCCCGCCCCGTGGCGTCCTTGACGTGGTAGATGCGTCGGGCGGAATGGGCCGCCTCGGCGGTGGGGGAAGGCAGGCCGTCGGGTCCCTGATCGAAGGGGACCCCCAGGTGCTTCCAGAGAAAGTCCCGGCAGAGTGGCGGGCCCTGCTCCGCCAACAGTGTTACGGCCTCGGGTCGGCAGAGCCCCGCTCCGGCTGCGTCGATATCCTTGGCGAACAGGCTGGGGGAATCCCCGTACTGCTCCGGAGCAAGGCCGATGATGCCGCCTTGGGCATAGGTCGTGTTGGATTCTCCCAGCCGGTCCTTGCAGACCACCACCACGTCAGCGCCCAGATCCGCCGCGTGGAGCGCGGCCGTGCACCCCGCAATGCCCCCGCCCACCACCAAAACATCACAGGAAATCATGCGAACTCCCATTCCGGAGACGGCGTCTCCCAAAATCTCTCCCATTCGTCCTCGGTGTTCGTGTGTTGCAGCCACTCCAGCCTCTGCATCGCCATCGCCAGGCTCCCGGCAAAGGATATGCGTCCCCAGGGGGTCTCCAGTATCCCCCCGAATGGCTGGAGGTGGTCAATTCCGCCCCTCCAGGTGCTGCGCATCCCGGGGGCATGTTGGTGCTGCTGGTGGTAGTAGCCGCAGGCCAGCAGGATCAAGCCCTGGAGACCCAGCTTCAGGTCGCCCTCCGAGCGGTGCCAGAGCCCCTCCAGCGCCTCGTGGCACGGATGATATAGGGCATGGTTGAAGAGGGCGACCCCGCAGGCCAACCGGTAGCGGTCATCCTCCGGGCGGCCTGTGAGCGCCAACAGCGCCACACCGCTGCGGAGGCTGATCCGGGAGGCAACGTCGGCCCAACAGGGATGAGGCAGCCACCCGGAGGGGCCCTGGCAGGCCGTGTCCGGGAAAGCCTGCAGGTCTCGTTCCCAAGCGGAGCCCGGATCCTGATTGCCCACAGCCTTCACCATCCTGGCGGCGAGGGGCAGCAGCAGGGCCTGTGGAATGCCCTCCGGATGGGCCTCCCGCTGGACCGGAGCGCCCAGGATCGTGGGCCAGACCAGGAGGGTGCGCTGCCCGGGCTCCGCCAGGGCCTTCTCCAGGCGGATCCGGAAGAAGCGGTCCGCCTCCAGAGGCAGCCGGGGTTGCCGGGCCCAGAAGGCCGGGCGCGTCTTGGGGCTCACGGCAGGCCCAGGTAGGTTTCGATACTCACGAGGTGGAGCTCCCGAAGAACACGGCGCAGCCTGGCGCCATAGCCCTTGAGCCCGGCGGCGTGAGCGAAGCGATGGCCCAGGGAGACGTGCGGCAGGGGGGGCTGGCCCTCGTCCAGTTCCCAGGGATGGAGCACACAGGGGGTACCGGCTTGCGCTCTGGCCAGGGTGAGGAGCCGGGAGCGCAGCCACCACTCCGGGAGGAGGCGCAGCCCCCAGCCCCAGAGCGGGATCGTCGCCACACCCAGGCCGACCACCGGCGGAGGGAGTTCCCAGAACCCCTCCTGGAGCTGATGAGCCTGGCGCAACCAGTCCGGGGACCCCAGGACAGCCAAGGGGGCCCGACTGGAATCAAACCGGAAACCTGCGGCCTGGACTTCCTGCCAGTAGTCCACGGCGCCTTCCCGCAGGCTCCATTCCGGGGCGCGGAAGCCCTGGACACGTGCTCCGAGGATATCCTCCAGGGCATGCCTGCCTGCGACGAGATCGGCCCGGAAGGAGGCCCGATTGGACAGGAAGGCCCGCCGATGGGTGAGGCCGTGCAGGCCGATGCGGTGCCCTCGCCGGGCGATCTCCCGCACTATCGCCGGGTGACGCCGGGCCTGATCCACCAGGCAGAACCAGGTGGCCGTGGCCCCCAGGTCAGCGCAGAGTTCCAGCGCCTTGTCCGTGGCCAGGGGCAGCCGGCACTCGAAGCGGTCCAGGGCCTGGGGCGAGTCGAAGGGGGGACAGCATAGCTGGAACCAGTCTTCCCAGTCGATGGAGAACGGAAGCCGGGGCGGGTGCGCCTCGATCACGTGAAGTTGCGCTCGGAAAGGCTGATGAATTCGAGCGCAAAATCATCCAGTTCCGTTTGCCAGTGCTTCAGTTGTCCCTGGAAGAAATTGTAGGCCATCAGGGCCGGAATGGCCGCGATGAGACCGAAGGCCGTGGCGACCAGGGCCTCGGAGATGGGGATGGCAACCGTCGCCAGGCTGGCGTTCCCCGTGGCTCCGATACCCCGGAAGGCATCGATGATGCCCCACACCGTTCCGAAGAGCCCCACGAAAGGGCTCACAGCGGCGATGGTCGCCAGGATGCCGAGGTAGTTCTCCATGCGTCCCACTTCCACGACGGAGGCTCGCTGAAGGCTGCGCTCCACCGCTTCCATGCTCTTGATGAGCGCCCGGCCCGAACCGGGAGAGGACTTGAGCTGGTAGGTGACTTCGGTATACCCCGCGCTGAACAGTCCCAGCAGGGGGCTCAGTCGGTAGGCAGCGCCCGCCTGCTTGAGATCCCGCCAGTCCGTGGTCTTGCGGAAGTCCACTCGGAACTTCTCGGTGACCCGCCGGCTCCGGTTCATCAGCACCACCTTCTGCAGGATGATCACCCAGCTGATGACGGAAAAGGCCCCCAGAAGCAGCAGCACCAGCTTGGAGACCGTGCCCCCATGGAGGACGACTGCCCAAAGATTGGTGCCCTGATTTTCCACTATGGTCGCCAAGAACATGCGAACCCCCTGCTTGGCATCTTATCAAGCCTCGCGCTTCCCAGGGGCGCCAGCTACAATGCGAGGCTGGGCAGTCTGGCATCGCCAGACCTTTTTGCGGATGGGATCATGCAGGTATTGATCATCGGTTCGGGATACGTTGGGCTGGTGGCGGCCGTGGGCTTTGCGGAAGCGGGCCACCGAATCGTCGGCGTCGATGTGGACGCGGCGAGGATCGCCAATCTGCGCAAGGGCATTCCGCCCATCTACGAGCCCGGCCTGGACCAGCTCCTGAGGAAGCACCTGGACAGCGGAGCGCTCCGGTTCACCCAGGATCTGCGCGAAGGCATCACAGAAGCCCAGGCAGCGTTCATCTGCGTGGGGACTCCCCAGAGCGATGACGGCAGCGCCGACCTCCAGTTCGTGGTCGCCGTGGCCAAGGAACTGGGCAAGGCCATGGCCCTGCGCGCCAAGGACGCCCAGCCGCTCCTCGTGGTGGACAAGAGCACCGTGCCCGTCGGCACCGCCGCCATGGTCACTGCCGCCCTCGCCGCCGCTACGGACCGGGCCTTCGAGGTGGTCTCCAACCCCGAGTTCCTGCGGGAAGGCTGCGCCATCGACGATTTCCTCCTGCCGGACCGCGTCGTGATCGGGTGCCGCACGGACTACGCGGAATCCATCATGAAGGGTCTCTACCAGGTCCACCTGGAGGCCGCCAGGAAACGTAACCCCGAGGGAGGACAGTGGTTCCGGATGGATCCTCCCAGCGCCGAGATGACCAAGTACACGGCGAATGCCATGCTGGCGCTGCGCATCAGCTTCATGAACGAGATCGCAGCCCTCTGCGAGAAGGTGGGCGCCGATGTGGACCATGTGAAACTGGGGATCGGCAGCGACCATCGCATCGGAAAGTACTTTCTCAATCCGGGCCCTGGCTTCGGCGGCAGCTGCTTCCCCAAGGACCTGCAGGCCCTCCTGAAGATCGCCCGGGAGAACGGCCAGAGCCTGCGTTCCCTGGAGGCTACCGTAGAGGTCAATCGCCACCAGAAGCAGGTCCTCGCCCGCAAGGTCCGCAATTACTACAAGTGCGCCACGGGTGCCCATGCCGCCCTGGCGGGCAAGCGCCTCGCGCTGTGGGGCCTGGCCTTCAAGGCCCATACGGATGACATCCGGGAATCCATGGCCCTGGAACTCATCGAGAACCTGGTGGGCCAGGGAGCCGAACTGGTCGTGCACGATTTCGAGGCCATGCCCAACGTCAAGGCCCGCATCGGCGACAAGGTCCTCTACACGGAGGATTTCATGGCCGCCTGTGAGGGCGCGGATGCGCTCCTCATCGCCACCGAATGGCCCCAGTATCAGCAGGCCGATCTGGCAGACGTGGCCCGCAGACTCAAGGCGAAGGTCATGTTCGATGGCCGGAATCTCTTCAAGCCGGAGGCCATGAAGGCCGCAGGCTGGACCTACCACTCCATCGGTCGCATGCCCGTGGGAATTTGATCCTGTTGGCTCTTGGGAGGGATTGGCCTTATGCTTGCGTCGCAGTCAACGAGCTGATCCGGAGCCGACCATGGGGAATCTAGGCCTTACAGAAATGTTGCTGATCGGCATCCTGCTGCTGATCTTCTTCGGGCCGCAGAAGCTGCCGGAACTGGGCAAGGCCTTCGGCAAGGGCATCCAGGAGTTCAAGAAGGCCAGCCGCGAGATCACGGACGCCGTGAAAGACGACAGCGCCGACGCAAACAAGAAATAGCCAGCAGGAGAATCACCCTAGTCATGCCTCACCTCGATCAAGCAGCGTAAAGAAGAAGGTCGCGCCTTTCCCAGGTTCTGCTTCTGCCCATATTCGCCCATCATGACGGCTGATAATTCTTTGAACGATGGCAAGGCCAATGCCTGTTCCCTCAAACTCGTTGGTTGAATGGAGGCGCTGGAACGCAGCAAAAAGTTTGCCCACGTGTTCCATCGCAAACCCGGCTCCGTTGTCTCGGATGAAGAAGACGGGTTCCTCACTGGGAGAGGTCAACTCACCCACTTCGATTCGGGCATCTTCGCGCTTGGAGGTGAACTTCCAGGCATTGCGCAACAGGTTCTCCAGCGCGATCTTTAGCAGATTGCGATCGGCCCATGCCGATAGTCCAGACTGGATGGTCACCTCAACCCTCCGCTCCGGGGCACCCTGGGTCAGTTCCTCCATAACCTGCCTGCATAAGTCAGAGAGATCAGTCTTCACTCGGTTGGCTTCGCTGCGGCTTACTCTAGACAGCAATAGCAGGTCATCGATAAGTTGTCCCATACGTTGCGTTCCAGCACGAATGCGGGAGATGTAGTGCTTCCCGGTCTCGTCCAGCCGATCCTGGTAATCCTCCGCCAAGGCCTGGCTGAATCCATCGATACCTCGCAAGGGTGCCCGTAGATCGTGGGACACGGAATAACTGAAGGCTTCCATTTCCTTATTGGCGGCTTCCAATTGAGCCGTCCGGTCTTTCACTCGCTCTTCCAGATTACGGTTAAGGTTGCGGATCTCATTCTCAGCATTAATGCGCTCGGTAATGTCGCGGCAGATGGAAAGGTTGTAACGCTCCTCGCCGATTTCCAGCAGTGCGGAGGAGATGAGACAGACGAAGATGCTCCCATCCTTGCGGCGTAAAAGTGCCTCAAAGTCACAGTCCTCACCTTGCTCGTTTACCCTGGCAATGTGACGATCACGAGCCTCCTGGTTTACCCAGATGCCAAGATCGCTTGGGAGCGTGGCATGGCCTAACAGTTCCTCACGGGCATAACCGAACAGCCTCAGGCAACTCTGGTTAGCTTCTACCATGACTCCCGATTCTGAGTGGGTGAGATCGATGGCATCAGGACTCATCTTGTAGATCTTGGCGAACTTCTCCTCACTCTCCCTTAGTCGCGCCTCCGCCTGCTTGCGCTCGGTGATGTCTCGCACGATGGTGATGGTTGTGTCCTCGGTGCAGGGGGCCACTCGCGCCTCGAAATACTTGTCTTCCCCATCGATGGGAAGGGTATAACTCAGCTCCTGAACGGCCTTCAAATCCAGTGCATCTTCATAGGCCTTTACGAACCGACGAGCAAAGGCCTCGGGCAGAACTTCCTCGGCCCTTCGATGCAGAAACGCTTCCGGAGGCACGATGAGCATGCCTGGATCAGGGGCATGGACGGCCTGAAACTCCCCATTTCTTTGGTTCTTGAAGATGAGATCCGGGATGGCGTTCAGGAGAGCCTTGTTTTCGGCCACGCTCTCCCGCAGTGCTTGATCGGCCATTTTCCGCCTGGTGACATCGCGCACAAGGGTGATGACTGTATCGGCAGTGCAGGGTGACACTCGGGCCTCGAAGTATATTTCCCCCCCCTCCATAGGGAGGGAATAGGTGACCTCCTGGATCGTGCCTGACGCCAAAGCATTTTTGATAGCTTGGATGAACTGCTTCGCGATGGCATCGGGCAGCACCTCCCCGACACTTCGATGAAGTAAGGTTTCCGAAGGCAAAATCAGTTGATTTGGATTCGGCGCGTGGATGGCCAGGTACTTGCCATCTCGGTCATGCATGAAGATGAGGTCCGGTATTGCCTGGAGGAGAGCCCGGTTCTGGGCCGCGCTTGCTCGTAGTGTCTCCTCTGCCAACTTACGCTCGGTGATGTCCTGCGTCACAACAAGAAGACACTGCTCACCATCGATCTCCAACGGCTTCCAGGACTCCAGGGCTGTGATTACCGTGCCGTCTTTTCGCCGGAGCTGCGTCTCGAATCCGATGGCTTCCCCATCTGCGCGGACCTTTTCCAGGAGCTGATCCCGATCGGACTTATCAACCCAAATGCCGAGGTCCCCAGGCAGCGAGGACCGCCCCATGA
>JFJP01039316.1_pt1 | contig 13817 bp, 9 predicted proteins | sample 431651 | NCBI WGS metagenome assembly JFJP01 (sample SAMN02602958, study PRJNA72255) | Microbial mat metagenome, whole genome shotgun sequencing project. | biome: fresh water; feature: sink hole; material: water; isolation source: purple microbial (photo- and chemosynthetic) mats found in... | reverse complement strand
ACGCTGACTGGAACCTGATCCTGCCCTATCTTAAAGAAAATGAAAGCCTCTTCGGCATTTCCATTGAACGCGATTTATTGACCATCAATGGGCAAACTCAACCGTTTCATAAAGTGTATCGTAAGGTCATGCCCAAACAGAAATAAATTTATTAAAGCTGCCGGGTTTGTTCAGAACCCGGCAGCATGATTTTTTCATTTGACAAAACATTTCAAATCCTTAATGTTAGCCATATTTTGTTTTAATATTTTAAGGAGAAAAATATGCCGGATTTAACTGCAACCATCGAAACAAGCAAAGGTTCCATCAACATAAAACTATTTGCCGATCAAACCCCTCTCACCTGTGGGAGTTTTGCCAATCTTGCCAAAAGGGAATTCTATAACGGCCTGAAATTTCACCGCGTCATCGCCGACTTCATGATCCAGGGCGGATGCCCCTACGGGAATGGCATGGGTGGCCCGGGTTACCAGTTTAAAGATGAATTCAATAAGGACCTGAAACATGACAAGGCGGGTATCCTTTCCATGGCCAATTCAGGACCGACAACCAACGGCAGCCAGTTCTTCATTACCCATGGCCCGACACCGCATCTGGACGGCAGACACACGGTTTTCGGCGTTGTTGCAAGCGATGAGGATCAAAAGATTGTGGATAGCATTGCCCAGGGCGATACCATTGAGAAAATAACGGTCAAGGGAAATGTGGGCTCTTTGTTTAAAAAGGTCAAGCCCCAGTTGGATGAATGGAACAAAGTCATTACCAAACAGTTTCCCAAACTGCCCAAGGCTTAACCCGAGAAAAACCAAATAGACCCCCCCCTGAACTGCGAGTCACAGCTCAGGGGGGTTTCTGTTTTTAGATTCTATTCCAGGTTCAGATAAAAAGGGATGGTATGCAGGGAAGTACTCTGCTCTTCGGTATCCCCTATGCGCCAGCTTTTGATCCGGATACCGCTTTCGTCCTCAATTCTTTTCACCATCCCTTTGATATTGATCAGGGGATGCCGGGAAAACACATTGGGAAGGCCGTAGGTCAGGCTGCAGACCAGGCATTTACCCGGTCTTTTGACAAGATTGAAAGCCAGGACGATTCTTTTGGCATTGGCAGAAATAAATTCAAGTCTGATGTCATAGGCACCATCCTCTCTATCTCCGTAAAGTGCTTCAAAAAATTGGTCACTTGTTTCCGATGGTAAAAGCGACTCAAGATAATCCTGAGTGAACAGGGCGTCCGATACGGCATGACCCATGATAGATTCTATCCTTTCCAAATAAGTTTTCGAAAACACGAATTAGTTTCTTTAGTAAACTTCAAATGGAAAATCAAGGTTATTCTTGTGTTTTCACCAGCAAATTGTTGAGCCTCATAATCCTTTATGATGCCGTTATCAGAGCACTTTACACCCTTGGGGCAGAGGACGGCATGATCTTTTTTGATAAATCTTAGAGGCTGTCCAGTATCCTGTCTGCATCCTCTATCGTTTCTGCAACGCCGACCTGATACCCATATTTTTCCGTTGTCTCCCAGTAATCCACCTTCTGTCCGGTGACCCGGACGGCCCTGACCATGCCAGCTTCCGCCAGAGTTTTTAACGCTGTATCTGCCCACACCGCTTCTTTGGGATCAAGAATTGAAAAGCCGGTAATATCCGACACACAGGTGAATCCGGGTGTCAGCAGTGCCGTTTCGGCCTTGATCCCGGCCACAAGCGTTTCTCCCTCGCCCGTTTCAATGGCGCCCAATACAATATATATCCTGTTTTTTGCCTTGTCTGTTCTGATAGTGTACATTTTATAACGTCCTTGTTGATTTTATTTTTTTTTATCAAAGTCCTGCAAAGGCTGTGACTTTTTGCCGGATTCTTCCGGATTCAATGGATTCTGCAAATTCCAGGCCCAGTTGCTGGCTCCTGTGTACGGTTTCTTTCCAATACACCACGCGTTCCCTATCCCTTCCTTTAAACGCATGGAAATCCTTCCGGTCCGGGATTTTACCAAAGGGAAGGCTCCGGACGAAATTTTGGGATGGGGCAATGATCACAACATCGGCCATATTTTCACGGCTTGGGAGCCGGTTCAGGCGCTTGTCAAACCAGCCGGGGGTGATGTGCTCATAAAAATGCGGATAAAGAACCAGCCTGTCTTTTCCGGGTAAAATCGGTGTGGGCAGGAAGGGTATATCAAGGTGGTAATCCAGGATACCGCCATCCCTGAACATTCCTTTGGCGCCGGGAATATCCGAGACCCCGGCCATGATGGCGGGAATGGCTCCGGAAGCAAGGAGGGCCTGCTTGAAATTATCCTTTGTCAGGCCGTAGACCGTCATGGGAAATTGGTTCATACCGGCATAGGGAGGTAGTTCACCAGGGGCGCAGAAAAGCGCCCGTTCAAAAAATGCACCCAGGAAATCCCGGCTGATGAGGTTGGCAGAGGCTGCAAGCCCCAGCCCCATCCATTGGAGAGGCAGGGACTCACTGCTGAGAAGGCCCCGGCACCGGTTGGCCAGAAATGAAATCCGCATAAAGGGGTGATGCAGTATCTGTTCGATCTTATCCCCATCTATGAAGGCATCCAGTATCCTTAAGGTTTCCCGGTTGATTTCCTCCCGTGTAGGCCGACGCTCGTAATGCTGGGAAATATACTCTCTTTCCAGAGACTCAATCGCGGCAAGGGGGTCTTCCCGGCAAAAGGCCGCCATCCTGAAAGCGCCGATGGAAGTTCCGATGAGGTGAAGCGGCTCGGTTCTTCCCTTGAAAAGGTCCATGAGCACCCGGTCGATCCCTGTGAGGACCAGGAATTTGGCGGAGCCGGAAGCACCTGCCAGTACCTTGACCCGGGAAAGATCCAGGCCTTCGTCCCGGATGATCTCAATGGCTCTGTAACCGGCCCGGATGGTAATCGTGTCAAACATGATACCGGATATCCGGAGCATTGCGCCGGGGTGCCCTGAAATAATGGAACCTGGGGAACCCTACCATGAGGGCACCGTGACAGGTATGAGTCTCCGGCAGGGCCAGCTCTTTTTTCAGATCAGGCCACTGCCCGGCTGCGTAATTGACATAACCGGCCCAGCAACTGCCCAGGCCAAAACCGGTCAGCGCCAGTTCAAGGTAAGCCAGGGCGGTATGACAGTCGGCTGAGGCACTGCCGAATTCATTGGAGGCATGGGCAAAAACCAGTTGGGGCGCATCCCGGCAGATCCGGTCAATCCCCTTGTCCCAGGAGTCGATCAGGGTGTCCATGTTCAGTGTCTGTGCCATTTCCGGATTTTTTTGGATCAGATAGCGCATCCAGTTGGTGACATGGCTACCGATCTTGTGCACATTTTCCTTTTTGTCCACCACCAGCCATTTCACCGGTTGTCTGTTACTGCCCGATGGGGCGCAGCAGGCAATTTTCAGGGCCTTTTCAAAAAGATTCCTGGGCACGGGCTTGTCCTTGTAGCGCCGGATGGCCCGTCTGGACCTTAAAAACTGTTCAACCTGCCGCTCACCCGGAACGAGATTTTTGTCCATCTCAAGGCAATCTTTGGGAGACAGAACGGAAAGGGTCAGCGCTCCTTTGGGGCAAATCGCCACACAATGGCCGCAACTGATGCAGAACTCCTGCGCGCCGGATATCGGCACCGGCCCGTTCTCAGTCATTTCAATGATATGGGCCGGGCATTCTATGGCACAGATCCCATCTTTATCGCATTTTTCAGTATCAATGTGAAACAGGTTCATGATTATTCCTTTTTATTATCGGGTTATTTCCACATGGTTCATTTTCATGAAAGAACTTTATTGGATAAAATGACCGGAAAGATATCATGGTTCCAACTGGTGTTGCAATATATCCAGATACTCAACCACGCCAATGGCGGTCACTCCCCGACCAACCGGGTGCCGCCCATCCGCCAGGCATAACAGAAGCCCTTCTTCCGGCTTTACATCAGCGAACAGGGCCGCATATCGGGTAAGACCTGATGCCAGGGAAGCGGAAGGTGTCCGGCTCAGTTTGATTTCCACCGGCAAAGGACGCAGCCCGGGCCCTTCGATGATCATATCCACCTCCAGACCATTGTTGGTGCGAAAGTATGAAAATCGAGGGGGATGCCCCAGATTGGCATAACATTTCACGGTTTCCGACACACAATAGTTTTCGAATAAGGGTCCGGCCATGGGCCCTTGAAGAAACTGCTCCGGCTCACGGATACCTGCCAGATGGCAGAGCAGGCCGGTATCGAGAAAATAGACCTTGGGCGCTTTGGTGACCCGTTTTCCCAGATTGTTGGTGTAAGGCGGCAACAGGTGGATGATCCGTCCGGCTTCCAGCACCGAAAGCCAGCGCTTGATGGTTGTGACGCTGACACCCACATCTGTTGCCAGCGTGCTCATATTGAGCATCTGGCTGCACCGCACGGACAAAAGCTGCATGAAACGGTGAAACTCCCGAAGGTTGCCGATATCATAGAGAGACCGGATATCCCGTTCCAGATAGGTCTGGATATATGAGGCATACCAGAGCTGCCGGTCAATCTCCGGCGTTATTACAAGCTGGGGATAGCTGCCTGTCCGGCAGGCATGGGTAAACAGACTCAACCCGTCTTCCACCGATACCGTTTGTCTGATTTCTTCCACCGCAAACGGGAGAAGATCCAGCAAGGCAATGCGGCCGGCCAGAGAGTCTCCCAGGTTCCGGATCATATTGAACTGTTGCGAACCGGTAAAAACAAACCGGCCATTGCGGCTGCGATCCTGATCAACCCGCATCTTGATGTAGGAAAGTATCCCCGGAGCCAATTGTATCTCGTCAATAATGCAGCGCTCCTGCAGTGAATCAAGAAAAAAGACCGGGTCGTTCAAAGCCTGCTCGCGTATGGCGGGATCATCCAATGTAATATACTGGAAATCGGTCAGAACCTGACGCAGCAGGGTGGACTTGCCGGACTGGCGCGGGCCGGTGATTGCCAGACAAGGGAAGGTTGCGATAATACCGGGCAGCAGCTTTTCTATAACACGAGGAATGTACATGAAGCTATGATAGTCAAGGCATAGCAGGCTGTCAATACAAATTTAATATACCATATACGGATTTGTATTTATATAAGGCGTCGCCTCATATTTTCCCATTGAAAATCATTGAAAATTAACCCGTATTTTTTAAAAACAGGCATACCCTTCGATTTTTTTATGTGATATGATGGCCTCCAAAAATGGATGTAGATGCTCGCATCAAAGCATAACCGTATGATAGACAGGAGTTGCATGAAAGAAGAATCGAAAGTTCCGCAACGGATCGCCGCTGTTCTGGTCTATGGCCGGGCACCGTTGGTATTTGCAGGAATGGTCTTTGCCGTTGGGGTCATGTGGACCCACAACCCGCGGCTTTATATTGCAGGTGTGATCTGTTTTCTTGTCTCCATGTGTTTTGACCTTGTGGACAGGTGGTTCGCCACCCGGTTTGGTCAAAATTTCAAATTAGCGGATCTGGCGGACAGGCTTATGGACAAACTGGTGTATTCCATCATCTTTCCCCTGTTGACCGCCGGGGCCATGTGGCGCCTTTTGGAAGTGTCTCCTGAATACACGCGAGTGGAATTGCACCATGCCATTCTGGTTCTGTTGTTGTGCATTGCCGTACTGATACGAGATAATTTCGCCCATTTCATGAGGAAATTTTCCAGCAAAAGCCCGGATAAATCTGAAGAGATTCAATATACAAGACTGCGTCAGATTGTTGCAGCTCCTGTGGGTGCACTGCTATACATTTACATATTTTATATTCCAACAACTGATCCTGGGTTTTTTTACAGCGGGATGAGCAGCATCAGCCGTATTCCCCTTCGAAACCTGGTTTTCATTGAGATATTCTTTCTGATTATGATTTTCGGATCCATTGCCATGAATTGCCGCAAATACGGATCAGTCTGTCTGGATGAGATCTGTCTGGGTGATGTAACCCTTCGCAGACGGATCCTTGCGGTATTTCCCAATGCGTTAACCACAATGAATGCCTTGATGGGACTTCTGGCTGTGTTCTTTGCCTATCAGGGTAAAATCCGGGAAGCTTACCTTCTCCTGATGGGTGGAGCTGTATTTGACAAAGTGGATGGCGCTCTTGCAAGAAAGCTCGGATTGACAACCATATTGGGAAACAGCACCAAAAAATTTAACATCACTTTTGGCGGTGTCATGGATGATATTGCCGATGCAGTAAGTTTCTGCATCGCTCCGGGATGGATATTTTATATTTTTCTTTCAGAAATCCAAAACCCGGTCATTCAAGCCCTGCCCTTAAAATTCGCGGCAATCGTTTATGTTTTATCAGGTTTCATACGTCTTACGTATTTCACACTGGACAATAATCCCATTCCCGGTTTTTTTAAAGGAATGCCCACGCCTGCTGCCGCGCTATTGGTCGCGGCCCCGATGATCATGCTGGAAACAGCAGTGGAACAGCAGTCGGCCATGATCGCTTTCTGGGGAGTTTTCTGTTTTTGTCTTATCCTTCTGGCAGCGGCAGTCATGAATATTTACCCTGTCCACTATCTTCATATTGGGCGGTTCATGGACCGAAGGCCCTGGTTTACAAGGATCAACCTGGTGATTTTGCTCTGCTCCGTATTCACTCCGTTTTTTGGATACGTTGTACTTTGTTACGGCATCCTGTATCTTGTATCACCAAAAGTTACCGGAAAAATTGATCCCGAGGATATCAGTGGAAAAATAACATCATAACAGACAAAACAGTCTAGATCGGGAGGAGAATGATGCCCCAAAAAAATGAGGTTTTAACATGAATATAGATACAAGCCTTGTGGGCACACCCCTCAAAACGTATCACACGGAAATCAGCTCTCGGGAAATCACCCATTATGCAGCCGCGGTAGAGGACAACAACCCAAAGTATTTTGATGACGAAAAAGAAGAAGCAATTGTATCCCACCCCATGTTTCCGGTGGCCGTCACCTGGCCTGTGTTGAGCCATCTGGACAAATTCATAGAGTCTGAAGATTTTCCCACAGAAGTGCTGATGACCCAGGTGCATTATACGGAACATCTGGTTCTGCATCGCCTGATGCGGCCGGGAGACAGGCTGATCATCAATGGAACCATAAAGGCATTTTTACCGCATCGGGCAGGCACCCATGCGGTCATCTGTCTTGAGGCAAAAGACGTCGCCGGGCTCCCTGTCTTTACCGAAACCATCGGTGCCATGCTGCGGGGTGTAACCTGCAAGGAAGGTGGCATCGACGGTGAAATCTCCCTTGTTCCTGAAAATGACACTGGGGGGCAAATCCTCTGGACATCCGGCATTCCCATTGCCCCAGAGCGACCTTATATTTATGATGGATGCACCCATATTGAATTTCCCATCCATACCTCACCGGCATTTGCCCGGATGGTTGGGCTTCCGGGCATTATTTTGCAGGGAACTGCAACCCTGGCCTATGCAGTCCGCGAGCTGGTCAATCGTGAGGCCGATCATGACCCAAACAGGATTGCCGAAATAGCCTGCCGGTTTTCCGGGATGGTCCGGCCCGGAACCGATATCAACGTTTGCTGTACGGGTAAAAAAGCACATGAAAACCATATGGATGTATTTTTTGAAGTCCATAATTGTAATAAGGAAAAGGCGATACGGAACGGATATATAAAAATCAAAAACAGGGGGTAGCATGAGCCAGAATGAAAGATTGCCGTTAGTAAACGACTATGTTGACAAATGGGCCAAATTGCAGCCCGATGCCGTGGCCATGGTCCAGCACGAAGATGGCCGGAAAATCACCTATAAAAAATTCCAAACTTTGATTGATTTTTTTGCACTCCGATTACTGGATATGGATATTCAAAAAGGTGACCGGGTAGCTACCCAGCTTGTATTGCTCCCGGAACACATGGCCCTGATGTACGCCTGTTTTAAAATCGGGGCCATTTTTGCTCCCCTGGATCTGCGCCTGGGCGAAGATGAGGTGGTGCGGGACATGAATAAAATTGACGCCAAAGCCTTTTTCTTTTTAGGGAATACCCCGATCCGGGATTTCAGGAAAGTCGGGATGGCTGTACAGAAAGGATGTCCGGCCGTAAAGCACCTGGTGCAGTTTACCGCTGACCCGAAACCTGGAGATATTATTGAAGGGGCTGTGGGTATTTCGGATCTCATGAATAAGCTGCACCTGATATGGTTGAAGCTGAGCGATATTTTCACCGGAAAACTTAAAAAAGCATGCCGGACCCTGGACAAGCGAACCCCTGCATTGATCATCTATACCACCGGAACTACAGGAGAACCCAAGCCGGCTGTCCTCTGTCATGAAAATATCATTGTTCAGAACCAGATTCTGGAACGGGGGATTGATTATAAAGGCGAAAAGACGGAATTTTCAATTCTCGTCAATCTGCCGCCAAGCCATGTGGGCTGCATCACGGAGACCTTTATGACCACCCTGTACATGGGGGGGAAAGCCGTTCTTTTAAGGATATTCGACACCAAAGCCACCCTGGAAGCCATTCAACAGCATAAGGTAAAAGTAATCGGACAGATCCCCACCATGTTCCGGATGCTCTGGAATTTTCCGGGATATGATACCTATGATCTTTCAAGCCTTGAATTTGTAGCCTATGCCGGTTCTGCCGTGGATACTACCTTTCTTAAAAAGCTGGCCCTCATGGCCCCCAAATTCGGAACCGGTATCGGTATGACGGAAAACGCCGGATTTGCAACCTTTACCCCTGTTGGAATTTCCCTTGAGGAAATGGCCGGACAAGTCGGACAGGCCTTTCCTGATCTTGCGCCGGTTACGGTGCGAAGCCCCATGAAATCGGATGGGTCTGCCGGAGAAGAACTGGCAAACGAAGAAATCGGCGAAATCTGTTACCATCCTCCCATCGTGTTTTCAGGTTATTATAACCAGCCCGAAGAAACAAAAAGGGCTGTTTCAACGGAAGGCATCCTTTATACCGGAGATCTCGGGTATTTTAAACAGATGTCCGGGTACAAGGCCCTGTATCTTTCCGGTCGCAAAAAATTTCTGATCAAGCAGAAAGGGTACAATGTCTTCCCTGGAGAGGTAGAAGAGCATATTGCCCGCCTGGAAGGGGTCGATACGGTGGAAGTCATCGGCATGAAGCACGAGCTTTTTGACGAAGGGATTTTTGCCTTTGTACGACCGTCAAAAGATGTTCCCCTCACGAGCGCGGGCGTGATGGAACACTGCAAGTCCATCGCCTCCTATAAAAGGCCCCAGCATGTGGAGATCTGGCCCTTTGACAAAGAATTGCCCCTGACCCGGAGTACAAAGGTCGATAAACTCAAATTAACAGCCTTGGCCGATCCCATTGTAGAAAATCTGAGAAAAGCGGGTAAATGGGACGCAAAACAGGAAGGGTGACATAAGAAATCCAACTTTTGCGGGTGAGTTGGAGAATAAAGAATATATGGAGATAGACCGGAACCCAGACCTTTTTTCAGAAAACACCCTGGCCATTGATTTTGAAATCCTTCCCGGAGGAAACATCTTTCATATCGGGGCGGTGTTCAGGAGCAAAAGCTTTGAAAGAAAGAATATCTCCTGCATCAAAACAGCACTCAGGGATCTTTCAGAATTTTCAGAAGGTGCGGACTATATCCTGGGACACAATATTGCAAAGCATGACCTGCCAACTGTAAAGGCTGGCTTTCCTGAAGCTGCGTTTTTAAAGCTGCCGGTCATTGACACCCTGTTTTTATCTCCCCTTGCCTTTCCTGAAAACCCCTACCATAAATTGATCAAGGATTATAAACCGGTTAAAAACAGCAAAAATGATCCTGTGGCCGATGCCCGTCTTGCCATAGCTGTGTTTGAAGATCAAATGGCGGTTTTTCAGGCATTAAGCCGGACAGACCCTCATCTCACAGCCTTTTATGCCTTTGCCTTTGAAACAGACATTTCTTCTAATGAACGATTCGGTTTAAAGGGCAATTTTAATATATTCCAAAATCTTTCAGAACACCTGCCGGACAGCCGGGAAGCAAAAACCATATTTCAGGATCAGTCCCGGGGAAAAATATGTGAGACCGGTCTTGAAAAAATATGGGAAACCTGCACCGGCCCAGGCGGAAGAAGGGCCATGCTGGCCTATGTTCTTTCCTGGATCAGGGTTTCTGGGGGTAACTCCATCCTGCCGCCCTGGGTGAAACATGAATTCCCGGAGATCTGCGATATCATCAGGGTTCTCCGGTATTCCTGCGGGGATAAATCCTGCTCGTATTGCAGGGAACACAACGATTCAGAAGGGCTTTTAAAAAAATATTTCGGGTTTGACACATACAGACCTCTGGCCGATGGAAGGCCGCTTCAAAAACAGATCATTGATTCAGGTCTTGGCGGAAACTCTCTGCTCGGCATCCTTCCTACGGGCGGAGGAAAATCCATCTGCTACCAGATCCCGGCCCTTCACCGCTATCACCGGCTGGGGGAGCTGACCATCGTGATTTCACCCTTGAAAGCCCTGATGAAAGACCAGGTGGACAATCTGAACCGGGCCACAGGAACGGAGACTGCCGCAGCCATCAACGGGAGTCTGACCCTGCCGGAACGGGGGGCCATCATGGAAAAGGTCAGGCTGGGGGATATCGGCATTTTATATATTTCTCCGGAACAGTTGCGCAATTTCAGCATCGCAGAATTGATCCGGTCCAGGGATGCGGGGTCCTGGGTCTTTGATGAAGCCCACTGTCTGTCCAAATGGGGTCATGATTTCAGACCGGATTATCTTCATGTTTCCGAATTTATTGCCGATTATGCCGGAATTGCCAAAAGACCTGCCCTTGTCAGTGCATTTACAGCCACAGCCAAAAAAGATGTGATTGAAGAAATTTCAAACCATTTCAGGGAAAAACTTTCCATTGACCTTGAACCGCATATCGGCGGGGTTCATCGGGATAATCTGAATTTTCAAGTGTGGCCGGTAAGCCGCAATGAAAAATATGATGTCATCAGCAACTGCCTGAAAGAAAGTCTTGAAGAAAAAAAAGGCGGGGCCATTGTCTATTGTGCAACCCAGCGGCACACAGAGGAATTAAGCCGTTTTCTCAATGAGCGCTATATTCTTTCCGAGGCGTTTCATGCCGGCAGAAGCGAACCGGACAAAAGAAATATCCAGGATGCTTTCATTGACGGCAGGATTCCGGTTATCTGCGCCACCAATGCCTTTGGCATGGGGATTGATAAAAAGGATATCCGGCTTGTCATCCATGCCGATATACCCGGGTCCCTTGAAAATTATCTCCAGGAAGCTGGCCGTGCCGGAAGGGACCTGGAACCCTCGGACTGTATTCTCCTGTATGAAGAAGAGGATATCGAAAACCAGTTTTCTTTGAACACCATTTCAAAACTTTCCATCAAGGACATCCGGAAAATCCTTGCCATATTGAGAAAAAGAGGGGCTAAAACCCCGGAAATCGTCATCACTCCCGGTGAGATCATGCGCCTGATCGGGTATCGGGATCCCGGTGATGATGCCGGTAAAGCCCGAACCGGTGTGAGCTGGCTTGAAAGAAAGGGATTTATCGAACGCTCTTACAACCGGACCCTTTTTTTCAATGGTGTGCCAGCTGTGAAAAATATGGAAGAAGCTGTCCAAAAGATGGAGCGGCTCAACCTTTCCAAAACCATGAAAGCCATTTTTTCCACTGTTTTGAATTTTCTGTTCAATGCTGACCCCGATTCGCTTCTTTCAGCGGATGAAATCTGTTCAGACCTTTGGAAAATCAAAGATCTTCCAGAAAAATACCTGGATTCCCGGCATGTCATCACACTCTTATCAGACATGGCAGAGGCAGGGCTTATCAAGGAAGGGGTGGTCATGACCGCCTTTGTCACCCCCAAGGGGAAAAACAGCTCCCTGAAAAATCTTGAGTATTTTAAGCATGTTGAAAATGAGATGCTTCTTATCATGGAAGAAATGGCCCCGGATTCCTGGCTGACACCGGATAGTGCGGATATTTTCAATCTTCGGTTGATGTCTCAACGGATTAAAGACAAGGGCTTTGACAGGGTCAACACAGATTCTATAGAAAAAATTTTAAGATCGCTATCCGGCGACAAAGGCGAACACCTGGGAAAAAGTCTGAAAATAAGCGGCAGGCGGGGAACGGACCAGCTTCGGGTATATGTGAAATTCTCCTGGCAGGAGATCCGACAGCGGATGGAATTGCGACATCACGCTGCATGGGTCATCCTTGAGACGATTATTTCCCGTCTCCCGGAAAGTCTAAGATCAGGCCAGGCAGAGGTTCTGGCTTCATTTTTCATCACTGATATCATGAATGCCATGGGGTCGGATGTTTTTCTGGCCGGGTTCAAAGGGGATGCCCGGTCCCTGGTCGAAAGCTGTCTTTTATATCTCCATGATGTTAAAATCATTACCTTGCAGAATGGCCTTGGTGTATTTCGACAGGCCATGACCCTTGCCCTGCTCCCGGAAAGCGAAAAACGCCGGTATACCCATGGCGACTATGAGCCCCTGTCCCATTTCTATGACCAGAAAAATGTCCAGGTCCATGTCATGGAAAAATATGCGCGGCTGGGCCTGGAAAAAATCAAGACAGCCCTGAATTTTGTCGGCGATTATTTTTCCTCTTCCTATGATGCCTTCATTTCTCTATATTTTCCTCATGAAAAAAAGATTATCCGGACCGCCATGACGGCGGAAGTCTATAAAAAGGTTATCCAGTCCCTTGAAAATCCTGTCCAGGAAGCCATTGTTGCATCAGAACCTGAAAAAAACCTGCTGGTTCTGGCCGGTCCGGGGTCAGGAAAGACAAAAATCATTGTTCACCGCTGCGCCTGGCTGATCAAAGCCGTGTCCATTGATCCCGCTGCCATTCTGGTCCTGTGCTTTAACCACCAGGCCATGCTGGAACTTCGAAAGCGCATCAGAGCCCTTGCTGGCAGAAGTGCGGATTTTGTCACGGTCATGACCTATCACGGATTTGCCATGCGCCTGACCGGAAGATCGCTGATGGAAGCGCCCGTTAAATCCAAAGAAAACGGAATGGGTTTTGATACCCTGATTGATGAAGCGGTTGAGCTTTTATCCGGTAAAAAAGATGCGGCAGGAATTGAACCCGACGAAGCAAGGGAATATTACCTTGCCGGTTTTCGGTATATTCTTGTGGACGAATACCAGGATATTGATGAACGGCAGTACCGGTTCATATCCGCACTGACCGGCAGGCTTGAACAGAACAATGAAACAAAAATTTCCATCATGGCCGTGGGGGATGACGACCAGAGTATCTATGGATTTCGCAATGCAAATATAAAATTCATCCAGCAGTTTAAGCAGGATTATGATGCCGGAACTTTTTATCTCATGGAAAATTACAGGTCTTCATACCCGATCATCAATGCCTCGTCAGCCTTGATCGCCCTGAATGAAAATCGGATGAAAAAAAGTGAGCCCTGCCGGATCAACAAAAAAAGAAAACATGAGAAACATCGATATGAGATCATGGAAAAAAAAGACCTTGTCCAGATGGTCCATGCCCCGGATATTCCATCCCAGGCCGTTTTTGTTGCCGGGACTATCCGGCAGATGCTGGACCGTAACCCGGATTTAAAACCGGAAGACATTGCCGTGGTGTCACGCCTGGGCATTTCATATCCTCCCCTGGTCGCCTTAAGAATGGCTCTGGCCGGAGAAAAGATAAATTTCAGCTATTCCATGAAAAACAATCCCGGCTTTCCCATGATCAGGATCAGGGAAATTCAGACGTTTATCCGATATCTGGAGTCTATCAAAAAGGAGAGCAGACGGCCATGTGATCTGAACCAAGAGGTCATGG
>JFJP01002143.1_pt1 | contig 13818 bp, 17 predicted proteins | sample 431651 | NCBI WGS metagenome assembly JFJP01 (sample SAMN02602958, study PRJNA72255) | Microbial mat metagenome, whole genome shotgun sequencing project. | biome: fresh water; feature: sink hole; material: water; isolation source: purple microbial (photo- and chemosynthetic) mats found in... | reverse complement strand
GGGGTTGCTATAGCTAACGATGGAATGAGTGCGAGTAAGGCAATTAGTGATTTGGTCATCAGCACCTTTCAAATTTTCGGTCTACGCCAAGCAGAGCGAATATCTTCAAATCGATATAATTATCGCAGTACATGCTCGCAACTCGAATCGATTATTGCTCAAGCATAGTCAACATTCAGACAACGAATTTATTAGTGGTTTCGTTCAATCCTTTTGCGGCATCAATCATTCTGTTTGCTTCATTCACACAGAACTTCGTCAAGTCCGAGACGCTTTCTGTCCGTACTTGACTATCCGACATACGATTCAGAACGATGCCTACCAGCATCTGTTGATCGTCAGCAGATTCTCTTACCGCCTCTACCGAAGTCTTCATGTCGGCGGTCGCTTGCTCAATCTGAGAGAATATCTCAGAAGATGATTTTGCGGCGTGAAGACCATCTACCACGGCCTTAGCATTCTCTTCAGATATGCTGACGGTTGAGGCGACATCATTGCTCACCCGTTTTAGCACAGCATCAATTCGGGTAGTCGCTTGCGCAGCTTGTTCTGATAGTTTTCTAACCTCATCTGCTACAACAGCAAAGCCACGACCTTGTTCGCCTGCTCGAGCAGCTTCGATTGCTGCATTCAATGCGAGAAGATTGGTTTGGTCTGCGATTGCTCGAATCGCTGATACAGCGGTCTCTACTTCCTTGGCGCTGATGGCGAGACTGTTAGCATTTTGCGATATCTTTTTGCTGGCTTCATCCAATACTGAAATCGCTTTCTCTGAGGCGGCAACCTGCGACACACCATTGCGTACTAGTTCGTCCGCGGAAGAAGCGCTACTTCCTGCTTTGTCTGACAGTTCGAGAATGGAGTTGGCAGCATCAGCCATCCCATTGATCACCTTAACGATCTCATCTGCATTTTGGCGGTATTCGTTCATGCTTGTACCTAGAGACTGCATGGAGGAGCCGATTTCACGAGCGGTTGTGTCTACCGAGTTAGCAGAATGAGCGATTCCATTAAGTGTCTCGCGTAGGCTCGCTGCCATTGCATCAAACCCTTGTGTGATTTCGCCGACTGTATCTGTGCTACGTATGCCACATCCCTCACGCAGATCTCCTTTACCGATACGTTCCGCAGCAATTGCAACAAGCCGTAATTTACGCACCAGAATCAATTCGAGTAGTTTTAGATTGGCGATACCAATCGTGATGCCCGCAACAATACAACCTAAGAAGAACCATAGGAACATGCCTTCTTTCCAATTGACGAAGAAGTTGGCATAAATTGGGAAAATCAAGCCCATCGTTAGGCCGAAGCCTAAAAATGAATACTTGATGCGCCTTAGAATAGAGCTATCTTTTTCCGACATAAATCCTCCAAGCAATATCCATACGGATGGTCAATTTCAGTTTGGCATGGAAGAGCTATCGGCACTGAATAATCAACCTTTAGCAAAGAAAGACAAGAAATCTAGATACTTACAACTCTTTCAAGATATCGTGCGCGATAGAGTAATCGAGGATTGTTCGGGTCATCGGTGAAGGCGGATCGGTCATGCAGCACGTTGTTGCACAACAATCCCATGCCTGATTCCATCTTCAGTCGGTGGATGTGCGCAGAATCTGAAGCGAGAATCTGTTCCAACTGGGCGACAGCCGCTAGTGTGATTGCATCCTGTTTCCATTCGATACTGCGGGTACGGGCTGTATATCGCATATGTAGATGCCCCTGCATATCGATCGAGAACACGGGACCTGTCTGGGCCTCGCGTACGCCGTCGAACTCATCCTCGCGCGCAGGGATGGTCATCACATCAGAGGCGGAGAGGGCGCGAATGAAATCAGGATTTTCATCTCGCAACATCAGATAGGCGATCTCGTGGTCCATCACTCGGTTCTCACCACCGATGCCAGCGTTTTGCGCGCAGTGCAGCACCATGCCACGTATCCGTCTTTCTGGTGGATTGTAGTAACCGTCGGTGTGCCATTTGATGGCGCGATCGGTGTAGGGGATGTAAGTCTGACGCTGGTTGTCTGGATTGCTGACCGTGATGCGTGAGATGCCTAGTTTGTCTGCTAACCAATTGGCATCTAACTGGATGAGTCCAAATTGCGCTCCAAAATCGCGCAACATACGTTCATCCATTTCCACGTCACTGGCATAGATGGCCATGTTGCAGTGATGGCAACGATTGAGTAATGCATTGCATTCGGATTCAGTTACGCGGGTGGGATCTTTGATCTCCACAATCAACTCGTTGGTATCCACCATTGCAAGAGCGAGTTTCTTATCTCGCCAGCGAAGATAGGAATCCGTGTCACCAAGATCAAAGGGGGAAGTCAATTCAATCCCCACTGGTGTTGGCGCGGCGACGTGGCTGGCGAGGTTCGCTTTCTAGCAAGTTACGGAACGTCTTTTCTAGCATCTCGACCGCTTCAGGTGCTTCGATGCTCATCATCTGATCGATGATCCACCAGCTATCTTTGTCGTCCATCACTTGCTCCATGCAGAAGGCGAGATAGCGCGTGAAAGAAAAATCAGGCCCTGTTTCTCCATATCCGAATTCGGCGTATTCATCAAAGCGCTGGTTGAGACGGTCGATGAAACGGCGCTTGCAATCGGCCATCTCGCCACTCAATAAACGGCTCTCGTTCTCCGCGTGGGTCTCCGCAACGCGGTTCGCCAAGGTCGACGTGAAAGTGAACCGGTCCTCTGCGGACAAGCGTCTGTGCGCGATGCGATCGGCGACCTGGACTTGGAACAGGAGGAACTCGGTGAGGAAGGCAAAATATTGAGGCCCGACCGCGATCTCGAACTTTGCATTGCGCGTGTTCTTCAGCGCATTGTCGGCGATGCGGTAGATGACGAAAGACAACGCCCCAGCGAGCTCTGCTGGGGTGTGATCACGGCCGGCTTTGAACCAATTGCTCTTGATGCGCAATTCTTATCCCTTACGGATGTAGAACTGGTGAACGCCAAGTGCGATATCGACTGTATCTAGCAGGGTCATTCCAGTTGCTGCTGCCCATCCGGTGATGTCGGACTCCACACCGGGACAGTCGCTGGTCAACTTCAAAACTTCACCCGCCTGCATGCCGTTCAAGAGTTTCTTTGCTTCAACGATGGGGCCAGGGCAGACCGAGCCACGGATGTCTAGTTCAACATGGACTTTGGGCAATTTGGAGGACGATCCTTTCTGGATGTAATAGCCAGTGCCCCCTTCGGGATGCTTTTCCGATTTTAGAATCTGGTTGCCAGTATGTTTTGCCCATGCGAAGAGGTCATCCTGCGTGCCCGGACAATCAGATATCAGTAGCAAGACCTGCCCTGCGGTCAGTTCATCGACCATGCGCTTGGCACCGATGAGCGGCTTGGGGCAGGAAAGACCCTTCATATCGATCACCATGTTGACCATTTCTGTATTCATTCGATTCTCCTTAACCAAGATGGCTGCGCACCAACTCTAATGATATTCCCTTGACGCAATCGCAAACTCAGTAACCCCCCTTGCCTTTAGGTTGTGGCAGTCCTGCCACTTTAGCTGCCTGTTTGGCGGGGCCGACAGGGAATAGGTCGTATAGGTCTTTGCTCTCTGCTTCCGGCCAAAACTCATTGACACCTTTGAGCATGTTGCGGAAGTTGGGTGTATGGCCTTCGTCGCGGAATTGATCGCGCATGTAATTGATGACCTCCCAGTGTTTTGGCGTCAGTTCTATACCTTCAGCTGCAGCGATGACGTTCACTACTTCTTCGCTGAGATTCGCTTCGATCAGATAGCCCTCTGCATCGGTCTCAAGTTCGTTGCCTGCTACTGTATAACTCATTGCACATCCTCCATTCAAAGAAATCCCACTCAGCTATCAGTCCAGATCGGAGATGGCTTTGTAGGGAACAAAAATACCGCATCCGTAGCGACGGTCGGCACCCAAACCAATGTACTGCAAGCGTAGTGAGGCTTCTGGCTTAAGGTCGTGAATGACCAAGCTGTAGCCGTGGATCGTGCGATCCGGTGCTTCCATGCGGTTACGCATACCGCATATGAGTTTCCCCAGAACACCTAACTCGGTTAGGCGTGTCGCCACTTCTTGCAGGAACACTGACTCATCCTCATGGCCAGTCACCAAGTGGGCGTGCAGGGTGGGGTAAGGCTGTATCTGACGTATCTTGCCTGCGCCAAGTTGAAGCGTAGCATCGTCGACTTCGAGCGCTTTGCCGGCAAGGTGCTTGATATGCTCGGCGAGGTGGGCGGGAACGCGCAACACCAACTTGGCGCGCTTGGGTATCAACATGCCGCTCGCGCTGTTGGACGTTTTGATCGGGAGTACGCCGACCATGTCATCCTCTTCCAACGTGGGTGCATGGCGAGCCAAGGCGCCCCAGAGTGCGAAAGGATAGGCAGCCGGCAGTGTCTCGCCACTGATGTCGAAGACGGCATCGATCATTTCTGAAACGTTTTTAGTCATGGGATTCGGTTTCTTGGCCAGTCGCCCATTCTTGCATATCCTTCGCCCATAGCTTGGCGGTGGCAGGGTCGATATCGAAGATGGTGAAGCGCTTTCCCTCGCGGATACGGATGCGCAACAGGCTCATGCCGCCTTCGGCATGGTCGATCTGCTGTAGCTCGATCTCTTGCGATCCAAGCGGGACTTTGAATTTTGACAATGCAACGATTTCAGCCATAGGTGTTCACTGTGAGCATTAATGTGGGGCGGGAGTCTATCCTCAATCGAGCTGAGTTTGAAATACTACTCGGGGACGGATTGATACCACCCGTAAGGGTTATGAAAAATACCCGCTACGGGTGATGGTTAGCCTAGTTGATGCCCCGTAGTATGCTGAACCATCAAGAAATTGGGCGCATTAGGCTGCGCTGATGGAAGAGCCCAACCGAATCAACCGTTTGAAACACTATCCCGTATGTGCCGGGTCATTAAAACTAGTTGTCGGCCCGTAGTTGTGGGTAAACCGACTGAAAGGAAATATTATGGCGAAGAAGATGCATGATACCCCCAACCTCGATCAACTTGAGGATGGTCCGTGGCCAAGTTTTGTGACCGGATTGAAAGATCTGGCCAAGGAAAAGGACTATGTAGTTGATCTGCTAGGTCAGCTGGAAGAATCCTACAAGACCAAAAAAGGTTACTGGAAGGGCGGCACAGTTGGTGTATTCGGTTACGGTGGCGGTGTCATTCCTCGTTTTACCGAACTGAAGAACGCAGACGGCACGCCAAAGTTCAAAGATGCGGCGGAGTTCCACACCTTGCGCGTCATGCCCCCTCCTGGCATGCACTACGACACAGGTACATTGCGTCAATTCTGTGACATCTGGGAAAAGCATGGTTCTGGTCTGATCGCGTTCCATGGTCAATCTGGCGACATCATGTTCCAAGGCGCGACGACTGAGAATGTACAAAAAGCGTTCGATGAGATCAATGAGATGGGCTTCGACCTCGGTGGTGCGGGCCCTGCGGTACGTACTTCCATGTCTTGCGTGGGTGCGGCACGTTGCGAACAATCCTGCTACGACGAAGCGCAAGCTCATCGTGCTGTGTTGAATACCTTCTTGGATGATATCCACCGCCCATCACTGCCTTACAAATTCAAATTCAAGTTCTCCGGCTGCCCTAACGATTGTATGAACTCGATACAACGTTCTGACATGGCGGTGATCGGCACATGGCGTGACAACATCCGTACTGACGAAGCAATGGCTAAGAAATGGTTCGCCAAGCACGGTATGGATGAGTTGGTTAATGATGTGGTCGCACGTTGCCCAACTAAGACCTTCCAGTTGAAAGAAATCAAAAACATCAAGAAATCTGACAGCATCACCAGCGTTGCTGTGAGTGATACACATGCGATCGAGATTGACAACCGTGACTGCGTACGTTGTATGCATTGCATCAACGTCATGACAGGAGCGTTGTCTCCAGGAAAGGATAAGGGGGCATCGATTCTTGTAGGCGGTAAGAGTCACCTGAAGATCGGTGGTCTGTTGGGTACAGTGATCATCCCGTTCATGAAATTGGACACTGAAGAAGACGTCGAGAAATTGGTCGACTTCGCGCAACGCACCATCGACTTCTTTGCCGAGAATGCATTGGAGCACGAGCGTACCGGCGAGATGATCGAGCGTATCGGTCTGTCCAACTTCCTTGAGGCGATGGAGATTGAAGCTGATCCAGCCATGGTCAACTCGCCACGTATGAACCCATACGTGCGTACGGATGGTTGGGAAGCCGAAGTTGCTAAGATCAATGCTAAAAAGCAAGCTGCCTGAGGAGAATAGAGAATGAACCAAGCTGTTGCTGCTGCACCCGTCGCTAAACGCAAGCCTAAAGAGACTGGCGTTCCTGAAAACAAGAAATATCTTCATCCATTGATGGTGAAGAATTACGGTAACTGGAAATACCACGATCGTCCTCGTCCAGGCGTATTGCACCATGTAGCACATTCTGGTGATGAGATCTGGTCTGTACGTGCTGGTACCGCACGTCAGATGGATATCTTCACGATCCGTAAGTTGTGCGACATCGCTGATAAGTTCGCTGAAGGTCGTGTGCGTTTCACTATCCGCTCCAACATCGAATTCATGGTGTCCGACGCGAAGAAGGTAGACCCGCTCATTGCTGAACTAGGAAAGCATGGCTTCCCAGTCGGTGGCACCGGTAACTCGGTGACGATGATTGCGCATACGCAAGGTTGGTTGCATTGCGACATTCCGGGAACGGATGCTTCCGGTGTGGTGAAAGCCTTGATGGATGAGTTGCATGAAGAATTTATTCGTGAAGAAATGCCTAACCGCGTCCACCTTTCTACCTCTTGCTGTGAGATCAACTGTGGTGGTCAGGCTGACTTGGCTATCATCGTGCAACACACCAAGCCTCCAGTCATTAACCATGATCTGGTTGCCAACGTGTGCGAGCGTCCTACCGTAGTGGCGCGTTGCCCAGTTGCTGCTATTCGTCCTGCGATGGTGAACGGGAAGCCGTCTCTTGAGATCGATGAATCCAAGTGTATGTGCTGTGGTGCTTGCTACCCACCATGCCCGCCGATGCAGATCAACGATCCAGAGAATTCCAAGTTGGCGATCTGGGTCGGTGGTAAGAACTCCAACGCACGTGGCAAACCGACCTTCATGAAGATGGTTGCTTCTGGATTGCCAAACAATGCGCCACGTTGGCCTGAAGTGGCTGAAGTCGTGAAGAACATCCTGACTGTATACAAAGAAGATGCACGTCCTTGGGAGCGTCTCGCAGATTGGATCGACCGTATCGGCTGGCCACGTTTCTTCGAGAAAACAGGCTTGCCATTCACTAAGTATCTGATTGACGATTGGCGTGGTTCACGTGCGAACTTGAATTCGTCCACGCACATCCGTTTCTAAAAAGGGCGTAGGCAATGAAATTTGGAATCGTAGTCAACGAAGGGCCGTATCAGCATCAGGCAAGCGATTCTGCTTACCTGTTTGCTAAAGCGGCTATCGCCAAAGGGCATGAAGTATGGCGCGTGTTCTTCTACCACGATGGTGTGAATAACGCATCCAAGCTGACCGAGCCTCCGCAGGATGACCGCAATATCGTGAACCGTTGGACTAAGTTGGCTGAAGAACACAAGGTCGATTTGGTGGTGTGTGTGGCAGCGGCGATGCGTCGTGGCATACGCGAAGAGAATTTGGCGGCGGGCTTTCGTATTTCAGGTCTTGGCCAATTGGTTGAAGCCGGCACGAAATGTGATCGTCTGATCACGTTCGGCGATTAAGGAGAGACGAGATGAGCGAAGGTGCTGTAAAAAAATTCATGTTCGTCAATCGCAAGGCTCCGTATGGAACGATCTATGCCTTGGAATCCTTGGAGGTGGTGTTGATCACTGCCGCTTTTGATCAGGATGTCTCTTTGGTCTTTATGGATGACGGCGTCTATCAATTGAAGAAGGGCCAACAGACCAAAGGCATTGAGACCAAAAACTTTTCGCCTACCTACCGTGCGTTGGAAGGTTATGACATCGAGAAGTTGTATGTCGAGAAGGAATCTTTGGAAGCGCGTGGCCTGAGCGAGGATGATCTGCTGGTGGATGTCACCGTACTGGGGCGTGCTGAGATGGGCGCATTGATGAACGAACAAGACGTTGTCTTGAGTTTCTAAGGGGGCGCAATGTTACATATCATCAATAAATCACCCTTGAGCAACAGTTCATTGGATAGTTGTTTGCGGGTCGCTGCCCCTGGCGATATTTTACTGACTGAAGATGCGGTATATGCTGCGACTACAGGTAATGCTTTCGAAGGAAAATTGCGCGAGGCGATGGGGCGTTTCAAGGTATATGTCTTGCAACCTGACTGGGATGCGAGAGGTCTCGGCGATCGTCGTATCGAGGGCGTGTCGGCAGTTGATCACGGTGGTTTCGTCGATCTGACTATCAGTAATAACAGTTGCCAATCTTGGCTGTAAGTAGCATCAATCTTTGGGAGAACTAGCATGGCAAGTATCGAAGTAGGCGGCAAATCATACGAGACGGACGAAGAGGGTTACTTGGTCAATTTGGCTGAGTGGAATCCAGAAGTCGGTGTTTATCTGGCTGGTACGGAAAGCGTAGACTTGACCGACCAACACTGGGAAGTCATCAACTTCCTGCGCGAATATTTCGAGGAGTATCAGATTGCTCCAGCAGTTCGCGTGTTGACAAAGGCGATCGGCAAAAAACTGGGCCCTGAGAAAGGTACCAGCGAGTATCTCTATGGTCTGTTCCCGTACGGCCCAGGCAAGCAAGCTTGCAAGATTGCAGGTCTGCCTAAGCCAACTGGCTGCGTTTGATCTAGCTTAAGGATAGGGCACATTCATGGCGAGCGTCGTTTTCGGAATCGTGTTTTACCTCGCCACCCTCCTGTTCGTGGTGGGTGTGCTCTATCGAATCAATACCTACGCTAGAACACCAGCACCACTGAAGATACCCACGACACCTGCGCCCATCACAAAGGGGGGGGTGATACTGCGCATGACGCGCGAAGTGGTGTTCTTCGAAAGTCTGTTCAAGGCCAATCTATGGACTTGGGCTGCGGGCTGGTTGTTCCATGCGGGCTTGGCCTTAGTGACACTGCGTCACTTGCGTTATTTTACCGAGCCTGTATGGAGCTGGATTGCGTTCATCCAACCATTCGGTATCTATGCGGGTATCGCCATGTTGTTGGGCTTGTGTGGATTGTGGGCTCGGCGTTTATTAGTTGAGCGTATCCGCTACATCTCGACCCCATCTGATCATTTGATGTTGGTGTTGCTGATTGGAATCGCTGCTACTGGATTGTTGATGAAGTTCGTGGCTCATACCGATGTGATCGCAGTAAAGAGTTTTTTCATTGGCTTGATGCATCTGAACATTCTGACGCTTCCGGCTGATCTGTTGTTGATTGTGCACCTATCATTGGTTGTGGCACTCCTGGTCGTGTTTCCCTTCAGCAAATTGCTGCATGCACCAGGGGTCTTTTTTTCGCCAACGCGGAATCAGACCGACAACCCGCGCGAGAAACGCCATCTGAGTGCTTGGGCTGCCAAGTTGGAATCGGAGAAATAGTATGGCGGATATCACAGCACCAGCCTATCGCATCATCCCTATTGTGCCGAAGTTGATTCCGGGTGCGATGGAAGGGAAGGGGCCATTTGTTGCCAGCGACAAAATCAATGAGGCTATCGGATTCCCTGGAAAGTTGGTCGAAGACTGGCACGACAAAGCAATCGCCAAGATGGGCGAATTGTTGTCCAAATATCGCTCACTAAAAGTCTATATGGATGCATGCGTGCACTGCGGCGCGTGCTCCGACAAGTGCCATTATTTCATCGGCACGCAAGATCCAAAGAACATGCCTGTTGCGCGCCAAGATTTGATGCGCAGCGTATATCGTCGGTATTTCACCTTGCCAGGCAAGTTTTTCCCCAAGCTGGTCGGTGCGCGCGATCTGACGCGCGAAGTGCTAGACGAGTGGTTCAACTATTTCAACCAGTGTTCCGAATGCCGTCGTTGTTCGGTGTTCTGTCCCTACGGTATCGATACTGCAGAAGTGACGATGGCGGCACGCGAGATTCTCGACTCCGTTGGCTATGGACAGAAGTATTCCAACGAGATCATCGGCAAGGTGCACAAGATTGGGAATAACTTAGGTCTGCCTGGTCCTGCCCTGCGGGATACGCTAGAAGGTTTGGAAGAAGATGTAAAAGATGCCACTGGTGTCGATGTGAAATTCCCGATGGACGTGAAGGGAGCGGAAGTGTTGCTCATCACACCATCCGCCGATTTCTTTGCTGAGCCACATATCGACAGTTTGATCGGTTATGCCAAAGTGTTCCATGCAACCGGTACCACCTGGACACTGTCTTCGATGTCATCCGAGGCAGGTAATTTCGGTATGTTCATCGGCAACTATGACCAGTTGCGCGCCATTGCGATGCGCATCCGTCAGGCAGCGCTAGAGTTGGGCGTCAAACGCATCGTTGTGGGCGAGTGCGGTCACGCATGGCGTGTGGCTTATAGTTTCTGGAACACACTAAATGGCGTGGGCGACGGTGCTGATGCAGACGATAAATTCGCGCAGATGTTGCAAAAGCAACTCGATCATCGATACAAGCAGCCTATGCATATCTGCGAGTTCACTTGGGATGCGGTTCAGGCAGGCACACTAACGTTCGACAAGTCACTGAACGACAAACACATCATCACTTTCCACGATTCTTGCAACGTGGCGCGCGGTTCGCGCATGGGAGATTACGCAGGTGGGCAGTTCGACATCCCACGCAATATCATCAAAGCGTGCGCTAATAATTTTGTCGAGATGGATCCCCGTACTACGCGTGAGCAGACCTTCTGCTGCGGCGGTGGGGGTGGACTATTGACTGATGACTTGTTGGATTTGCGCGTCAAAGGTGCTTTGCCGCGTATGGAAGTGTTGCAACAGGTAAAGGATGATCATGGCGTGAATTTTATGGCGACGATCTGCGCGATCTGCAAGGCTCAGTTCACCAAGGTTCTACCCATATACGGATTTGATAGAAGAGTGGTCGGCGGGGTACACCAGCTGGTCAGCAATGCAATTATTCTTGGCGAAGATAAATAATTCACTGGAGGCAACATGTCTGAAACAACCGCAACCCCTCAAAACATCACTTTCCGCCGCTACAAAGATGGCGACAGCAAAGTCAAGCGTTGGAACGAGCAGATATTCCAAGCTAGCTACACGCATAAATGTCCAACCTATGTTCAGTCGACACCGCCATGCCAGGGTAGTTGTCCAGCGGGTGAAGATATTCGTGGTTACTTGTCCATCGTTCGTGGAACTGAAAAGCCACCCGTTGGGGCTGATGGAAAGCCGACCATGCCTTGGCAAGAATATGCCTGGCGTCGTTTGACCGAAGCTAACCCATTTCCTTCAGTGATGGGGCGAGTATGTCCTGCACCGTGCGAGTCAGGATGTAACCGCAATGCCTTGGAAGATCACGTGGGCATCAATTCAGTCGAGCATTTCCTTGGCGAATATGCGATCACGAATAAATTGGCATACAGTACCAAGGCAACCCCTTCCGGTAAGAAGGTGGCTGTCATCGGCGGTGGACCAGCGAGCTTATCTTGCGCTTATCAACTCACGCTGAAAGGCCACGAAGTAACCGTATTTGACGACCATGAACATCTGGGGGGCATGATGCGTTATGGCATCCCTGGTTTCCGTACCCCGCGAGAAGTGTTGGATGCTGAGATCCAGCGCATCATTGATCTGGGTGTAAAGACTCGCATGAACTGCCGTATCGGCACTGATATTACGTTGGAACAGATCCGTAAAGATTTCGATGCGGTGTTCCTCGGAATGGGCGCACAGGCGGGTCGTGCACTGCCGCTGGCGGATAGTGCAGCACCGAACGTGGTCACAGCGACGGCTTTCCTAAAGGCATTCAACGACGGTCGTCTGCAACATGTGGGCAAACGTGTCGTGGTCGTGGGCGGTGGCGATACTTCTATCGACGTGGCGACGGTTGCGCGCCGATTGGGTCACTTAGAGAGTTCTTCCCCAACTGATTTCGAACAAGCAATTACAGGTCAGATGGCACATGATGTGGCTGAAGTCTCTGTGAAGCAAGGTGCTAACGTTACGCTGACTTCGATATTCAATATCGACAAGATGCAAGCTAACAAGCACGAGATCGAGCAGGCTTTGGCGGAAGGTATCGCGATTCGCGGTAGCTTGGCTCCCGTGTCTATCGTGCGCGGTGCGGACGGACGCGCAACAGCACTTCGCGTGATCCAGTGCGAAGCGAAGTTCGTTGGCAGCAAGTTGGAGATCAAGAACATAGAAGGAACGGAACAAGACATCCCCGCTGATCTGATCGTGTCAGCGATCGGCCAAGCGGTCGATTTCACCGGATTGGAAGAGTTCAATAATGGCAAGGGTGCAGTCAGCACCGACAAGAACTATCTAGTCGCGGGGCAAAAAGGCGTGTTTGCAGGTGGTGACATCATTCGTCCACACTTGCTGACTACTGCGATTGGTCATGGTTCCATCGCTGCGGATGGCATACATAATTACCTGAATGGTCAAGACTTGGAGAAGCGTCCAAAGATCGACGCCCATCAATTCGATTTGATGCGCAAGATGATGGAAAAGGGTCTGGAAGTTAAGAATACGCATGAGCCATTGCGCGGTACGGACACATCCAATGTGGCCATCCACAACTTTGACGACCGTTCGGATCGTTATGTCATCCCGCACGAAAAACTATTCATGGGTCACTTCTCTATCGTGGCGCGCAACAAGCGTAATGTCGTCACCTTGAATGAACAAGAGGCGCTAGGTAACTTTGACGATCGTTTGGGGGTGTTGCTGCAAGATCAAGCGGTGGCTGAGGCCAAGCGTTGTATGAGTTGCGGTATGTGCTTCGAGTGTGACAACTGTGTGATGTATTGCCCACAAACAGCGGTATTCCGTGTGCCAAAAGCAAAATCGACACTCGGACGTTATGTGGACACTGATTACAACAAGTGTATCGGTTGCCATATCTGTGCGGATGTCTGTCCTACTGGCTACATTCAAATGGGCTTGGGTGAGTGATGAAGCGCCTCGTATTGCTGCTCTTGTGTCTCTGCGTTCCTGCGGCTTGGGCGGTGGAGTCGAGTCTGCCTAAGATCGACATCGGCAAGGGCGGCGAGTGCGTGAAGGATGTGCAGTGGATGCGCAAGAATCACATGCACCTACTCGTGCACCAACGGGATGAGACGGTGCATAAAGGTGTGCGTGAAGTGACGAATAGTCTTAAGAACTGTATCGAATGCCACGCTAGCATCAAAGACGACAGCGTAATCGCTCGCGAAGACAGCTTTTGTGTGGCCTGCCACAAATACGAAGCGGTAAAACTAGATTGTTTTGAATGTCATTCGGGTGTGCGCAAGAGTGCATGGCTGAAGAGGAATGCCAAATGAGCGACATCAATCTTCAGCGCAGGAACTTTTTGAAGACAGCAGCAGGTGCGGCGATGGTCACCGTGGCGCCGGGTATGTTGTTGTTCGATGTTGCCCATGGGAATCCTCAATCAGTCGGCAAGGTGCGCTGGGGCATGCTCATCGACACTGCTGCTTGTGTGCCGGGATGTAATGACTGCGTGACGGCTTGCAATAAAGAGAACGGCTTATCTGGCGGCACTTCTGCAACTGATCCTCAATGGATACGAAAGATCGAGATCAAGGACATCAGTAGCGGACGCGAAGTGTCGTTGCCGATGATGTGCCAGCACTGTGAGCATCCACCTTGTGTAGATGTATGTCCTACAGGCGCGTCATTCAAACGGATGGACG
>JFJP01039907.1_pt1 | contig 13821 bp, 19 predicted proteins | sample 431651 | NCBI WGS metagenome assembly JFJP01 (sample SAMN02602958, study PRJNA72255) | Microbial mat metagenome, whole genome shotgun sequencing project. | biome: fresh water; feature: sink hole; material: water; isolation source: purple microbial (photo- and chemosynthetic) mats found in... | reverse complement strand
GGACCGTTGGGACCGTTGGGACCGTTGGGACCGTTGGGACCGTTGGGACCGTTGGGACCGTTGGGACCGTTGGGACCGTTGGGACCGTTGGTTTTAAATTTTTAAATCTTTTTTCTTTAGGTATAGATTTAGTTTTACTTACACTAAATCCAGTTGTTTCTGATAATTCATCTTCAAATAAAATCGGGTCAGCTGTACATCTGCAAAAATAATCTTCACCTGGATGCCCAGTATTTTCGGGGGGTTCATCCCACGAGAAAATTTTTCCGTGATTTTTTTTATGCTCTGGTCTAACCGATTCATCTTTTGATGTTATCCATCTATAATGTGTTATACCTGCATTTCTCATTCTACCTTGAACCAAACGTCCATTTGTTTTTAAAATTTGGTCTCGTGCTATAGCACGGGCGGATGTATAAGAAGTTTGCATAAGCTTAGAAATTTCATCTGCTAAATCGTCAGGTTGTAAACCCTGATTATTGATAAAAATATCAATCAATCCATCCTTTATGGATTGTTCTTTAACTTTCATTAAGTTCACATTATACTCTACAAATTTGGTTAGTTGCCCTTGTAAATATGCATCGTCTTCAAACAAATTTATGGCAACGGAACTATTATACCCACGATTATTATAGTTATTTTTTCTATTTGTTGATTGTATCTTATCAAAAGTTAAAGTTAAGTTTTTTATAAATGTCTCTTTGCTTATGATAAAATCGCTAAAAACATTTAAGTTTTTTATATTCATTTCAAACTGTATACCGCTATCAAATTTTATCTTTTTTGGTTTGGATAGTTCGATATCTTCTATCATAAGTTTATCAAGTGCATTCTCAATCAACGATTTAAAAATGTTTGATAAAAATAGATTATATTGTTGAATAATTTTATTCATTTCCATTGTTAAAACTCTTTTTTAAGAATTCAGGAATTTCAAAATTTGGTGTGGCTAAAATCCTTTTTTGGATATCTTCTATTTGTTCATCGTCTGGATAAAGATATGTCATCTCGCCATTTTTAAAGCGAGTTTTTATAATCTCATCTGATGTATACAATCCGCTTGTTATTAGAGAATTGTCTATCTGTACTTGTTTAAGGTTGTTATCTAGTTTTTGGGTCTCATTAATTGGTTTAGGATGTACAAATTCTATTGAACACGCTAAAGTAGAATTTTTTAAGAAGTTTTTAAGAAGTATAGTAATGAAACTTTCAAAATTTGGTGTGATTTTATCTTGATAATCCTCAATCGAACCATACCAATTTTCTAAATCACTTTCACCGGTTGCATTTAATCCAGCCGGTGACATACCGAATAAGATCGTCATTGGCATATCACAAGCGCCCGCAATTTTAGCTTGTAATTCGTTTATAATTTGTGGGATGTTAGAAAAGTTGGCATTAAATTGTTGAAATTCTTCTTCTTTATCTAGTATTAAAGCTTTATGTACAGATCTCTGTCTATTTGCTAGGCCTGTTGAAATTCTTCTTCTTTATCTAGTATTAAAGCTTTATGTACAGATCTCTGTCTATTTGCTAGGCCTAGTCTTTTTGCAATAGCCTCATATTGACCGGCTTGAACACTATCATAATAATTTGGTAGTTTATAAACAGCGGTTTCCGCTTTAGATAGTAAACCCTCGACAGCCTGCCATGACACACCATAAGATTTTAAATCCTCATATACAACCTGTAATACTGATAAATCGAGATTCATTAGTCTATCTTGTATATCAACAGGTGCACTTATCCCGTCAAATTTTAAATATCTTGTATGGTGCACGGGAATACCACTTATTGAAATTATCTCTTTAGTTTTTTGGGTAGAATGATAATTATACTTTGATATAGTAAAGTAATCGGGGTGGATATCTTTTAAAAAATCCAAAGTCATTAGATTAGACTCATATTGTAAGTTATTATCACTATCTAAACCAAAAAAGAGAATAGAATTACCGTATAATCTTGACCAGTAACAACATTTTTTAAATGTATCTAATGCTTTTAAAGAAGTAAGATATTTATAGAATAGATCATGGTCAAATTCTATATTGCTTTTTATAGTAAACCCGCGCTTGAATGCACTATCTACAATCTTACATATAATCTTATTTGCCAGTGCATTGTAAGCAAATAAATTTGATAACTCGTTTATACTTAGATATCCACTTACAAATTTTGTTTGGTTATTGGGATCTGTATTATCCCCAAAACCAAAAATTGTATTTATCCAACTATCTAATTTTATCATATCCAATTACCCACTGTAGATTTTTTAGTATATACCATTTCATAGACATTTGTTTTATCCCAAGCAGATACTGTTTTTTTCGGTTGCCCATCATTAGCATATTCTATTACGTATCCATCTGTACTCGATACAAGTAGATAAACTTTTATAGTATCATCACCCTGATTTGCAAAGTATGATAATTTTGATTTGTTTAAACCGATAGAGATAGGAGTGTTTAAGTATTCGGCTCTAAAATTAGACAGAGTATCAATCAATAATAATTTTTTTGGTGCATTAGAAAAACCTTTAGTTATAGCTAAAATATAATCGTCAAACATCACATAATCACTAAATTTATCATTACTATTAACAGTTTTTAAAAGTGTTTGAATTCCATTTTGTAGGTTAAGTAAAGTATAATAATACTGTGTAAAAGTGCTATTTGCTGTTTCAATTAACGCGTGTTTACCAACATAATCAAATTTACAATTTGTTATAATTGTATTCGGATCATTATTAACGAAAAAGTAATCAATGGAACCATTATATACAACAATTGTATGATTATGGGTTGTATCAAAATTTGCAAAAAAGTATGTTATCTCACCATATGTAATATTCCAGTAATTATACTCATTGTAACTGTTTGCACTACTTGATAGAATACCAACATTAATATTATTATCATCTTCTATATCTGAATAAAAAATGTTTGCTGTCCAACTTGGCGTTAAACTTAAAAATGGTGATGATTCAAGGGTATAACAAATGTTTTGAGATACGGTTGGGTTTTCAGTTGTACTAGATGCCCATGATGTAAATGTATCCCGCGCCGGATGTTTTCTGACTTGTATAGCACTTTGACTTGTATTGTGTGCTAACATTAACCAAGAATTTTCAATTTGATTGAATGCAATATCTCTAATAGAATAACCTACTACTGTATTGGGCTGTGGGCTGTAAATCCATTTATCACGATTAATACTACATACGAATAATAGTGGATTCCCCTTAGGGTTATTATCGTTTAATTTATATCCAATATTATGTTTTAAATTATTATATAATGGTTTTTTAATTACATGCGTGTAATCGCTCGAACCATTTAATACTTGACCCTCAAAATAATCAATATCTAAAAAACAACTATTTAAGTCTGGAAACTTACTATCTAGTGTTAAATCAATTTTACCGATAAATTTAAAATCAAATTTAAATGAATTGATTTTATTGGTTATATTATTTAATAAGAAGTTAAAATGTTCTGCAGTAAAAACATCCTGTGGTTTAACACCTTGATCTAAAAATTGATTCGTCGGTACTTGTTTGGTTGGTTGGCTATCCCAAATTTGACCACTATCATTAAAATTTGTATCACTCGCAAATTCATAATTTCTCATATACTTACCCCATACCCCATATTATTACCTGCATTTAAATCTAGTGTACTGGCAAACCCTTTACCAACATTAAATTTAAATTGGTTGTTTGAAGTTGAAATTCTAAAATCAATTTTACTACATATCGTTTTAGTTGACTTTAAGATATTAATTAAATCTTTATATTCATTAAATGAATTATTAAATGATAATATTGATATCTCAATATCTAAATATTTATTATTTAATATCTTAATTAAATCATTATTCGGTAATATTGATTTAATAATATTAATTATATTATTATATGTAAATGATGATTGTAATATATTATAATTACTTAATATTGTACTTCTATAATTAATATCATCTTTACCGCCCCTATTAATATTGAATATCTTACCTATTTTATCTAAATAATCCCCGCCAATATTAAAAATATTAATATCAGATACTTTTAATATTTCGTTATCAATAGTTTGACTTCTATCTGCAAAAATCGATATGAAAGTTTTATACTTTACAGCCTCACCCATTTTATAGATAACGCGCTTCAAAGCATTAATTTTATGGTCTTCTTTTTTGATTATCACTTATCACCTCTATTTATATATTTGTATTGTGGAAAAAACAAATGACCCAATAAGATAAAAAATGGAATGAATATGGTGGGTTGGTATTCCCATAAATCTAAAGTAATTTTTGATATTGTTGCATCCACATCATTTAGATAGAAGTAAACAATAGCATCCCATACACACCAAAAAATTATGGTAGTTATCATGATAAAAGAGGTGATAGTTTTAATCATAAGGTTGTTTCCTCAATTTCAATTTGTTTAATAATTTCATTAAATTCTCGTTGCGAGTCCGCAAGTCTATTATAAAAAGATCTTGATCGTCTATTCTCTTTTGGTGCAATCGAATCATTTCGGCCTGTTTGTCTACCAAAATTTGATTTTTCTCTTTTATCAACTCTAAGTTTTTTTGATAAAGATGTTTTATCACTATTATCGCAAGTATACAGAATAAACCCAAAATTCCATATTCGTTTAAAATGTTTGTATAGTCCATTTATCATTTGTTTAATTCCAAGTACATTTTATCTAAATAATCCCGTAATCTTTTTAATTTATCATTTAATAATAAATTTTCCATTTCTAATTCATTCGATTCATTCGATTCATTCGATTCATTCGATCCATTCGATCCATTCGATCCATTCGATTTACTTATCAAAGCCCACGATTCAAAACCAACTATACCATCAGCTTTTACACCATTTTTTTCTTGGAATTCTTTAGTGTAATTTTCAGTAATCGGACCAAAGTTACCATCCGCATTAATATTGTATCTATTTTTTATTAGGAAATTTTGCCATAATTTTACATCCTCATTAACAGATCCTAGCCTTAAAGTTTGTTTAGGGATACTGGAACCATCAGGCATCGTTTCGTTTAAAATTCTAACATGACTCGCTATGATACTTCTTAGGGCTTTGAAATGATTAATAATCCTATCCTCTTTGGTTTTTCCAAAACCCTCATAATATCTTGTATTATACATTTGTTCAGATACACTATAAATATCACCTTTTAAAGCTTTTTGTAAAACCACATCACGGCCGGCCGTTTTATACATAACTTTTAATAAATCTAAAGCGCCGTCAAATTCAGTTTCATAACTTTTAAAACATATTTGATATGGCTTTGAAGTACCGTCACTCTGTGGGCTTGTATCTGTGTATAAAAATGATCCGGTTGGACATACTCCATTTTGTGGTTTACAACATTGTATAGCGCCCCAATTATTCGAACCAACACCTGTATTTTTCCACGCCGTGCCTAAATTTGATTCAAGCTGTGCTACCCCGCGGGCTATCTGTATAACTGAATACGAGATATAAAAACCAAAAAATTGTTTACTTGCTTTGATTAGAATATCTGTTTTTGCTGTTAAAAATTCCTTACTTGTCATTTTTTACCTCACATATCAAAGTTAAAATTTCTGCAATCTTATCTACATTTTCTAATTTCTTTTTACAATCTTCTTTTGAAGTATCGCAACCATCCGTTAAAACGATTTTTGCTGTTAAAGCTGTTTGGATGATTTGAATGTTAGATGGATTGCAAGGATCTTTTCTATCAAACATCATACAAGATGATAAAAAAATACTAAGTAGAATAAAAGATATTGGGGTAGATATATACCTAATTTCTTTTTTTATTTCCTCTGGTTTTTGGTCCTCTGGTTTTTGGTCCTCTGGTTTTTGGTCCTCTGGTTTTTGGTCCTCTGGTTTCATAGTATCCTTTTTTTGTTCGTTATTTATTAAATGATATGTACCGATTGATTGAATGCCAGCCAAACCACCATTAAACAATGATAAAATTATCATTTGTTCTATAGTAATATTTGGTGTTTGACTTGACATAAAAACAGCTGTTAAAAATGATATAATTACTGGATAATATTTTCGGTACCCGCTTGGCAACATTTGCCAAACATAATCACTTTTTTTAAGTATCATTGTTAAAAAATTGGCTATTAGCCCAATCATTATAACCTTGTTATCAGTTGATAAAATTTTTATTACTTCATTAAATTCGATCATAAAACCCCCTCATTAATAAAAATGGAACCAAGTACGAGTGTATACTTATCTAAGTTATAAAACAACTCGATATCATAAAAATATACACCTGATAAAATTTCTGTCTCGTTAGAATTTAACTTTATATTAAATTTATTTTCGTTATCAACTGTAACAGTTTTTTGAATTATCATGAGATTATTACTGTCACGAATATTTAACTTAACACTCGAGTTAAAAAATTGTGTCGCACTATCATCAGTTAAATCCCCCTGAAAAAATGCCGTATCCCCTTTTATAATTGTAAATTTTTTCATTTTACTCATAATGTTTTTTATCCCAAAAATTAAATCCTCTTTAAAAATAGCATTATAACTTGATATTACTAAAAAACTTTTCATTTTTTGCATATAGTTTGTAGCTCTAAGTTACATGTTATTGAGTATAAATACAATGCCAGACAAATGTTTTTTGGTACACTCGAATTTGTTTTTACAATAACAGTTGAATACCCACTAGAGTTTAAATTGATTTTTACAATGTTAGTTAATGTTAAACTCGATTGGGAATATCCACTTGAATTTAAATCAAGTGTTTTTATTTTCGTTAAGAACAAATCACTATCTGATGTACAGTGTATAAAACCAATTAAATTAACTGAATTTTTTATGTTGAAACTAACGCCGGCTGTACCCAAGGAAGTAAAAATAACTGGTTTTTGGGCGTTATTCGTAATAAACATATGCGTATCTGCTACACCAACCGTTAAAAATTGTGTTTTTAATTGATTTGATATCAGAATATTAACACTTGAGTAATTATTTGAATTAAAGTTAAAACTTGTTTCACGTGAAACATTTTGATTTGTTGTATTGGTACCAATACTCGAAAAGTTAAAACTTGTTTCACGTGAAACATTTTGGCTTGTTGTATTGGTACCAATACTCGAAAAACTTGTTTTTGCTAAAGTACCGATTTCTAAAGATCCGGATCCGGATCCATTTGCTGATATGTTAATTTCTTTATCAGTATTTACACTTGGAACACTTGCGATTTCAATAATAGTATGTGCAAATTCCGCCGTAGCTTTATTTGTATTATATCCAAAATTGTATGTGTTAATTGTACTTGCATTTTTTGCACACGAATAAACAGTTGCTGTATTTGCACTCGTTAAGATACGAGTAAAAACAAGTAAATCTGTCTCTAATGAAACCCCCGTATCATGTCTAAATGCACTTGTAACACCATCAATTAACAGACTATCTGTTTTTTGAGTTGTTATAGCACTTGTAAAAATCGTATTCGATACTGTATAAGAGTTGTTAACTAAATTATATGTTTGAGATAAATCCGCATTTTCTACTTCATAGAATTTTACAAGTACGCATTGTGAATTTGTAGTAGATATTGATAGATTTGCAGTTCTACTACTTTTAAAATTTGCTGTCCAATCACTATACTTTAATATATAAACATTTAATCTACTTCTACCCGATATATTCTCAATTACTTTTTTAGATGATATATCAATATCATCTAAAGCTATATACGATATAGCACTAGCACCAACATCCGCGCCCCGCGTACCAACTACCAATAATAAAATTTTATTGGTGTCTATATCATTAGCTGATATAGATAAATTAGCACTTAAAGCAGTTGTAAGTGATGATAGTTGATTATGGGATTTTATGTTAGGTAATGTCATACTATATTTGTTCTAAATGTATCTATAGTTATTCTTACATTTGCATCCCCGCCGGACAATTTTTTTACGTTAAATTTGGTAATATAATTTTGGTGTATGTATTGAGTTCTATACGATTTTATATATACAATACCATTTTTTGGTACATGACAATTAACCAACATTTTTAAATTTATATCAAAACCATATATTTGATAATCTCCATTACCAAAAAAGTTTGGTTTTATCTCACCTGTAAAGTAGTCAATATCGAAAAAACCATTTTTATCTTTGGTGTATATAGGGGATGCTTTTTGAATATCCAACAAATTAATTTTATTGTCTGCTATCAAAACACCATTTTGATAATGATAATTTTCATTTAAAAATCCACTCGCAAGTATATATAAACTATACTCATCCTTAAGATCCCAATTTCCATTAAATTCTATTTCACCGCCAATAACTTCTATTGGTTCAAAAAATCTAATATCTAGTATTTTATTATCGATAGAATTAAAAGATAGTTCCAAACGATCTCCGCTACCTCTAAAATTATTATCGGTTGGATTTGCATCCATCCTACTTGTTTTAAAAGTATAAAAACCATCAGTAGCGGGGCTTTCAACAAATATGGGCTTGCCATCCGTTAAAACACTTGCACCAGATAATTGTACTTTTTGTACATCATATAACTTTATCCCAAGATGTTTAGTAACAATAGAATTTAAAATTGCGATATGTGAATTAGATAATAGCCCACGGAATATAAACTCTACTGTACTATCTATACTAAAAATTATATTTGCTATCGAGTATTGTATTTGTGAATTTCTTACCTCATAAAAAAGAGATTCTTTATCTGGTTTATCTGATTTTAAACTTTTAAAATCAGATAGATTAAAAACATAATTATACATATTAATCCTCTGTTATAACGCAATCGCCCGCGTAACATATAACGCGATCACCATTTAAAATCTCTCGTGCTACGGGTAAAGCGCCCCAATATCTCATAATACCTGACGTACTTGCGTCAAAAATACCAAAGTGTGTTATTGTACCCCAATTTGCCGTGGCAATAGGAAAAGTGATATCAATAGCGTTTACAGCTGATGACGGATCCCCGCTATTTACAATAAAATTAGATCCGGCCGTAGCAACCGCCACCCGCGTGTAAGATCCCCCGCTGACTTCAGTACCCCCGCCCGCGTCGTTTGGTGCTGATGTAAAAAGAGCAAAATGGACATTTGCTAAAGCTGTTTGACTTGCATTTTTAAATGTTAAATTTAAAACTGATACTTCCCACGAATTACTTTTTGTCATTTAATAATTTTCCTTTTGTTGTTTTACTTTGGTTTTGATAACGCCCACTATACAACGTATCGCAATCTAAAACTTGATAAAATAGAATTTGACATATTCTCATTCCTTTTTCCAAATTTATATTTTTATTGTGATTTAGATTTTTGATTTCGAGTGTTATTGTACCACTAAAACCACTATCAATTAATCCAGCGCATTCGATTTGTAAACCCCCCCGCCCCTCCGTCGAACAACCTTGTACAATCCCACATACATTTTTTGATAGTGTAATTTTCTCTATGGTTGACCCTAAGCAAAAATGATTTGGTGGTAGAATAAAGTTTTTATACTCTTTATTCTCATAGATAATTAAATCATCTAGATATAAATCTATGGAATTTGGTTGTATATTTTTTTCGTTAAAATTTGGTTGTATCTGAATATCACCATTTTTAATAAATTCTTGTATCGCTTTATTTCCCAATATCATGTTACCTCGAGTATGGTTCGATTTGTTGCAAAAACAGCTTTTTGCCTAAACTGCATTTGTACGTTTGAAGTATTAACAGGTGGATTAACATAGTCAATTTTTATGTTGCTTACGTCTACAATATCAGTAGAAAACGATTGAACCATACATATAATTTTTGATATCGTGATTAAAGATCCTGCACCGTATCCATTTAACTTTTCTACAATATAAGATTTTAAGCTTGAATTAAAAGTATTCAAATCGTTTACTGTATACTTGCTTATGTTTGAACCTAAAAATACATCTATATCTAAGTAATAATTTATGAGATCTGGTCTCGAAAATTTTATAACTTTAGTTTGAGTATTACTATTAAAGTCAACATTAACAGAAATTGAACCATATGTTTGCCCCCCGCCCACGGGTGTTTTTTGGAATATCGTATCAGCTATAACCCCATTATTATTTGTATTATTGCCATCATCTATAATACACTCATAAGAAAATGGTGGGATCTGATTTAAAATTTCACTTGTATTATTTTCAAGTATTGTGCACGATTTAACACCATTAATTTGTAAAATAGCGGTTTGTATTGCGAGTAAAGATCCGGATCCGATATTCACAACATTATTACGTCTTTTTAACATTTCAGTATCTGTCTCTATAGCAGATCCCAAAATTCCATCTGTAGGGTTGACAACCCCATTAAATCCAGTTATTGAGTCTATGATATTATTAATTTGATTTGCTAATACTGTAATAGCGCCATAATTTTCACATAGAAATTCTAATGTATAATAACCAGCCGATCCACTTGTAAATTCATTTTTTAAGTAGAAAATAACATCAGGTTTATTCGTAGAATTAACTCTTGTACTTGCTGGTAAAGTTATATTTGCATCTAGTTCACATACTACATCCACGCGGGTTTGCGTAGCTTGTTTTCTATATATACCAACTAACGACATTAAACTATCTAAACGAGTACCCTCAGCAAAATTAGGATCTATACTTGTATATAAGTCTAGTATAATTTCCCATAAAATTGCCTCTCGTTCGGATAAAATATCAATCAACCTCCCGCCTTGCGTATCACTTGTACCGTCAAAATTTGAGTCTATTTTATCTCTAATTTCAAGTATAATTTCTTTTTTTATTTCCTGTAAAGTTTTTATTTCAAAACCTGCATTTGTCAATCCGGCCATAATTTTTATACTCCTAAACTAAAATCACTTTTTATTACATCATTAGTATTACTGATAACTTCAAAAAAAACACTTAATGTACGTGTTTTTTTATCGAGTGATAATTGTATTGTACTTACTGTTTTAACGCCCTTTACAGACTGAATTTCATTGCGAAAAAAGGCCGTTAAACTTGCCAGAGATGGATTTTTTATCAGTACATTTTTAAAGTAGTCTATACCGATTTCTGTGTTTAAAAAGTACTCTCCTTTGAAAGTTGCCAATTTTAGCCATATATTTTGGCGCGTTAATTCCACGCCACTAACCATTTTTAAATCACTATTTAAATTCATATCATTGTTTTTGAAGTCTAAATCACTCATAAAATTTTAACTTTCGTACATTTAACATCAGTTAACATAGCTGTTAAGTCTGGACTTGCCGGCGCTGGCCCGCCGGGTGTAGTATGTGTATGACTTTTAATCAAATCTAAAGCAGTTTTTACTTTACTTGCTAAACTTGCGTAATCAGTAGCGCCCGCGCCACCCAATTTCATATCCCCCTCAATTATATAGTTGTCTTCAAATGTAATTTCAGATAGCTGATTTTTGGTTAAAGCTGATGGGATAGCAAAACAAGATCCTATTGTACCATATTCCAGATCCGGATCTGGTTTATCATTTATCCACCCGTTTATATCACTGTTTGAGAATATCAATAACACCTGATCCCCATCATATAATTTAAAAGAAATTTTTAATTTGTTGGTTACTGGATATAAAACCGGAATATCATCTATTTGTGGTAAGTCTATTAACGTCTTTTCATTATCTATATAAAAAACTTGTTTAATTAACGGTATTGCAGATATTAAACCATTATCGAATTTTACTACCCGCGCCGGTAAACAAGTGAATAGATTTTTTTGATATGTGTTTAAAACGTCTAGTAATGTATCTTGTATACTCATATAACCGCCCCTTTACATTCTATATAAAAATCATTGGTATAATTAGAACCAATATATTTTATATCTTTAACTTTGAAGTTCCCATTAATAAATTTTGATTGGATATTCACAACCCCCCCTAATTTTATATCGTGATTTATCAGTGATTTAAACTCAATCGATTTATCATCATTAACAGCCGGCGAACCAACTAATCCGGATCCCTGATCTATTTTTGGTACTGTTATATTTATCTTATCTTTTATTGGAACAAATTTTTGCTCATTATCTTCTATAAACCAACTAAATCCAGCCGTTTTACAAATCATTGGTAGCACTATATAAGCATAACCAAAAAAACTATTTGCACCGCCTAATTTACCAGTGATTTTCGATTTTATGGCATCTAAATTTCCTATCCCTACTTTTAATTGTTTGGCTAATTTTTCGATAATATCAGCTATATTTGTCTCTTTAATGAAGTTACCTTTTATGATACTTTTATTATCAAATTTACCGTCAATTAAATTTATCTCTGTTAATATTGAATTTCCCTCATTCGTGTGTTTTAGGTTATTCAAAGTACCTTTAAAAATTGTCTGCACATTATCTTTATAACCGGCGCGGATTTCTATCGGTGTTTTTTGAATTTTCACTTTATCTTTTAAAAGTTCAAATTCTTTCCTGTTTTTTTCACTTAAATTGTATACAGAAATTTGCCCGCTATTTGAAGCCGGTTTATCTGTTTTATCAAAAGAAAAATTACAATCTAAATTTGATATGTCCAGATTACCAACCACAATTTGTATTTTTCTATCGAACAATTTACTCATTTAAATACACCATTTTACACCTTTTATTTATACCAAGTTCGCCATATTTTGGTGGTCTGATATCATTGTTCAAGGTGAGAATATACAAGTCTTTTATGAATAATCTCTCTTTAACATAAACATTAACTTTTCTATCTGTTAAAACTTTTAAACCAGCAATAATTAAATTTTTATCGGCGTCGTAAATATTGATAAAATATCGTTCGAGTCTTTGAATATATTGTAATTCAAAAATATAATCAACGTTATCTAAGTTAATGATAAACTCTTGAAAAACTTCTTTATCATCTATATTAATCTCTAACATTAAAAACCTCCTAATTTTGCAAGTATACTAGATTGATTTTCTGGTTTTTTTGGTGATATTCTACCCTTAGTTTTTTTCTCATTCCCTCGTAAATCTTCTGGTTTAATTTCTTCTATCTCAATAGTTTTAGTAGAAACAAGTGTTATTTCTTTTAAAGTTATATTTATCGATAAAATATCAGTTGTTCCATTTCTAGTCGGATTTAAACTCTGGATAACTAAATTTGTTAATGGTACTTGACCAATGGCACTATCTACTTCGATTATACTACCCTTGTTTTTTGCGTTTATTAATGACGATAAAACAAGGGATTGATAATTAATATCATTGAATCTTGTCATTTTAAAACTATCTACAGGATACGCGGGTTTAAAACCAAACAATCCACCTAATGCAGAGCCGGCACTTTTTAATAACGCGCCCGCGGTCAATGGTTGGCCATTTTCTACATCTTTTAATTCATTATCAAAATCAGATAACTCACCCTGATTTAATCCATCTGCAAATATGGGATGATTGGAGACATATGCGGTTAAAGTATAAGAAGTTGGTAAACTTCTTATATGGTCCGTAACCGATCCACCGGATTCAATGGGATGCTCTGTTATAGTATTCTCATAAGTAATACTATCTTGTATTATAGTATCGAAAACAATAAATTGTTTTTCATCTTTTAAAAACAAGTATGAAAAATGTGGGATTTTGCTTATATCATCTGTATAACCGGCCATAATTTAACCTCCAAAAATATCCGATACACCTTTGAACAATTCAAAACCTAAAGCCTTATTTGCAGAGTTATTGATAGAATTACCATATATAAAATTATTTATATTTTTTATACTTTGATTATTGTTATCAGTTTTATTAACTTCAT
>JFJP01039315.1_pt1 | contig 13821 bp, 13 predicted proteins | sample 431651 | NCBI WGS metagenome assembly JFJP01 (sample SAMN02602958, study PRJNA72255) | Microbial mat metagenome, whole genome shotgun sequencing project. | biome: fresh water; feature: sink hole; material: water; isolation source: purple microbial (photo- and chemosynthetic) mats found in... | reverse complement strand
GTTATGTCGTTGCTTCAGCTGCTGTTGCGGCTCACCTGCAAAAGTTTCAGCAACCCTGGTCCGTCAATGTTTTGGCACAGGAAGCCGGGAAATTTTTGCTTAGCCACCTCACAGAAAATCCCATTGATGCTGCTGCGACACAGAAGCTTTCGCTTGAATTGCAGCAATCAATTGGCCAGCTCAAAGGCTTTCGGGTCATTCCTTCCGAAACACCGTATTTTCTGGTTGAAATACAATTGGGAACGGCTGCCGAACTGAAAGAATTCCTGATTCAGGAACATGCCATTTTGATTCGCGACGCTTCGAATTTTCGTGGATTGAATGAACGGTTTTTTAGAGTTTGTACGCAGGATAAAAATGATAATCTGCTGTTGCTTGACGGATTAAGGAACTATTTGAAAACGATTAACTACATAGAAAACAGAATTTTCACGGAGAATACAGAGTCAAAAAGTACGGAATAATTTCTCTGTTTTTTCTCTGTTCCCTCTGTGGTAAAAGTTATATCATGACAACCGAATACCTCATCATTATCCCGCTTTTGCTTGGTTTTTTGTCCGACTGTCTCCTGGGCGATCCGCTAGGACTGCCGCATCCCATCAGGCTTTTCGGGAATTCGATTCGTTTTTTTACGAAAAGATTGAACTCCGGTAGATTCCGGAAAATAAAAGGTTCTGCAATGGCCATTGTACTTATTGCAACCACTTTCTGGAGCTTTTGGTCAATCCTGAAACTTGCCGAAAATAACGAAATACTGTATATTATTTTGGCTGGAATTGGGGTGTTTTATGGTCTGGCTAACCGCAGCCTGATTCAGGAATCGTACCGGGTGATTTCGGCTCTGGAAAAGAACGGTCTGGAAGCCGGACGCACACAACTGAGTTTCATTGTCGGTCGCGAAACGCAGAATCTGAACGAACAGCAAATTCGCACAGCTGTGCTCGAAACATTGGCTGAAAACCTCAGCGACGGTGTGATTGCACCGCTGTTTTTTTATGCGCTGGGCGGAGTTCCGGCGATGATGGCTTACAAAATGGCCAACACACTCGATTCCATGATTGGCTATAAAAGTGAGAAATACCGCAATTTCGGCTGGTTTGCCGCACGATTCGACGATGTAATCAACTTTATTCCGGCGCGAATTACCGCTTTGCTAATGGTGGTACTTAGCCTAAGCTGGCGTGGATTGTTTTATATTTTTCGCTACGGACATCAACACTGCAGTCCGAATGCCGGTTTTCCCGAAGCTGCTCTGGCCGGAATTTTGAATTGTCGGTTTGGAGGCCCGAATGTGTACCACGGAACTTTGGTTGATAAGCCTTACATTGGGAAGATCGGCCGCACAATTACGAACCGCGATTTCTACAAAACCTGTGTTTTGAATTTCTTCACCTGTCTGGTTTTTGTCGGGATGATTTGTGTCGCAGTGTTATTTTTACACCACGGATAATACACCTATCCGCAGCAGGCGGGGATTTTTGCAGATATATAAATAAATCGGATTTTAATCTGTGCTTATCTGTGTAATTTGTGGTAAAAAACTTTACTTTTGTCCCCGGAAATGGTTCCAACGTCAGTTACAACTGACTCGGACTAATAGGGAATCCGGTGCAAAACCGGAGCTGTACCCGCAGCTGTAAGCCTTAATACAAACTTTTTGAAACTCCTGCCACTGTTCGTCGACCGACGGATGGGAAGGCCTCAAAAAGAAGGTGAGCCAGAAGACCTGCCAATTCCATGCACGTTAATCATAGCTTTCGGGATAAAAGCAATGGGGTGATCGTTTTCATCTAGTTTATCCATTTGTTCCTTTTTTGTCAGCCCGGGATGTATCACGGGGAACAGTTGAAAGTTTATGGTCGACATTTTTTTAATGTTTAACCATAACGAATTGTAATGAAAAAATTTAGAGTCTTCATGGTACTTTTTATTTTCATCCATGCGGCATTGCCGGCGCAGGTGAAGATGACCAAAGACACCATTTTGCTGGAGGAGGTAACCACAACCGCCATTTCAAAAAAGTATCAGGCGGGAGCTAAAATCGAATCGATCTCTCCTGACCAGTTGCAAATTAGTCAGGAAGGAGGGATTGACCAGCTTTTGATGCGGTTCACTCCCATCTATATCAAATCGAATGCAGGAGGCCTGTCGTCCATTCATTTCCGCGGAACATCAGCGAATCATACTTCGGTGAATTTTGGGGGCATCAGCGTAAATTCACTTACCTTGGGCAGTGCTGATATGTCGGCGGTTCCAAGCTATCTTTTCGACGGCGTGGATATTCAATACGGGAGTTCGTCGGCAGTTAACGGATCGGGAGCTATTGGCGGTTCGCTGGCTTTGCAGCTGCAAAGCAACTGGACCAATGGATTCAAAATAAAAAGTACCGTTTCGCAAGGTTCATTCGGCGAACAGTTTTATGGTGCAAAAGTATTTGCCGGAAATGGCAAATGGGAAACGGTATCGCGTCTGTATTATTTCTACCGCAGAAACGATTTTCCGTTTAAAAACCCTTACACCGGAAATGTACAAGACCGTACTCCGGCAAACGACCGCCAGCATGGAGCCAGCATCGAAAACAGGGGGCTGATTCAGGAAATCAACTACCGGTTCAACGACGAAGAACAGTTCAAATCTTCGATCTGGCTCGAGCACGACTGGCATCAGGTTCAGCCAAACATGCCAACCAACCTAAAATATAACCGGACCGAAGAACTCGACAATAAAAACATTCGGGTATGGTCGGAATATAAAAACGACAAACATCCACAGAATTTTCGTGCCGGGCTGGGATATGTTCACGACATGCAGGTTTACGACAATGACGAACATCAAAAAATCGGGACTGATCGGTTGATTGCCGAACTGGAAGTAAATCAGGATTTCACCAAAAATTTCGGAGCAAAAGGAGGAACCAAATACCAATACATTGTTCCGGAGGTATACGCCTATTCCAACTCGGTGATCGACCACGAACAGCACCTGGATGCCTATTTATCGACTTTCCTGAAAATTCGTAACCGTTTAAAACTGACACTTAACATGCGTCAGATGTTTGTTACCAATTTCTCGTGCCCGTTTACTCCTTCGGTTGGTGCAGAGTACCGGCTTTATTCAGCCGAAAAGACCGGAATTAAGCTGACTTCCAACATTTCCAGGAGCTATAGGGTTCCAACGTTCAACGACCGTTATTGGGGAACACAGGGTAATCCGAACCTGAAAGCCGAAGATGGTATGAACTACGAACTGGGAGGAAATTTCCGTTTTGCCAATGACCAGTTTAAAACGGATATTTCGCTAAATGCCTTTTACCTGAATGTGGAAAACTGGATTGAATGGCGAAATTTTGGGGTATGGCAGGCTCAGAATGTAAAAGAGGTGGAAAGTAAGGGACTTGAATTTCAGTCGAGTACCGACTTTAAGATTGGAGAAACCCTTCTGAACTTCCGGCTGAATTACAATTTTAACCCGGTGGAAGCCGTGAAAGATTTTACGGAAACCGGGAAAGTTGGGCAGCAGTTAATTTATTCGCCTAAACATGTTGGCAATGCCTTTGCCATGCTTTTGTACCACAACTGGATGGTTTACGCCGATGGAAATTATACCGGAGTTCGTTTTGCCGATGATATGGGCAATGAACTTGACCCGTATTTCCTTGCCAATTGCGGCCTTTCCCGAAAGCTTAATTACAAAAAGCAATTGTTCAACTTATCGTTTTCGGTACATAACCTGTTTGACTCCAGCTACGAAAACGAAAAATATTATGCGATGCCCGGAAGGAATTTCCGCATTAGTCTATCAACAAATCTAAATATCAAATAATTACAAATTCAAATACGTATGAAAAAGTTTTTATCTTATTTCTCCATTCTGTTTTTTGTGCTGACCATGTTCAGCTCCTGTGACAAAAATGACGAGCCAAATCCATATTCAAGTGATAAGGTTAAGGGTTGTTATATCGTAAATTACGGAAGCTATGGGAAAGGGGGTGCCAGTATTTCGAAATACGACTACGCCACCGGAACCATGACCAACAACTATTACAAAACTCAAAACAGTGGACTGGAATTGTTATCGAACATCCAGTATGTTTATAAATTCAACGATCAGATATTCATGACTGGAAATGCTCCTGACCAGCTGATTACTGTTGACCCGCTTTTTGTTCAGGCTCAAAATGGGGTAACCGATAAATTTGAAAAGCCACGTACCTGTGTGGCTAGTGGTGATTACCTGTACGTTTCCTGCTGGGGTGCAAATCCTGATTATGCAGCAATGGCAAACTCCTACATTGCCAAATACAACATAAAAACCCGTACGGTTGAAAAGAAAATCAGTTTACCCGGAGGTTCTGAAGGCCTCGAAATTTCGAACGGAAAGCTGTATGCTGCATTAAACTACAAAAAGGCTGTTGCGGTCATCAATTTAAGTACAGAAGCGGTGACCTACATCGAAACTCCGGCCGTTACTTCCTATTTCGTGAAGGACAAAACCGGCAATCTGTATGTTTCGTTGGTAAACTCATATTCAACACCTTCACAAACAACCGGACTGGGATATATTAACACCACCACCGATAAGCTGACTGCAACTTATCCGCTTGCCAATGTAAGCACGGAATATGCCTCAATCATGACTACAAATAACGACTATTCGAAACTGTATGTAATCACCTCGCAATATGATGCCAACTGGAATCTTTCGGGTGCTGTTTCGGTGTTCGATATGGCAATAAAGACTTTCTCTACACAAAGTCAGATTAGTAGCATCTCAGGATTAAAAGGTATCAATGTAAATCCTAAAGACGGTAATCTTTATTTGTTTACTGGCGAAAGTGTTACTGGTGCCGGTCTACTGAAAATATACAAACCTACCGGAGAATTCGTGAAACAGGAGTCTGTTGGAGCATCTCCAGCGATGGCTATTTTCATGGAATAGGGAAATTGACATTTACAACATAAGCACAAATGAATACAAAGCCTGACGCAAAGGGAATTTAGAAAATCGAGCTTGTAATCATCCAGTTAACACTGTGTCTTTGAGTAAAAGCTTTGTGTTCATTGTGCATAAAACTAAAATGAATGTTCGTTTGCATACCTAATTGGTTATTTGCGTCAGTCAGTTGTCGTCATTAATTGTCATTCAGTTGTCATTTTCCGGCAACTTAATGACCACCAAATGACTATGGATTGACTTTTATGACATTGGGTAATGTTACGGATATACATAAAAACGAGACATCATGGCTCAAATCACATTCATCACCGGAGGCGCACGCTCAGGGAAAAGTAGCTTCGCTCAGCAGATGTCCGAAGCTGCCAGTGTAAATCCGGTTTATTTAGCCACTGCGAGGATTTGGGATGAAGATTTTCGCCTTCGCATCGAACGGCATCAGAACGATCGGGGATCTCACTGGGTCAATATGGAGGAAGAAAAACAACTTTCGGCTTGCAAAGTAGAAGGCCAAACGGTTTTACTCGACTGCATCACCTTGTGGTTGACCAACATTTTCTTCGAAAATCAGTTTGATATTGATCGATCGCTTGACGAGGCCAAAACCGAATGGAATCGCTTTGTGCAAAAAGAGATGAACCTGATTGTGGTGAGCAACGAGTTGGGCATGGGCGTTCATCCGGTAGAAGAATCGGCCCGTAAATTTGCCGATTTGCAAGGCTGGATGAACCAACACATTGCCCAGCAAGCCAGCGAAGTTTTCCTGATGATCTCGGGAATACCGGTGAAAATTAAGTGATCAGTCGCAGTGACTAGTTTACAGATTGGAACCACATAGACACATAGGTCATATAGAAAAACCGCGTAGCGGATATTGGTTTTAATTAGTCAGGGCTTCACTCAACGTGAAACCCTGACAACCAACAACAACAATTACAACAACGACAACATTTTACACATTCCCCATGACCCTCAACGAACAACTCAAACACAAAATCGATTTCAAAACCAAACCGCTGGGAGCACTTGGCTTGCTCGAAGATCTGGCTATCCAAATTGGTTTGATCCAAAACACACTAACACCCGAGCTAAGAAATCCGACTTTGCTGGTTTTTGCTGCCGATCATGGATTAACATCCGAAGGAATCAGTCCATACCCGAAAGAAGTGACCTGGCAAATGGTGATGAATTTTGTGGCCGGAGGTGCTGCCATCAACGTTTTTTGCCGCCAGAACGGTTTTAACCTGAAAGTGGTTGATGCCGGGGTTGACTTCGAATTTCCGGTAGGAGTTCCAGTTGTTGATGCCAAAATTGCCCGTGGATCGCGAAATATGCGCTACCAACCAGCCATGACAATCGAAGAATGTTCCGCAGCGATTCAAAAAGGTCGCGAACTGGTTCAGGAAGAAACCGCAAACGGCTGTAATATCATTGGATTTGGCGAAATGGGCATTGGCAACACTTCGGCTTCGGCACTGTTGATGCACCGTTTTCTGAATATACCAATCGAAGAATGTACCGGTGCCGGAACAGGTTCACACGGCGAACAGCTGACCCGAAAAATGCAGATTTTAAAAGAAGTTTCGGAAAAATACGATCCGCAAACTCTGGAAGAAACGCTGGCCACCTTTGGCGGATTGGAAATTGCCATGATGGTAGGTGCGATGCTTGAAGCCCGCGAACAAAATATGATTTTGCTGATTGATGGTTTTATAGCCACCGCAGCTGCATTAACCGCTATCCAGTTTAACCCCGAAGTCAGAAACAATTGTGTATTTTGCCATTCGTCGAACGAGCGCGGACACAAACTGATGCTCGAAAAACTAAATGCACGACCTATGCTTCAGCTCGATTTACGGCTTGGCGAAGGAACCGGTGCCGCTTTAGCCTTACCGCTGGTGCAGGCTGCTGTTAATTTCCTGAATGATATGGCCAGCTTCGAAACTGCTGGAGTGGCAAATAAAGAGTGAGAACATTTTCTAAACACGAAGACACAAAGTCACAAAGAGAAAAATGTTAAACTTAGTGTCTTAGTGCCTTTGTGTTTAAATTTTATATACGATGCAAAAACAATTACACATATTCCTCAATGCCATCATGTTTTACACGCGCATTCCGGTGCCGAAAAACCTGCCGTATTCCGATGAGATATTGAATCGTTCAACCCGTTTCTTTCCCTTTATTGGCTGGATTGTTGGTGGAATGGCTGCCGTTGTTTTTTATGGGTTGCAGTTTATTTTTCCACCCGAACTGGCAATCCTGCTGAGTATGCTGTCCACCATTTTTGTCACCGGTGCTTTTCACGAGGATGGTTTTGCCGATTTCTGCGACGGTTTTGGTGGAGGATACACCAAAGAGAAAATCCTCACCATCATGAAAGACAGCCGCATTGGAACCTACGGATCCATCGGGTTGCTTGGAATGCTGGCCACCAAGTTTATGAGTTTGCATTCCATCGATGTTGTCGTACTACCGCTGATTTTGCTGGCAGCTCACTCGTTGAGCCGCCTGATGCCGATTCTGGTTATTTATACGTCGGAATATTCGCGCGATGATGCCACCAGCAAAAGCAAACCCATCGGCAAAAAGGGTAAAGGGGGCGATTTCGTGTTGGCACTTTTTTTTGGTTTGATATTTCTGGCATTTCTTCCGCTCACGTTTTCGCTGGCCATTTTCCCCGTGCTTGTAATCACAACTTTTGTTTTCAAGAGCTACATTACCCGTAAAATTGACGGTTATACCGGCGATTGTCTGGGTGCTTTGCAGCAAATTGCCGAGCTTGAATTCTATCTCGGGTTCGTCATCTTTCAAACACTTCAGGCATGAAATTAACACTTATCCGACATACTTCGGTTGATGTTCCTTCAGGAATTTGCTACGGAATTACCGACGTTCCGCTTGCTCCTACATTCCGGAGTGAGTTGGAATCCATCCGGCAAAAGCTGACCGACGAAACGGTAGATGCCGTATTTTCAAGTCCGTTGAGCCGTTGCACCCAACTGGCAACCGAACTTTTTCCTGAAAGACAGAGCTGGATTGAACATCGCCTGACCGAACTCGATTTTGGCATTTGGGAAATGACCGAATGGGATCAAATATTCGAATCTCTGGAAGGTAAAAACTGGTTTGCCGATTACGCCCATTCGGTTTGTCCGGGTGGCGAATCGTTTACCGATTTGATTAAACGCGGAAAAACATTTCTCGACGATCTGAAACAAACCAATTTCCGAAATGTGGTCATTTTTACCCATGCCGGAGTAATTCGCGCTCTGATGTGTCTGATTCAGCATAAAACACCTGAAGAAGCTTTTCAAACGCCTTTAGCTTATGGACAAATCCTTTCTTTTAATATACAACGATGAAGACTAATTTCAATATTCCTGAACTGAATAGCGATCTGGTCGCTTTGCTTCAGCATAAACTCGACAACAAAGCCAAACCTGTGGGTTCGCTGGGGCAATTGGAGCATCTTGCACTTCGGATCGGTCTCATGCAAAACACCCTTTCGCCTGAATTAAAAAATCCGGTGATGCTTACCGTTGCTGCCGATCATGGAATTACAGCCGAAGGAGTAAGTGCTTGCCCGGTTGAAATTACCTGGCAGCAGGTACACAACTTTCTGGCAGGTGGTGGAGGAATTGGACTGCTTTCGCGCGTTTACGGAATGGATTTGTGGGTAGTTGACGCCGGTGTTAATTATTCATTTAAACCGCACCCCAAACTGATTGATGCCAAAGTTGCGTTGGGTACTGAAAATTTCAGGTATCAGCCAGCCATGAGCATCGAGAATTGTGAAAAAGCATTTAACAACGGACGCGAGATTGTCCGTCGATTTGCCGAACAGGGCAGCAATGTGATTGGTTTTGGCGAAATGGGTATCGGGAATACAACACCTGCATCGGCATTGATGTCGATTATTTGCCACTTGCCGGTTGAAGAATGTGTAGGGCCTGGAGCTGGCTTAAACAGCGAAGGTATTCAACACAAAGCACGTGTCATTCAGGAAGCCATTGTCAAACACGGAATCGCGGAATCAACGTTTGAAAATCTGGCCCGATTTGGCGGATACGAAATTGCCACCATTGCCGGAGGGATGATTGAAGCGGCATGTAATCGCATGGTAATTCTGGTCGATGGGTTTATCACCACTTCTGCCTTGCTGGTGGCTCAGGAGATGGATCAACGCGTGTTGGATTATTGCATCTTCTCGCATGAGTCTGACGAGCAGGGACACCGAAAAATGCTTCGACACATGAATGCTTCGGCTGTCCTGAAACTGGGATTACGGCTGGGCGAAGGAACCGGAGCTGCCATTGCGTATTCGGTGCTGAAAGGAGCGGTTACCGTGCTTTCAGAAATGACCTCGTTCGAAGAAGCGCAGGTGATTAATACCAGTCATATAAGAATGGAAAAGTAGTTAGTATCAAGTCCTAAGTCCGTAGTCCTAAGTCCCAAGTTAAAGTCGTTTCACGCTTAGGACTATGGACTTAGAACTACGGACTCAGAAAAAAATAAGAAAATGGGAAAAAGTCTTCGTCCAATCATGTTTGTTGGAACAGGTTCCGATGTGGGGAAAAGCATCATCAACGCCGGGTTCTGCCGGATTTTTAAACAGGATGGCTATTCGCCGGCCCCGTTTAAGGCGCAGAACATGTCGCTCAACTCGTTTGCAGGCATCGACGGGCTGGAGCTTGGTCGTGCGCAAGCCGTGCAGGCCGAGGCGTGTGGCATTGAGCCGCTTAGCGAGATGAATCCCATTCTGCTGAAGCCCACCAGTCATCAAAATGCGCAGGTGGTGCTGAATGGCAAACCCATGGGTAACCAGAGTGCCAAAGAATATTTTCTGGGAACCGATCGCGATGCCCTGTTTGCTGAGGCCATGAAAGCCTATCGCAAGCTGGAAAGCCAATACAATCCGATGGTGATTGAAGGAGCCGGAAGCATTTCGGAAATCAATCTGCGCGACAAAGATATTACCAACATGCGGGTTGCCCTGGAGGTGAATGCGGCTGTGATTCTGATTGCCGACATCGACCGGGGCGGCGTATTCGGCAGTGTTTACGGCACGCTCGAATTGCTTCCTCCTGAAGAACGTGCGCTGGTGAAAGGCATCCTGATCAACAAGTTCCGGGGCGACATCGATTTGTTTACCGAAGGACGGCAACTGATGGAGCAACTGACCGGAGTGCCTGTCATTGGCGTGGTTCCGTATTTTCAGGATATACACATCGATGACGAAGATTCGGTGGTGATCGATCACAAGTCGGGAAAAACACAGGCCAACCGCGTAAATGTGGCCGTGGTGTTGTTGCGTCATATATCGAATTTCACCGATTTTAATGTACTCGAACGTGTTCCCGAAATAAACCTGTTTTACACCGCTAATCCCGAAGAAATTGAAAAAGCGGATGTGGTGATCCTGCCCGGATCGAAAAATACCATTGCCGACCTCGATAACCTGCGCAGAAGCGGCTTGGGAAGGGCAATTCTGAACACTCATGCGAAAGGGAATGCGGTTTATGGTATTTGTGGTGGCTATCAGATGATGGGTCGCGAAATTCACGATCCGGAAAATGTGGAAGGAGAAATTTCGTACATGCCGGGACTGGGAATTTTGCCGGTTGTAACTACGCTGACGGCCGAAAAACGAACGGTTCAAAGTGCATTTACCTTCAGGGATGAACCCGAAAACTGTACCGGTTACGAAATACACATGGGACAAACCGAATTGCTCGATGGTTCACCGTTGGCAAGCCTTAGCGATGGATCGGCTGACGGTTGTTTCCTGAACGAAAAAACGTGGGGAACCTACCTGTATGGCATTTTCGACAACCTGCCGGTTATTCAGGCGATCCTAAAAAGTTGTGGGAAAGAAACACAACTTCAGGAATTTAGCTATGCCGATTACAAAAACGAACAATACGATAAGCTGGCCGATCATATCCGCCGGTGCTGCGATATGGAATATGTTTATCGGGTGATGAAAGCAAATAATCAGTGATCAGTCGCAGTTACCAGAATCGCAGAACGAAAATATCCAATAATGAATAAACAATATCCAATACCCAATAGAAAGCAGAACCTCTGTTTACCTGGAACTTGGAACTTTAAACCTGAAACTTAATGAACGGATTAATACACATTTATACCGGTGAAGGAAAAGGTAAAACCACCGCGTCGGTTGGGTTGGCGGTTCGGGCGCTGAGCCACGGAATGAACGTTTGTTACGTGCATTTCAACAAACAGCCCGAATTGTATGGCTACAACGAAATTCAAAGCCTTCAGAAACTGGGAGCGAAAGTGTTGGGTTTTACCAACGGACATTGGTCGTTTAACTCGTCGGTAACCAAAGAAAGCAGTCGGAACGATGTTTTATCGGGGCTGGCAGCGCTCGAAAAATACATTCAGACTGAAAATCCGGATTTACTTATTCTCGACGAAATTTTGATTTCGGTCCGCGACGGAGTCATTGAAGAATCAGAACTGATTGAATTTATTTCGGGCAGACCGACACATCTTGAACTGGTTATGACCGGCCGTGGGGCCAGTGACGGACTGATTGAGATTGCCGATTACGTGAGCTACATCCAGAAGGTGAAGCATCCGTTCGACCGGAAAATATACAGCCGCGAAGGGATCGAATACTAACAGATTCAAAGTGTGAAGTGACTAGAGTGCGGAGTGCCTAAAGTTAAATTGGATGCCAAGAACTGTTCATTGAATCTTGAATTACGAGTCTTGAATCCGGTCTTGATACTTGCAGCTTGATACTTGTATCCAATTCTTCGCTTTTGCCTTTTTACTTTTACCTTTTGCCTTGAATCTTGACAATGAATGACTAATTTTGGCAGGTTTTAATCAAAAACACTCAAGCGTAATGCAAAAAAAATACCTGCAATGGGGAATTTACCTGACCGGACTACTCGTTCTGTTGGTCATTGCTGTGCTTGTTTCTCTTTCGGTGGGCGAAATGAAATTCGGACTCACCGACCTCGTCAGGATTCTTCGTCAGGGAAACGAAAGCATGGAATATACCATTTTGAGCCAAATCCGGATTCCGCGCGTAGTGTTGGGCATTGCGGTAGGCGGAGCGCTTAGTCTTTCGGGTGTTTTGCTTCAGGGTGTGTACCGTAATCCGCTGGTTGAGCCCTACACGCTTGGGATTTCGGGTGGAGCTTCGTTAGGTGTTGCTTTTGTCATTGTGTTTGGACTGCATCTACTCATCGGATCGTTTGTGTTACCCATTGCCGGGTTTGTCGGATCGTTCCTGATCATTTTTCTGGTTTACACCATCAGTACCCGCAGCGGAAGAATCAACATCCAAAGTATGCTGCTTACCGGGGTAATGGTGAGTTTTATCGCCTCCTCGTCGATGATGTTGCTGATGGCGACCACCAGTACCGAAAACCTGCACGGTATTATTTTCTGGATCATGGGATCGCTCGATGAATCGGACATGTCGCTCATTTATATAACACTTATTCTTTCCATCTGCGCACTGTTTGTTTCCTACCTGTTTGTGCAACCGCTCAATGCGTTGCGTTTGGGCGAAGAAAAAGCCAAACACCTCGGAATTAATACCGATACTGCTATCAAACTTTTGTTTTTACTGGCGTCGTTGCTGGCTGGTGTTTCGGTTGCAGTTGCCGGAGTCATTGGCTTTGTCGGACTGATCATTCCGCATCTGATGCGGCTTTTGGTGGGTTCCGATTACCGCATTTTATTGGTTAGCTCTTTTTTGTCGGGTTCTATTTTTCTGGTCATTTCGGATGTTATTGCCCGAACCATCATATCGCCCAACGAATTACCCATTGGCGTAATTACCGGGATTGCCGGTGGCATTGCTTTTCTGCTGATGATGAGCCGTACTTCCATCCGTTCACTCAATAAAAGCCGATGAGCAACATTCTGACAATACAAAATCTAAGTTGCGGATATCCAAAATTTCAGTTGTCCGACATCAACTTCGAAATACCGCGAGGTTCGTTTGCCGGAATCATCGGGCCAAACGGTTCTGGAAAAACAACACTTTTCAGAGCGATTACCGGAATACTTGGAATGAAATCGGGAAAAATCTTGCTGTCAGACAAAAATTTACATTCTTTCACTTTGCGCGAAAGGGCGCAGAATATTGCCATTGTCAGTCAGTTTATCGAGGCCGGCGACATGAGCGTGGAAGATTACGTACTGATGGGACGTATTCCGTACCACAGCCGCTTTAACTTTTTCGAAAGCGATGAGGATTTCGAAATTGCCCGCAAATACATGGAAATGACCGATACCTGGCGGTTTAAAGACCAACTGATGTCGGAACTAAGTGGCGGAGAGCAACAACTGGCCGGAATTGCCCGAGCGCTGACCCAGCAACCACAACTGCTTTTACTCGACGAACCAACTTCGCACCTCGACATTACGCATCAGGTGCACATTCTGAATGTGTTGCAGCAACTCAATCAGGAAATGGGACTTTCGGTATTGATGGTTATACACGACCTGAATTTAGCTTCGGAATATTGCGACCGGCTGATTTTAGTGAATCAAGGTAAAATTCATACACAAGGAACTCCGGAAGAAGTACTGACTTTCCAGAATATCGAAGACGTTTACAAAACGGTGGTTGTTACCCAAAACAACCCATTATCGGGCAAACCAGCCATATTTCTGGCCTCCCGAAAAGTACTGAAAGAGATTCAGGAACGGCTGTCGAAACAATGATTCGCTTGATTTTATGATGGGCTATGATTTTAAAAATTGATTGTCTGCCAGAAGTGATAATCTCAAACACAAGAACCAGATTCTAAAACAGAATGACCAACTGCTCATTTGAACTACTGCAACTGACAGGAAATAGAGAGCTTCGTAACAAAT
>JFJP01039314.1_pt1 | contig 13822 bp, 21 predicted proteins | sample 431651 | NCBI WGS metagenome assembly JFJP01 (sample SAMN02602958, study PRJNA72255) | Microbial mat metagenome, whole genome shotgun sequencing project. | biome: fresh water; feature: sink hole; material: water; isolation source: purple microbial (photo- and chemosynthetic) mats found in... | reverse complement strand
GTTTTTCAAAATCTACTGGATCCTCATTTCTATCCTTTGTAAGAGCATTGATAGGTTGCCCATTTTCTAGATAAGCCACCGGTTTTGTCATAGTTTCATAAACCTGGTTCTTTAACCGGTCGTCTACTTTAACAGCACCTAAAGCTTTATCGTAAGTAAATACAGCATCTTTCAGTTTTATTAACTGATTAGTTTCTTTCTTTTCATTCTCAGCTTTTTCTGCAATCTTAGCTACACGTTGAGCTTCAATATCAGAATTAGCTCTATTGATAATATTATCTTTAGATGTTAAAGCTTCTCCAACAACCTCTTCAGTTTTACGTAAACGCTCAATCTGTTTAGCTATCCTAGCATCATCCCATCCTTGAGCCTTCAAGTCTACAGTAATAATATTCTCTGCTAATTCAGCATTATCAATCAAAGTTTGAGCAGTTACTTTAGTAATAGATTCCATATTAGTAACAATGGATTTAGCCTGCTCATCAGGAATTCCTGCTTCAATAGACTTCAGATATAACTTCTGAGATTCACTCAAATTAGAGTATTTACTTTCTTCAATTGTTTTGGAGATTGCAGAAACAAAAGATTCCTCATCTTCAATCTTATCTTCACTAGTAATAATACCTTTCTCTTTTAGAAAAGCTGCTAATGCAGGATACACTGAAGCATCTGAGGTTTTTGACTTGGTAACTCCATTTTCACCGGGCTCATCATCATCATCTTCAACCTCTCCTAATTCAATTAAAGTATTAAGATTCTCTAAAGCTGCATTCACCTCTTCAGGAGAATTACTTAAGTCTAAAGGCTCAATCTCTAATGTAGGAGTGGTTTGGGAAATGATTTCAGGCAGAGGTACCTTAGTGCTCTGTCCAGGGGCACCAGGCTGAACATTAACAGGTTGTGAAGGTAGAGCAGCAGCTTCTACTATTCCAACTGATAATGAACTTAAATCTAATCCTTCCATGTTTACTTGATTTTTAATTAACTAATCATTACAAATATATGTACTTTCTATTAAATTATAGAAATAGCTAAAATAGCAAAGCTTTTATTGTTGCTCTGCCTTTTTATTTTTTACCCTGGCAGTAGCAGCATCACTCTGAATCTTTTCCCGAGCCACCTGAGCAGCCAGTACTTTACCTTCAGCGTCTTTTGCTAATTTCTTATCTGCTCCTTCTTGTGTTAATAAGGCTATTTGTAGTTCCGTAGCATTCTTCTGATCAATCTCATAATAACGAAGAGTTAATTCAGCAGCCTTAGCAGCGTCCTCTTTTTCAGCAGCAAGCCTAAAAGCATCAGCTTCAGCTTTAGCAGCCTGTTGTGCATTAGCTTCCATCTCAGCTTCAGCCACTTCAACTTTACGACGTTTCTCAGAGATACTATCAGAGAAAGCAATATCCAATACAGTACCAAGTTTTCCACCATTCTGCATGAAAGCCTGGCTATACTGATTGATAGCACTCTCAAGTTGTTGGGATTTCCTAGAAGTGGTAAGGAATACAGAATAATCAGAATCTACAAAGTCATCACCTTCCATATTAAACATCTCTATTGAGAAGTCATCTAAGATAACCTGAGCCAATTCCTTATTACCTTTAAGGGCTACTTTAGCAGTTTCCAATAGAATATTCATGCACTCTAGTTTAAACTGCTCATGAGTATAAAACTCATAAGCTGTACTATTATTGCTTTGAAGTACACTGCGTTCAGTTCCACCAACACTCGCGGAAGGAGCGACGGCCCCTTCACGTTGAGGTGTAATACCCCCTACATCCCCAAGTTCTTTCTTAATATATTCAAGAAGATTGATATGTTGCTGTATATAATCTCCTTTAGATGTAGATATTGTCTTGCCGGTAGTATTGAAATTACCTGCAATCTTACCCATGGCAGCTCCTTTAGTAGCCTCTTTAAAAGAATCTACAAACAGAATCCCTCCTTTATAAGCATAATGTAACCACTTTTGAGTATCCCATCCGGCAGGTTTTTTGGCCATATCCATCTCTACAATATTACCCATATCTTTCTTCATAGCATCCAATAAACGATCCCATGTAATATCAGATAGATACTGATAGGGTTTCATCTTAGCCAAAAAAGACATTACTTTACCCCCTGATACAGAGTTGAATTTTCCTACAATACCCGGGTGCCCTTTAGAAAGGTTTCCCATAGAAGTAAATTGTACCGGGCGTGGACGAATCCTTGGATATATATCAGCACCTACTTTAGCTCCTTCCCACCATTCACCTACCCAATAAGTCTGTATAGATTCTCCATACAAAGGATTAGCAGTATACTCTTCAGACATTGTCTTCTCATACTGCTCTCCTGTCTCTGGATCAGTTCCAGACACTACTTTAACTAATTTTTGTGACCTCCACAACGCACGAAGTACGCGTATATTACCAAACCGGTCTACTAAAGACCTGTTAGTTACAAAGTCTTTATTACCTGTTTCTACATCATTGATAATATTATCCATCAAGAGCCCATCCATAGACATAGAAACTACATTGTCATACCTATTGTAGTTCTCTAAGTTTACGTTACCCTCATTAATCTGATCTATTTGCTTTGGCTTAAGAACATCATAATAAGTATCTATTACACGGCCGGGGGACCAATACTCCTGTATGATAATTATATTAGCATTATCAATAGAGTTTTCTTCTCCGGAGTATAAAGTGAATACTTTCTTAGGGTCTAGCTTATGAGCTTCTACCGTTTTTCCTATAATGTCAAACATCATAAGTTCTTCACCATGGACCAATTTATCAAGCATAGCTTCATTGAACTTCTGTTCAAGTTTACACTTCTGCTCAAAGTATTTCAATATCTTTGTAGCCCTGACTTCTTTAGCATCTTTCCAAGTATACTTAAAATATAAAGACATCTCCTTAAGCTTCATCCCTAATTCCTCTTCAGAATATTGGGACTGTAGCAAAGCAGTTATCTTCTCATTAATAAGTTTCTTCTTAGCTTCTTCTTTAGCTGAAATACTGCTAGAGTCTGTCACTACAACAGACCATGTAAAAGGTTCCTTAGAAGCTTCTCCCAGTAAGAGTTCAATTTTAGGGCGTATAATTGGCCTATGCTGTATGGTTTTTGGAACATAAGCATTTAATACTCCTGCGGAACTTATGGTAGAGATTACATCCGACATAGTTAATACCCCATCAAATAGCCGGGCATTTACATATTTCTCCCGAATACTTCTCCGCACATAGTCATTTCCATGATATGAAGTGCCGGCATCAATAACATTCATATTCTCTTCACGCCATGCCTGAGTTTTCTCTTTATAGCGTTTTTTCTGTGGAGGTAATCTAAGTATTGTCATAGTAAAAAGATTTAAAATTATACTATATACTACGTATATAGTTATAAAACATTAAAACACGAACTCATCTTCACAAACTATTGAGTCCGTTTTAAAGAACTCATCATTATTATAATCATCTTCAACATCATTTGGATTCTCTTTCATTCTCTCTATAGCTTTCAACTTATCTTGTCTAAGTATAAATACCATGTTCATTGCAGAAACCCTGTCAAAGTTACCTAATATATTCCATGAAATAGCTTCTCTTATATAACCTAAAGATCTTATATGGGTGAGACTCATATCCTCATAATAAGGATTGTATGTTAGCATCCAGTCAGCCTGTAACCTACGACCCCAAGAGTTTATTACAGGTGTAGGAGGGGTACCTTTTTTCTTATTACCATATCTCTCTTTAGCAGATGCATAATCCATATCCTGCAAAATGTTAGGCATATCAGAAAGATAAGCCAAAGCATTACGCTTATCGAAGTGGGCAAACATCCCTTTTAATTTATTCTCATAGTTTATCTCTGCATTATAAAAGATAGCTAGCTTGAGAGCTACATCAAAGTTTTGTGCAGCAGTCCGGAATCTACCGGTCCATTCCGCGACTATATTATCAGTAAGAAGATCAAATATAAATACAGAAAATAAGGAAGACCCATATTCATCATCAACAGTATCGGCTCCCCCTATATATCTCCCACGGGGTACTAATCCGTCCGGGCTTTTCTTTGGCATCTCAAAAATCTCCACTGCACCAGTAGTATCCGATTTTCTTATTGGATACTCCCGAAGAGGTACCATAGAGAAAACCGGTTTGAATTCTACAGAAGAAGCAGTAGTAAAATATAACTCCCCTACATAGTGGGTAGCTGTAAATTTATCTGCATTAGGAGCAACAGAAGCTAAATAATTCTTTAGTTCTTCAATAGGGAATACTGTACCCTCGGTACGCATTACAGCCTCTTGAGGAGTTATAGCCTCTTCAGCAATTGCCTGGGCAAGGTCTTCAGCATCTACACCACTATATTTCAATTTCAATCTATTGGCCACAACTTCTTCCAAAGCTTTGATGACATTAGAATTTCCATTCTTGTCATAACAGTCTGCCCGGTTCATATACTCCGGCACAAAGAACCCACATATCTGATTGATTATATTCTTATCAAATACATTGGAAATAGCTTTCACGCGATAAGCTTGGCACTTATAGAATAAGGCTTCAAGACCTTCAAAGTTGGCCCCTTTCTCTCCCCCGGTCCCTAGTGCTAGCATTAATCCAAACACCCGGTTACCATCTTCCATAGATTTTTGAGCAATACGCCAAGCTTTAAGCAGGCCTATAAAGATACCGGACTCTTCCCATATAATAAGCTTACCACGCTTACCCCTGGATTTTCCTGGGTTATTCTTAAGAGTTACTCCGGATACCGTAGACCGCATACCATGATCTGTAGGATCCCCGGGTTTTCTATACCCGGCAGTCTTCTCCATCATACTATCTTTCAGCCTAAGCTTCTTGGCAAACCCCACATGTTTATTAGCAAAGTCCATATAAGCCCAAGCCTTATTTAAGATACCATCATTGTCCAAATATTCAGAATCCCCAGCGAAAGCGAAAGACTTACTACGAGCAAACAATTCATAGTTTCGTATAAGCATTGAAGCAGCTTTGAAAGAATAACCTTTACCACGGGCCTTCAATACTGAAGCATACTCCCCGGTACTTTCAGCCTGCTCCACATAATGAAAAAAGAGGTAATCCCCATCCCACATGTCTGGAAATCCCTCTACACGATCTGCTCTTACACTACCATCTTTAGTACGCGTACCTATAATTTTTGATTTAAGAATAGGGCAATAATTTATATAATAGTAATGATACCCGGTAATCCACTCCCCATCTTTTTGTCTAACATAGCCATAAATACATCTTTGTATCTCTTCATCCCAGAACTTTTTATATGGACTATTAGGATCCGCAGATGGGTAGGCTTCCGTATACTTTCCTGTTTTAAGGAATGCGAGTGCCGGCTTACGGAAGTAATCCATATCCTCTAGAATGTGAGGTTGAGTTACATTGACAATAATTCTTCCCTGGGAATCTCTTGGCCTTTGTTTGGCCTTTTCGCGGTTTGGATCAATCAAGTTTCTCAAGAACGCAATGGAATTCACATAATTGTGCAATTCTGCTAAAGCTTCACTACCTTCTGTAAACTTAGATATTATCTCCATAAATCAAATTTGATAGACAAAGATATATTATTTAGATGAAAATTGTATATTTGTAATCAAATCTATATTATATGTTAGTACTATTAGATAATGGGCACGGGATAAATACCTTAGGGAAACGTTCTCCTATATGGCCTGATGGATCCCAGCTATTTGAGTGGAAGTTTAACAGAGAAATAGTACAAGGTATACATAAAGAGCTATTATCTAGTGGTATACAAACCATAAAAATAGTTACTGAAGATTTAGATGTTTCTCTTGGTGAAAGAGTAAACAGAGTTAATAAACTACATAAGGGAGATCCCACATCCATACTAATTTCTGTACATGCTAATGCCGGAGGAGGTACAGGATGGGAAATCTTTACTTCTAAAGGACAAACAAAAAGTGATATATTAGCCACACATATTTTTGTAGAAGCCCACAAAATCCTTCCTAAAATAAGAATGAGAATTGACGAAAACGACGGGGACCCGGATAAAGAAGAAGACTTTTACATTTTAAAAAACACGACATGCCCCGCAGTACTAACAGAAAATCTGTTCATGGATACAGAATCTGATTGTAAATTTATACTATCTGAAGAAGGTAGAAACCAAATTATAAAATTACACGTATTAGGGATAAAAGCATACATTAAGAGTTTAAAATAAATAAACTAATGGCTATGACTATACCTGATGAAACTAAAGATTATGTAAGAAAATCTGATCAAAATCTGAGGAATCTAATCGCGATTACTAACAAGGAAACAGTTGATACTATAAAATCCATGAAGGACATAGTGGATAAAATGTACTACCAAAGTGTAGACAACTTCGCTGAAATGAAAATCTTGAAAATAGAGATGCATCATCTTCAAGAAAAGCATAAGGAGAATACAATAGAACACTGTAACCTGCAAGATAGAATTCAACAACTTGATATATCCCTTAAGCATTATCAAAATAAAATGAAACCATGGGAATGGCAAATGGAATTCAAAAGAATACCTTTTATCTTTATAATGCTTACATGGGTTTTCTTAGCCTGGGAATATATCAAAGTATTTTGGATAGCAATAACCACTAAAACAATGACAGGAGGATAAATTATGGACAAAGACTTTTTTAAATCAGACAATAAACTTAGTATGATGAGATGGATTGTACCTCAAGTTACCCGTATGAGTTGGGTTATGATTTTTGCTGGAGTATTCAATATCATTTACACTACTATTAAACTTGTGCCAGTAGATTGGCTTGGTATATTAATGTTATTAGGGGGATTAACTACATTCATCGGAGCAGCTATAACTGGTAAATGGCTACAAAAGAAAGAAGAAATTAAAGAAACACCCCAGTCATGAATTTAAAAACCATAATGGCAGGTATTACTGCAGTCAGTGTAGTAGTATCCATATTAGCCACTCTACAATCCATGAAAGAAAAAGCCCGTGGAGATAGAGCAGAGAACAATCTTTACACAAAAACCATAGAGTATCAGGATGAGTTAGGACGTAAAGTTACCGAAACTACTCAACTGGAAATCACTGTAAGGGAGCTTAAGCAAATTGCAAAGAAAGATACCTTGGCTATGAATGCTTATGAGAAGAAACTTTATAAAATCTCTCAAGAACTTGCTTATAATAATCGTAAGGAAAAAACAGTAGATAAAGCAATGATGTTCTCTACAGAAAGTAATTTCTCTTCAGAGAAAAAAGCTGAAGATATAATTATAAATAAGATGCCGGCCAAAACAGTTAAATTTATAGATACATTTGGAACCTATGAGGCCACTTATTTCCCTGAAACAGATAACATGAAAATATCTGTATTACAAAGAAATGAGTTCTTCCTGGATATATACAAACAGAGAGAACTCAACAAAAAAGGTAAAAAGGTTTTCTATTTATGGAGATGGACTAAGGATTGGGAGTATAAAGGTTCAGTTAAATCATTGAATGACTCTACCATTATCAAGGACTTCACTCTTATAAATGTACAGAAGAAATAATTAATCATGATCCTCATATAAGGATTTCTGACCACTTCCTACAATACCTTCCTCAAGTTGGGTACCTTTCTTAGCAAACTTTTCAAGTTCCGCTAGGTTCTGCATCATACCCGGAAGTTTTGCAGCAATGTCCGATAATAATTTAATGTCATCTAGAGTAGCCATACTAGCTACATCAATAGTAATAATAGCTTTCTCTACTGCAGAGCTTACAGCTTTTATAAGCCTTACATTTACATCAGCCTGGTTCTCTTCATAAAACTTGATAGCCTTATAAGTAACTTCATCTATCTTAAGCTTCCGTTGAGCAAACAAATCTTTCTGGATCTTAAGCACCCGGTCTTCTACTTTTGGTACCGATAGGAAATTGCTACGGTAATCTGCAGCAAAATACACAAGGCCAAGTTCAACTGAAGCTATGGCAGACTCCGTGTACTTGGCCCGTATATCAGCGAAAGGCTGAAAAAGCCAAGCTTGTGGCAAGGCTTCTACAGCTCCTTCAGAGTTCACACTAAAAAGATTTTTCATCTTAGATCCTCTTAGGTTTACGTTTTGGCATTTCTCCTGCTTTGTATACGAGTATATTAGGAACAGGGTCTGTTACACTAGGACCAGACTCATAAACTTCAGGCTTAGTCATTTCTTTAAAGCCTCCCAGATTATCTTTAACATATTTGTACTTGAGTTCGCGAGTACTCATGAAAAGATAAGGAATTCCATCTACAAATTCTATTGGAACCTGAACCACAGGAACATCAGGTCCAACATCATACCTGGCTTTCTGCATCTTAACAGGAAACCGTTCAGGATTAATTTCAACTTCGTCCCCCACTGTTACCGCAGCATTGGGGCCGGCAGCTACAACTATCTGTTTTGTTTCAATATTACCTTTACCTTCAGCAAGGATAATCCCTGATTCAGTAATAGTACGTTTGAAAGCAGTAGTCATAATATGGTCATAAAAGAGTTCAACTTTAGGATAACTCACTGTCCGATTTTCCTTTATTGGCTTGTTCATATTTATTAGGTTTTATAAATTGATTTTCTTTTGCTCCTTTGGTCTTATATGTTTTACCGAAGATATTATTTATCCGGCCTAACCCGGGGATTACCACATTACGGGCTCTCTTTGTTTTAGCTTCCTTGGTCAGGTACTGTAGATTATCTTCAGTAAGAAACGTGTAAACACTTGTATAACAGTGTACAAATACCTTCCATACCATGTCAGAACTTATCCCCAACTCCTGAGCAGTTTCATTGACAAGCCTCTCAAGTACAGAATCCTTGTCAATATTCTTACTGTTCATACAATAAATTAATAGTCAGAGAAACTTTGTTTCCATCAGGTTCAGGAAGCAAGGCTTTATTTATAGCAAACCCTTCTTCAAGAACCTTCTTTTTCTTAAGTATAGTAATGTAATTATTAAGAACCTGTTGGGTCATGTTACCTAGGGTTTTACGTATAGCTACCCTACTGTCTTTTTCAAGGTATAATTTACAGGCAGCTTCCCGGCTTTTATACTTCTCCAAGTACTCATAGTAAGTCAATATAATCTCTACAGTAACCTCCATCTCCTTATCTGTAAGTTTATGAAACCTAGATAACAAGCTTAACCATAAAGAGATAGCTTCCCTCTTACTTTTAAGACTCAGATTTATAATCATCTCCTTGGGGTTTTTCAATAAACATTACATCAATGTGGTAATAACCCTGCCCAATCCTACTAATGATACCGGCGTTTTGTAATTCTACAAATCCATTAGCCAGCGTTTGCTTCTTTATGTCCAGTAAATGCAGCATTTGTTCGCGTTTGTGTGCACTGATGTCTACGGTATTATCATCTTCAAGATAAAACAACATACCCAACAGAGTGTTCTTTGCAGTAGGAGAGAGCTTGGTTATTCCATTAAGAGTTTCAATATACAATTTTACGAATGGCCTTTCCATAACTAAATATTTATAGGACAAATATACTTAAAAACTTTCATATTCCAATATTTTTTAGTATATTTGATTAAATTTTTAATACTATCTATTATGGAAAAAGAAATGTTAGACTTAATTAGTAAGAATCTGCCGGCCCAAGTCGGAGATGTTTTACAGAAAAGATTAGCTGAAGCTAAAAAACTTGAAGAGCAAGTATACATGTTACAGGAAACTGTTAGAATACAGACAGCTACTGTAATTGAGATACAAACGGAGCTTGATGATTACAGAGTTTTTGATGAAAGAAATAAAGTTATGAATGACCGGGAGAAAGCTTTGGAATACAGAGAACATGCTATATTTCTTGATCAAGCTCTTTATGAACTTAAAGTAGAGAAAGATAAAACCGAATTCTGTAAATCTGTGGCTTTAGGATTAGTAAAAAATACCGAGTACAGAAAAGAGGTATTTGGAACAAAACCATTCCCTATAGGAAGTACTAATAACAACCCAGGATGGGTAACACAGGGACAAGAAAGCATGAGTGAAGTTACAAAGTCAGAATAATAAAAACCAATAAATATATGGACAATTTAGCAAAACAAGAGAAACCTATTTCAGAAATGAATAGTTTACTCACCCTTCTTAGCAGCACTATCCAAGAAACAAAGGAATTGGATGAACGCGTTGCCGCAGTAGCCAACAACATTAACCCTGTAATTGAAGGGCTTAAAGAACCTACTAATAAGGAAGCAGAGGGACCAGGAGTTTATCAAGGCCTCTTAGGGACTCTAAGCCTAGAGGTAGATAAGCTTGAAAGAATTAATCGGACTATGCATATAATAGTTAAACATCTTGAGAATCAAGTTGGATAATTTATTATCTTTGATATTCATTTAACATTTAGTTTATGACAGCACCGAAAAAAGCAACAAAGCCCAAGGTACAGAAACCAATCCCACCAATGGATGAGGCTGAGTTCAAAGACATCAATGCTCCTTTAGGAGATGAACCTATTGACACTCCGGAAGAATTGGAAAGGCTAAAAGCAGAACAGCCGGCCCATAGATCCAATGACATCTTCGGGATACTTTAAAGCAGGCACGCTTAAGAATTTTCTCATAATGGTTTAGTAATTCCCCAACTAAGTACCGGTGCCTCGGGAACAGTTGGGGTTTTACTTTTAAATAAAATATGGCAGCACTAAGAATAGTAAGAGATGATGAGCCGGCCTATGGCAAAATAACCAAGGCCTTGTTCATGGAATCAGGTTACCGGAAGTACGACCTGAACTACACCCAGTTGGACCAGTTCCTGCACAATACTAATGAGCAGTACCTATACCTACAATTATTAAAACTAACAGGTACCCCAAACTGTGCCTTAGTTCTCAGAGCCCTATTGGAGAAGATAAGGTCTCAAAGGTATGGAGGAGTGGCATTCCCTGTGAAAGAAGTGATGGAAAAATTTCATCTATCTGAAGTAACCGCTATTAAACACCTAACCAAGATACGTACCTTAAATTTTATAGAATACAAGAGAACCTATAACCATGGAATGATAGCTTATATGTTCAAGTTTGAACCCTTTATCGAGCTATTAGAGTAACCTATTGGACCTAAAGTTATTACCTCTCTGAAAATTCCCTTGGACCTAAAGCAACTTAAGGTCTAAACATAGTAAGTAATACTCACCCCCTTTAGGTCTAATATAGTATACTCACCCACAGCTAGGATAAACGTTGATAGAATGAGAAGATACCGAGAGCTCATCTGAGAGGATAACTTAAGCTCATGTGAGAAGATACCCCTAGCTCATCTGCTAGTGGAAAGATACCCCCCCCATGGCAAAAGTAATCCGTATGTAGCCCGAGTAATACTATCCCTTAATTTGTACCCCATCGAAAGTTTGGGAACCGAACTACCCCCGTGCAAACGGCAGTAGGGTTCACCTCTGAGAAACTCACTACAGATAACAAGTGTGAGTGTCATCCATAAAACTTGAAAACATGGATACAATGGCTATCGACCAACAAACCATCAGCAATGGTACAGCTCGAATTAAATCCGCAAGAATCTTCACCAATGAAGAAACTGGTGAGAAATCAATCGCGTTGCAACTTGAAGGTATATCATCTCCCATTTACTTTGGGATAGAATACTTATACGCTGATTTGGAGTTACTCTTACCAACTAAGAGCTTGCATAAAGGACATTTGATGCTGCTCCAAGGAGCTACTGCATCATGGACTGAAGGCAGACTTTTGGTACCTGAGACAGAGTACGAAGATAGAAATGGGAAACCATTCTTCGTGAAAGCTCCAAAGGCTGATTTGAAAGGGATTAAGCTTGAGCTTGACTATTTCAAAGCTCTTGACCTTATTGGGAAGATTCCAACCTCAGTTGAGACTTTACTCTTTGTGCCTGAAAGCATGATAGTTAAAGCCAAGATAGTTGGAAACCAAGACCAGAAGGAAACTTCAACATCAGACCAAAAGGACAGCAACAGTCCTTTCACGGGAGATGAAGACGTGATTCCAACAGGCAAGAAAGCAGACTCAAAAGCAGACTCAAAAGCTGCAGCAGAGCACGCTAAAGCCTAAAGGCTTGAAGGACGGCGGAGTGATTTGGCATACATCATGCTACATCGCTTCGCCAACCTTTACTCTTATTCCTATGGTTACTCTACCATCGCAGCAATGCGAAGCCCCTTTTTTAAGGCAGAATACGAGTAGGTCTTGAGTATGGATGACAAACAACAATGAAACCAATTAAATAAATATACCATGAATGTATTAGTATCAATCACAGACCCACTAATCTCAAAGTCATGAGAACATTCGCAGGCTTCGCCCTAGCTATCCTTATAGTATGGTTAGGGCTTATACTATGGCTCTCAACAGGAGAGTATATACCTCAACCAAAGCATCCTGATAAACCTAAGCATAACCATGCAGGGGGTGATTATCAGGAATTGCTTAATGCTATTGAGTATCAGCGTAGGGTTAAGCTTTACAATGATAACTATTACAGGGAACATCCAACAGGGAACTATTATTATCAACCAATATATATAAACTGTTATGAACATTACCAAGATTTCGAGTATCTCAGGTGTAGAGCACACTAGAGATATACCAGTTACACAAGAGCAACTGGAGGATTGGATGAGTGGCACTCTTATCCAACGTGCAATGCCAAATGTAAGTGCTGATGACCGTGAGTTCTTAATATCAGGTGCAACCCCTGAAGAATGGGCTGATATAATGGGACCTGATGAAGATGAGGAACCTAATGAGCTAACACATTGGGATGAAGATGAAACCAATAAACAACTACAATAATGAGAGAACTATTATTCTTCAGCTTAGGTGTAATATTCACCTTAATGACAATTGTAATCCTTGCTTATATTAGTTACAGAATAAGAAGGAGAAAGCGTGCTAACATCCTGTATCAGGAGTTCTTAAAATATGTTGATAGATTGAAAGAACAAGAAAAGAAAACTAAAATTAAAGTAGAACAGAACTAATGAAAAAATCTACATTCTTTATAATAGTTATAATAGGCATAGCTATTAGTGCAATGGCTTGTGAACGCCATTCTGGTAAGCTTACTTCTCAAGTAAATGTAAACTATACTTATACAAGAGAATTACAGCCGGCAAATCAATGGCTTGTAACATCAGTAAGAACTGCTAACACAGGTGATATGGCTTTCTATTCCTTACGCAGTATTCCTTCAACTCAGGAAACAGCAAGGAACATAACATTTTGTGATAGTATTAGGCTGTTTAATGTAGGGGATACATTAAAACTTGTGAAACATGTCCGAAGCAGCTACTAGGGATATGTGCTCCAAAATAATACAGCATTCAGCTACAGATATTGGTAAAACTTATAAATCTCAATGCATTAAACCTGAATATAAAGAAGGCTTGTGCAAATACCATTATGAGAGGAAAGAAGAGAAAGCCAAAAACTGGGGTAATCGGATAGGGTACAGAGATGCTACTCAATCTGATTTAGATAACAAGAGAAGCTTGAAATTAAAAAGCTCCCATGCACATGAATTATATAAATGCATAAGTGGAACTATCAGAAAATACTCATCAAGAACAGATTCTTATGATATTGATACAGATATACCCCACGATTTCAATCTCTTTTGTGTCAAAGAATAACAACCAGGTGAGGAATGAGGGATGAACAAATGATTCCCAATAATGCCTCACCGGTTTATGGTAATGTACCACAGTGATTTCCCAAGGTAACATTATTTTAGTATATTTGTAGAATGAAAACCATATATAAAATAACTAACCCTAAAGGTAAA
>JFJP01039313.1_pt1 | contig 13823 bp, 6 predicted proteins | sample 431651 | NCBI WGS metagenome assembly JFJP01 (sample SAMN02602958, study PRJNA72255) | Microbial mat metagenome, whole genome shotgun sequencing project. | biome: fresh water; feature: sink hole; material: water; isolation source: purple microbial (photo- and chemosynthetic) mats found in... | reverse complement strand
AAACAAGGTTTTATTGGTTTTATTTTAAATGTATTGGGATTTAATCAATATGATGTTAAATATTATTATGATACCTTGTTTAGAGAAGCATTTTTAGCAACAGCTGATAATCAAGATAATTTAAAACTTCATGCATCTATTTATGGATATTCTGCAATAACACTTTCTCCATCAAATTTGGTTGGAGAATTTGTTTTTTTTGCAGATCAATTATCTGTAGCAATTACAAGTATTGATAAGATTATAATTTCAGATTTAAAAATTAGTGTTGGAAATATAAATTTTAAAATGGATTCGGTATATTCAATTTATCAAGACGTATGTGAAATTATTGATTCAAAAGGTGAAGTAACGCATGTTCCATATGATGTTACTACCGGAAAATTACCATTAATTGATTTTAATCAATATGAAATTGAAACCGTTGAATTTACTTTACCTTATTATGTGTATGGAACCCATTATCAAAAAATTATTGAACTTGGAATTATAGATTCATCAATTTATAAATATGATGTTCAGATTAAATTAAAAGATTCTGATGAATGGTTAGATTTTACAACATCAACAATTAAATATTATGCTGCAGCAGATGATAATATTATTTTTAGTCGAAATCTAATTAATAATCAAATTTTATTTGAATTTGGTTCTGGAATAAATGGTAAATATACTCCAGAAGCACAAGTTAAAATTGTTTTACGTTATACAAAAGGAGCTGAAGGTAATATTTTAACTAATTCAGTTCAACCAATTGATGGTAATGTTTATGTATTTGATCAAACTGGAGATAATATATATTCTGGTAATGCTACATCTTTAATTTCAGTTAATATAGATTATTCGACTGGTGGTATTGATGATCTTGAACATAATGATTTACGACAAGTAATTATTGAATATGTTCAATCTCGAAATAATTTAATATCAAAAACTGATTTTTATAATATTTTAAATAAGTATTTATCTGATTTTATTTTATTATTTAAAAAATTAAATGTTATTGATAATACAATATATGCATTTGTTCCATTTAAAGATAAGTATTTAAATCCAATATTATCTAAATCAATTTCAATTCAATATGCTCTTTTTAATTATAATAATAAACCGGTAGTTTATAAACCAGTATTTTCAATTGGTGGATCAGATTATATTAGTCCATTTGTATATATTTATGATTCATATACTAGAACTTTTGCTGGTAATCTATATCGAGAGAAATATTCTACATATTTTTCAAGTATCGAAGCTCTTATTGGAAATTCAATTACAATTCCATTAAGTTTGATGTTTGATTATAAACAAGATATTCGAACAACACGAATTGTAGCACAATCATATCAAAAAATATCAGATTGCGTCATGTTTATTGATATTCCAAATTTAGGTATATATCATTGCATGGATGTATATGATGATAATAATCAAGAATTTTTATATGTTGATGATTTATTTGATGGATTAATTACAATAAAATTCGATGTTAAAATTCACGTATTTAAAGATGATATTAATATTTTCATTTATACTGTTAAAAATATAAATTTATTACAAGATTTATCAGATATATTAAAATTAGGATTATATGAATTTTTACCAGAATATGGTGAAACTGGTGGTACTGGACCTGGTGGTACTGTGCAAATTGGATCTGATCCAAATAATCCTGGTGTTGGATGGGTTTTTACTGGTGGTGGTTCACCATCAACAAAAGTTGGTGGTGATGGTTGGTTTTTACCACAAACTGGATTTTCTGGAATGAGTGGTGGAGTTGGTGTTGGTGGATGGAAACCATCTTTACCATATATTTATATGGCAGATTTTATTATGAATGTTCCAGTAATGTTATATGATCAATATATTAATAATTCTGCATATTATGATCAAAAATTCATTAACACATTAGGTGAAATTTCAATTGAAGAAAATCGAATGATATCCGATGATTTTCAAATTAGATTTTTAAATACTGAAGTTATTGAACATAATGATCTTAAAAACATTACTATTCAACAACATGATTTTAGATTAAAATTACCCTTACAATTAAACGTTGTAATTGGTGTTTATCAAGATTTGATTGTAAAAAACAATATTAATATTCTTGATTTTAAAGATGAATTAATTAATAAACTTGCTACTCAACTTGTTGATAAATATACTGGAGTTAAAGTTTCTTTCTATCGTTCACAAATAGTTGATATTGTTCATGATATTGAATGGGTTAAATATTGTGATGTTTATGTTTATGATTCAACAGATCCTGAACGTAATGAAATTTTAAATGCCAATCTTGAATTAGTAGACCAATCGGAATTAGAAACCAATATGACTAAATTCGAAGCCGTTACTTTTTGTCCAGTATATATATGGTGGGATTTAGATAAAATCAATATTGAATTGGTGTTTGATTAATATGGATTTAAAAAATAGAATAAATGCACCAACATTAGCGTATAAATGTGTATATGGTAGATTTCCATCAACGAATATATCTGGAATGTTTAGTATGGGTCATCAAAAATATAAAGATATTGAAATTGATGATTCTCTTGATATTAATATTATTGATAAACTTAATAATATTAAAAATATTGAAATCAGATCTACATGTTCTGGACATAATAAAGATCGTGTAACATATATTATTTTTAGAACTAATAATCAAGATGAAGATTTTATTAAACGTGTTGTTGCTAAATTAAATTTTGATAAAACAAAATGTGTTTATGATATTGGAAATGGTGGAGAATATCGAATTTGTGTTGCAACTAGAAATTGGTATCGAATAGATGCTAATAATAATTCTTGGTTAAATTGGTGGAAATTAATACCAGATAAAATCAATTCAGCAGTTAATAAATTATAATATGGATAATTTTTCAAGAATTTTTCGAGCGAAACCAAGTAATTATAGATTAATTAATTATGAAGCTGAAGTATATAAATTAATTTATAATAGACAAGTTCCTCATGATTTAGAATTAAATTATAAGCGTCCTAAAAAATTATATAAAGGATTATATTGGGATTCGATGATTAAAGATTCAGTAATTGAAGATTTATTAAAGATTCATCAAATTCGAATTACTGATTTAAATCAAGGTCGTGGAGCAAAACTTTTAACATATTGTGTATTTCAACCAATAAATCAAGATCCAGATTATGTTCAACGAGTTGCTAATATTTTAAATATTGGTGAAACTAAATCTAAATCTGGATTTGGTGTCAATAATATATTATTAGTATATGTTGCTGTTAAAAATTGGTATCGATTAGATGCTAATAATGCTGAATTTGATCGTTGGTGGGAAATATTGCCTAGTAAAATACAATCGGCAGTTAAATAATTAAATGAGTTGTATCGAAATATATTTTGATACAACTCATTTTTAAACGTTAAAGGATTTAATTGTGGCTATTATTGATGGTATATATCAAGATGCATTTTGTTTAACGTATGGTGCTGATAATTGTGATAAAGCTGAAATTACTTTAATTCAAGATTCAATTCTTATTCCAGAATCATTAATAAAACAATTTGACGATCATCCAGATATAACATTATTAACTTTTTCTACTGGAAATGTTAATAATAAAAAAACAACTTTGACATTTCAATTATCTGGAGGAAAAGATCCTGAATTTTATGAATTATTTAAATTACAATTAGAAAGTATTAGTAATGGAGTTTATATTCCTGAAATTCATATAACCGTATATGGAACATATATTTCAATTAAAACTAATAATTATGAATTAATTGATTCAAATAATAGTAGACTTCAACAATGGATTAGTAATACAATATTAGTAATTTCAGCAACAAATGATACAACTAAAAATTTTATTTCAAATACACGTGAAAATTATAATGTGTTAAATTCAGGTTTTATTGAACTTAGTACATCAATTACAGAAATGACTGAAATCGTTGATTCTGGTGTAGAAGATTATACTGAACAACAACAAATTAATAATGCTTTGCAACAATTAACTGAAAAAGCAGTATCTGATAAATTACAACGTATATTTGAATCAACTGCCGTTAGAGATATAATTGAAGATACTACAGATGTTGAAAAATCAGTATTGACTGTAACAACTTCGCCGTTATCAACAACAAATAATAAATCTAATTTTGATACAGTTAATTCAAATATATCTAAAATAATAGATACATTACTTACTTCTGACCCTATAACTGTTAAAAATAATATAACTAATGAATTAAAGAACTTAAAAGATTTACCTCAAGATATATTGGATTCTTATACTAAGGATATATTTAATTCGGTTGATAAGTTTCCTTTTACTTCTATTGATTCAATAAAAAATTCAATATCTGGATATGCTACACAAATATCTTCAAGTTATATTAATCAGGGAAATGATTTTATTACTGATTCTAAAGGTCAATTATTAACGGCAGGTGATACTATTATGACTCAATTTGGAGTTACTGCAGTTAAAGAAGCGTTTAATAAGTTTTCTAATTCTGGGAATATAACTGGAATGATTAAAGGGTTAGGTTCAGAGTATATAAGTTCAACTTTATCACAATTGCCAATTGATGATGTTAAATCACTCATGGATGATGTTAAAAAATTTAGTAATTATGTAAATATTGAAAATTCTGGTGATATGATTGGTCAATATACTCAAAAAATAATGGATGCTGGTATTACATCGTCTCCAATTAATAAAATTATGTCAGGAATTGGTTCTCAAATATCATCATTAGGGAGTATTGTATCTCAATTAGAAAGTGGTTCTATGAGTAAATTAGATGCAGTTAAACAAATGACAGATATTGGTCCAACTTTGCAAACACAAATAGATAAAATAAATTCATATGCTAAAGGATTATCATCTTTTTTTAGTAACTCTACTAGTTTTTCTGATAAATTTATAAAAGCTAAAACAGATATTCAAAAAATAATGGATGTTACTTATTTATTAAAGACTCCTGCAAATGCTATTTCTCAATCAGCTGGGTGTTTTGGTAGTGCAAAATGTTTATTATCATATGGATTAAAAAGCTTAGGATAATATTGGAAATCATATGTCTAATTTAACTGGATTGGCGGATTTATCGAATTTAACAAATGAAGAACAAGCTATTGAGTGGTATAAATGTAAAAAGAATCCATTTTATTTTATTTATAACTACGTTTATATTCCTGAAATTGGTGGAAGATTAAAGTATGAAAAACATATAATGCATGGTAATATGAAACGTGTTGTTCGTTCTGTAGTTAAACATCACAAGTGCATTTTGATGGCCACCAGACAATTAGGTAAGAGTACAATTGCTGCATCATTACTTGAATGGGCAGCAAATTTTTATCCTGGTACACCAGCAGTAATACTTAATGCGAATAAACGATTTGCAATGGAGAATTTAGAGAAAGTTAGATTTGTTCATGATAATCTGCCTCCATTTTTACGAATACCATTAAAGAATAAAGCACGAAAGACATATCTTGAATATGAACATGGATCATTATTAAGAGTATTTTATCCATCTTCAACTACAAGTGCAGATACATTAGCGCGTTCACTTACATCTCCAATTTTGTATATAGATGAGGGTGCTTTTATCCGTCATATGGAAGATGCTTATGGTTCAGCTCAACCTACACTCAGTCGAGCAAGGGAACAAGCAATCAAAAATGATTATCCATATTTTATTTTAGTTACTTCAACACCAAATGGAACTGTTGGAACTGGTGAGTGGTTCTTTAAAATGTGGGAATATTCAGTACCAGCAACAACAATCTTTGATGAAGATGATTTATTACTTCCTGATGCATCTGAACTTGTTGATGATCCAGTTAGAAATGGATTTGTTCAAGTTAAATATCATTGGCGTGAAGATCCTTCTAAAGATGATGAATGGTATGAACAACAGGTTCGTGATTTAAACTTCGATCGACGAAAAATTAATCAAGAGTTGGATCTATTATTTGTAGGTTCAACAACTTGTATTTTTGATGATGAATTTTTAAGTAAATTAAAAGAGTCTCCACCAATTCATAAATTAAAATTACCACATGCTTGTAAATTAAATCTATATACAGATACTTTTGACACTGGTGATTTTTTATTAATTGGTGTTGATACAGCTAAATCTTTAATTGGAGATTATAATGCAATTGAGATTTGGTCATATGCAACATTTGTTCAAGTTGGTGAATTTTTTGGTAAACTTGGTTCGTTAACTAAATATAGTGAATTACTTATGGCATTAACTAAGTATCTTGCTAAAGTGATGAATAATAAAATAATTTTATGTATTGAGAATAATAGTATTGGAGCTGCAATTATTGAAAATTTAGAAAATGCGTCTAGTGATCCATTACATGATTTCGACTACATGAGATTTGTTTATACTCCAACCGAAACATCGAAAACTAAACAAAAAGATCAGATAGTAGAAAAAGTAAAGATTATACAAAATGAAGGTATTAATACTAATGTTAAATCTAAATCATCAATGGTTTCATTTTTATATGATTATTTAGTTGATAATCCAGATTGTATTAAAAGTGCAGATTTTATTTCTCAATTGAATGTTATTGAACGTAGAGCAAATGGGTCTATTTGTGCTCAATCCGGACATCATGATGATTTATTTATGGCAGCTGCATTGTGTGCTTATGTTCGCAGATTATCATCATTAGAATTTGAACCTTTATTACAAACAACTACAATACAAAGTCAACAATCTCAATCAGAAGCATATCATCCAGTTATGGCAACTGGACCAAAAACAATGGGTAAAATTGTAAAGGAATATAGTAAACATGAAGGTGGTATTGTATATGGTTCAGAAGATAAAGAAGATGTTTTATTTGATGCAATGGATGATTTGAAAAATTTATTTGATATATCATAAGATTATTGGAGGTTATTTTGGCTGAGATTACAGATTCAAAAACTCGGCAACAAAACCAACAAGCACATCTTGAATATTTAAAACGATTAGAAGATGAAGCTCAGCAAGCTGAACAGCAACGACAACAAGTTGAACAGCAACAACATCATTCTCAAATGCGCAATGAAACTATTGATGCATTGAATGAACTTCAAACTACTAAATATAATGAAATGGTTGAACCTGAAACTGGAAATACTGTCGATCGTGATGCAAGAGAAACTCGAATGAAAAATGTTAGAGAAAAACTAGCACCAGTTCAAACATGGGGTGGAATTGCTGGTATGCCAGTAATTGCAAAAGATTCATTTGCACCAATGTTTAGTGGTACCAAATATGCACAAAATGCTAGAGAGTATCTTTTTAATCGCCGAATTTCAAGAACACAATCGAGTGCACGAGTTGATAAAGATGAAGCCACTCGTTTAGTTGGTAGATTAGATCCAGATGAAGTTAAAGGAAAAAGTAAAGCTGAATTAACACAATTGGCTCGAGATAAATATTTTGCAAGATCATCATCTCCATTAAGTGAAGCTGAAGCTTTAAGATTTACAGATATGGAAATTGCCAAAATGGCAAAATCTGGTGGATTACAACATGCTCAACAGAAATTTTTAGGAATGAAACCAACACAAACACCAAATGCTGATTTGAATGAATTAGTTAAACAAAAAGCACTAGCTAATTTTCATTCTAGACAAGATGGTGTTCGAGGATCGTTGGGTAAAATCCTATATGGTGATGCTGGTGAGAGACAAAGTGTGCTTAAAAAGCTTCCAATAGATTTAAGTAGCGATACAGTAACCGGACGTGCTGTTGGAGCATTAGGTCATGCTGGATTAGTTGGTGCATCAGCTTTACCAGCTCTAAGTGTTGGGTTAGGAAGTGCTGCTCAATATAATAGTTTACAAAAACTTAGAAAGGATCGAGCTTTTACTGGTGGCGTTGGTAAAGTTGCAGAAGGTGCTACTACTGCATCTGGATTAATTCGTGCTGGTATTTTTGGACCTGCTGCAACGTTAATGGCAGCTAATGCATTTGGTGGATCAGGTGGTTTAATAAGTAATGCTGGTCAAGGTGCATATAGAGCTGCTAAAGATTCTGCATTTGGTTTAACATCAATGCTTGGTGGTGGTGCTCTTAAAATGGCATCTGGTGCTGCTAATGTGCTTGGTGGTAAAGGAGTTGATTTAGGAGGATCATTAGCTGGTGCAGCAAAAGGTGTTGGTTTTGGTGCATCTATGGCAGGATTAACTCCAGCATTAGTTGGTGGTTTAGTATTAGCGCTTCCTGGAATTATTGGTGGCATTACCACTCATATGGCGGCTAAGAAAAAGCGTATAGCTAGAGGGTTTAAACAATCAACTGATAAATTAACTAAGCAATTTAGTAGATCTTTAGGTATTGATAGTGTTATTCGAAATCTTTTTAGTTCAAGTGCAATTACATCTGATAGGATGTTAGAATTACAGATGTTGATGTATATTGAACAAAATACAGCATCTCTTCCAAAGATGGTTGCTGATACTGGATTGATGTCCGATCGTAAAGAAAAAGATGGAACTAAAACAATTGATACTCATGGAAGACATTTACGTGAATCTGTTGAATCTGCATATGAATCTGGTCGGGCTGGTTCTAAATTTAAACGCAGAATTAAATATGCATGGGAACGTGGTCTTGCAGATGTTCAACGATTTTCTCATGCAATTAATATTCCAGGACAAATTGCAGATTTTTTAATTAATCGTAAAACACCATTTGCTAGAAAAGAAGAATTTAGACGTGCACGTGAAGATGCTAAATTTCAATTATTAAATCCTGCAAATCTTAAAAAAGCATCAGGGATATTGAATACATCTGCTGGTCATGTTCAATTAATGGGTATGTCAGCAGCTCGTCTTATTCAATCTTCTGGAGCACAATCTGTTGAGTCACAACAATTGGCTTTACAAGCTGGAATATTCGATTTATTAAGATTACAATTTAGAATGGTAGCTAGAAATACATTAAGAAAAAGTGGAACCGGAGTAGGATTAACTCCACGAGTTGCAGAAGATGATGTAACTGGATTTAGAAGATTTATGCATCGTATTCCTATATTAAGTTCATTATTAAGTGTTTATGAAACTGGAGCGAAAGGATTTAAAATTGCGAAATCAATTCCTGGAAGAATACAAAATACAATTTCTGACATTAAAGATGCTAGACGTGGTACATTACAACTTGGTCAAGAAAAATCAGGAATAGGTCGATTTTTATCTAAACGAATTGTTGGTAATGAACAAATTGAACGGATGGATGCAATTGCTAAAATTAAAGAAAAGATGGGGTTGTCTAAAACTAATGCTGATAAAATTGAGACATTCCAACTTAAACTTCCCGAATATTGGGAAGAATTATTGCATTTAAGTCGCCAAACTGTTGAATCTTTACATAACATATTTAATGTTGGAAATAAAGCATTAAGTTATTCTGGTGCTGGTGAAATTACATATGCTAGTCGAGGTAGTGAACAAAAAGTTTTTGATTATGCTAGTGGTGAATCATTAACCCAAAGTCATTATAATCGTCTTATTGCAGATCGTCGTGATACTTTTGATAAAGAATTAAATGTTGAAAAACCTAAATTAACAACTAGATTATTTAGAAAAATGTTTGGTGGTCAACATTCTCAAACTGCACAATCTCCTGCTCGTCAAAAATCACTTCAACAATTTTCAACTGATGATGATTTTAAACTTAAAAATGTTAGTGGAATAGCTACACCTTCACCAATATCATTACCAACTCCTACATCAGGTGAATCTAGTTGTGTTGATGATTGCAGAAATAATTCTGAATGTTGTGAGGAAAGTAAAAATGTATTATCTAATGGATTTAGTTCAGTAAATTTAATGATTAACAAATTATTTGATTGTTGTAAAACTAATAATGAATGTATTGATACTAATTCTAATGTATTACAATCTAGTATCAAAGACATTAAAAAGATTAAGGTTAGAGCAACATCGAGTGGACCATGTGATGATGATGATTGTGATGATGATTGTAATGATGATCATAAAACAGTATCCTCTGATGGATTTCAAAATGTAGATTCGATAATTAAAAATTTATTTGAACAAGCTAAAGATAATACTAATTTAAATGCATCTGCCTCTAATATACCAGACTTTAATAATGTACGTTCTGCAACAACTGAATTAGAAGAAGCTGAAATTAAAGAAAAAGAAACTCAAGAACGATTATTTAAACGCACAGTTGTTAATGGAATGAGATCTATTGTTGAGGAAATTAAAAATCTTAAAGGTGGTATATCTAAAAAAGATTCAACAAAAGAATCCGGAGAAGGATTTTTTAGTAAATTAAGCGGATTAATCTCTGGAGCGTTCAGTAAAATAGCTTTATTATTTGCACCATTAATTGCAGCATTAACACCATTAATTGCTCCATTAGCTGCAATAGCTGCTGGACTCGGAGCTTTAGTTGGATTAAATAAATTTGGGAAAAATACATCTTTTAAAGAAGCTGGTATTGATACAGTTCAAGATTTAGGTCTTGCTAATCCATATGCAATAAAAAATGCAAACAAATCGATTAAATGGAATCCCTTTTCAAATAAACCTCAAACTGGTGGACCTGGTGTTGTTACTGAAACCTTTGGAAAAATTAAGACTGGAGCATCATCATTATTTAATTCTGGTGTTGATAAACTTAAAGGTCTTGGTGGTGGAATAACTTCTGGAATTAATGCAGTGACTGACCTTGGATCCAGTATTGGTGGCAAAATTGGATCTAGTGTTGAAACTGGTATGGGATTAATAAAAAATGCTGGTTCTAGTGAATTTGGAAAATCAATTATTTCTGGTGCTAAAAGTGTTGGAAACGCCATAAGTAAAACTCCAGTTATAGGTTCTGTAGCACGAGGTATTGGTGCAGTATCAAATGTTGCATCTAAAGTTGCAGCACCACTTACAGCATTAGATGCTGGATATCGATTATATGGTGATATTCAAGATCCATCTAGACTTAATAAACGATATGAAGATTTTAAAGATGAATGGTCTAATTCTGGAGTACTTGGAAAAACATGGGCTGCTGCTAAAAATATTCTTAATCCTTATGAAGGTGGATCTATAATTGGAACTGGTTTAAATAAAGGAATAAATAATATTACTGAATTTATGACTGGTGAAAAAGGCGCTACCCTTGGTGGTAAAGTTTATGATTGGATGCATAGTGATGAAAAGAAAGCTCAAGAGGCATTATTAAAACAAAAGCTTGAAGAAAATAAAAAGAAACAAGATGAACGTCTTGCAGCAACATCAACCCCACCAATAACACAAAATTCTGTAGCACCTCTGTCAACACCATTATTATTATCGAAACCAACATCTGCATCTTCTCAAGTTATTAATGTTAAAACGGAAAGTCTTGAAACTAAAACTGATGAACAAACTAATGTTTTAAAAACTGGATTAGATGCAATTGTTAAAGGTAGTGATGATTTATTAGCATTTTTCAAAGGTGTTGAAACATCAGCTAAAGAATCTGGTCCAGTATTTAATGATGAACGTAAACAGTGGATTAAAGACCAAGTAAATAGAGTTTCAGATAATACAACTGCGATGGTTACTAATCTTACTGGAAAAGCTAAAGCAATTTATCCTCAAAAAGAACCTGCTAATTTTGGAGAATCTAAAACTCTAGCTAAATGGAATGAACACGAATCCGTTATAAATCAAAAAATTAAAGAAGCTTCTACAATTACGTTAAGAAAAGAAGATGAACTTCCAACAGTTAAAGAAACTCATCGACAAGAACAACAAGTTCGAATACCAACACATTCATCTGCACCTTCTGCAATGAATACTGGAATGTCTGGAAGTAAAAGTCAAGAAGTTAAAGATCGTCCAATAAATCCAATGATTGATGGCTTTATTGATCAACTTTTTACTAATACCATTAATGTTTTTCAACAATCAATTAAAAGTTTTGCAATTGGGCAAACTCCATTTCAAATATTACGTTAAATAATAGGGAGAATTAATTTTCTCCCTATTACTTTTTATGAGGTAATTTATGGCATCTGAAGTTTATGATATGGGGAATCTTATACAATTGCGAGAAGAATGTGATCCTGGATATCGAATTACTGATTATATACGTTCTCATTTAGCAGTTGTTGATTTAACTCCAGTTAATTATCATTTATTATTAGCACAACATGATAGTAAAACTTGGGGTGTTAAATATAATTTTAATACAGCAGCATCGGATTATGCTGGAGTTTTAAAAAAGTATAAATTAGAACCTAAACAATCTTTACGATTGTGGTTAACTGATGATACTGTTATTAGTGATAACTTTTATAATAATTATAATCCAAATATTATTGAAAGTGGTCTTAATTCACTTGATGGTATGAGTAATACTATTAAAACTATGAGACAGATGACCCAATCTGCTGGAAATGAATTTTTAGCCCCAGTACAAAAGAAAGTTGTGGATACAGTTAATTCTGGTATTTCTGCTACGAGTTCATATCTTTTTGGAGATGATAAATTAGCAAAACAATTAACTGATCAAGCAATGGCAGTTACTAATACTGTTGGTGAAGTGATATTCCAAGGCAAACATATTAGTTTACCAAAAATTTGGACATCATCATCATATTCTCCAACATTAACAATTACTATTAAATTAGTAAGTCCATATGGGCATCCAGAAGCTGTTAAACAATTCATTATTGTACCATTAATGTATTTAATGGCATTAATTAGTCCTAAAACTTCAGATGGGTTATCATATGGTGTAAGTCAACCATTATATGTTAATGGTTATGGGGTTACTAATATAAATTTAGCTGCAGTTCAAAGTGTAACAATGCGACGAGGTGGTCGAGAAACTGCTTTTAATATTTATAAGCAACCATTGATATTAGATATTATGATATCAATTCAACCATTAGCTGAAGGTTTTGGTTCAGTTGTTGGTGACGCGGTTGATGTTGCTACAATTGATGATGCTGCAAGACAGGGTGATATTGGTGGAAGTATGAGTGGTCCAGCGATTACAACATTAGGAAATATTATTCAATCATTACGTCCTGCTCCAGATGCTATTGTTGGACATAAAGTTGTAGCGTTAAAAAAAGAACATGCATCAGCACCATCTGGAAGAAACATTTCTAGCGCTAGATCTGCTGCTACTGGAACACATGCTGTTAATACTCAAAACATACCACAAAACACAAATGTGGCTTCACAATATGCTTAATATATTTTAGTTGTATAAATCAAGGAATAATATAATGTCTAAATTTGATCCATATATAAGAACTATTTTAAATAAAATATATGTTGAGAATTTTGTTGAAGAAATAACTGATAATATTCATGAAATTTTGCCGTTAATCATTAATGGTAAACTTAATCTATTTGAATCTGATAATATCAATAACGAATTATTATCATCATTAAAAGCATATGATATAAACTTATATAAAACATTAACTTTTGATACTATGATAAATGGTATTCGAAATAAAACTGGATTTAATAAGTTAACTATTTTATCGATGTTTTTTGAACAGAATATACAACAATTTTTAAATGATATTCCTGCAGATTTTATGCAATCCGCAATTCAATTAGATCAAATTGCTAAAGGATTTGGATATGATTTCAGATACTTTAAATGTATAAATATGTGTGTTCAGAAATATGAAAGTTTAATTATTGATTTATGTGATGATTTAAATATTCAATATCGTTTTTTTAATTATTTATTTAATAGATTAAATGATACTTCAGATAGTGGAAAAATATCATTTCTTTATTTATATTCTTTTATTATTTTATATTTGGGATATTCA
>JFJP01039312.1_pt1 | contig 13824 bp, 7 predicted proteins | sample 431651 | NCBI WGS metagenome assembly JFJP01 (sample SAMN02602958, study PRJNA72255) | Microbial mat metagenome, whole genome shotgun sequencing project. | biome: fresh water; feature: sink hole; material: water; isolation source: purple microbial (photo- and chemosynthetic) mats found in... | reverse complement strand
TTTTCAACACCGAGCAGATGAACCAGGCGGTCTTCGCGTTCCGGCGGTACGAGGATGCATCGTTGCGCTATACCGGGATCGAAAGTCACCCGGGATTGACCCACTACGGGCTGTACGACACCGTGGTGGCAAGAGAGTGACCCTTTGGATTAATAAACGAATCGATCAAGCCATCCGCTTTCTGACGGCGGTGACCAGCGTCTGGTTACGCACCGGTTTGCGCAGCAGGCAGTGCGCCGGATCTCCAGATACCAAGTTACGGATATTCCCGGGTGGAGCATAGCCAGTGCGGAAGATGATCGCGGGCGATTCCCACTGCGATTCCTCGCAGATGTCCAGAATCTGCATGGCCGCTTCCTCCCCGTCGAGCTCGGGCATGGAAAGATCCATCATGATCACCTTGTGATGGTGCAAAGAGAACAGGTTGATCGCTTCCCGGCCATTGGTTGCCATATCAAACTGGACGGTTTCGTCAAGCGACTTCTGCAACAGAAGCAGGGTAACGCGGCGTATGCTGTCCTCATCGTCCACGATCAGTAGGCGGTGGCGGTTGCAGGGCTTGATTACGCCTTTGCGGGTCGGTCGCTTGGTCTGCTCGCTCTCCGCGAGTTCCCAGGCATCTAAAATCGGATCTTTCTCTATTCGCATCGGGTGTTATCCTCCTGTTTTTTTGTAAATGCGGGCCCCCTATGTGGTGGCCAGGCGAACGATGGCTCCCACATCAAGGATCAGGCCAGGACGTCCATCCGCCAGGATGCTGGCACCGGCAACCCCGGGAACTGCTCCCACGCCATCGCCCAGATTCTTGATCACCACCTGTTGCTGTCCAAGCAACTCATCAACCATCAGTCCCCACTGCTTACCCATCTCCTCGACGACCATGATGATGCAATCCAAGGGGTTCTCCCCGGCGTTGGGGACGTGCAGGATGCGCCCGAGTCGGAACAACGGCAACAGCGAATCGCGGAAGGAAACCATCTCGCCATGCCCCGAGACGGGGTGCAACTGGCTGGCTGTGGGTCGGAACGACTCCAGGACGGACAGCGTGGGGAGAATGAAGGTTTCCTGTCCCACCCGCGCCAGCATACCGTCGATAATGGCTGTGGTCAGCGGAAGCGACAGCGTGAATATCGTCCCCGCGCCGGGGGTTGAGCGGGTGAAGACGGCCCCCCGCAACGATTCGATGTTGCGCAGCACGACGTCCATGCCAACACCCCGTCCGGAAAGTTCCGTGACCTTGGCGGCCGTCGAGAATCCGGCTTCGAAAATCATCGCAAAAACGTCCGAATCGGCCATGCCTTCCCCGCTGCGGATCAACCCTCGTTCAATCGCCTTGGCGACAATGGCATCCCGGTTCAGGCCGCGTCCGTCATCCTCGATATCGATATGGATGTTGCCGCCCTTATGATAGGCACGCAGGGTGATCGTTCCTGATCGCGGTTTGCCAGCCGCGAGCCGATCCTCAGCGGATTCGATGCCATGATCCATCGAATTGCGGATCATGTGGACCAGCGGATCGCCAAGCTTGTCGACCATGCTCTTGTCCAGCTCGGTTTCGCCCCCTTCGATCTTCAGTTCAACGGTTTTTCCGGATTTATGGGAAAGATCGCGAACCAGGCGCGCCATCTTGCGGAAGACCGGATCGATTGGCACCAGGCGCATGGACATGCCCATATCCTGCAGCGAACGGGTAATCTTGCCGAGCAGTGCCAGGCTCTTCTCCACGCGCAGGGATTTGATGGATCGGATTTCCGGATCGCCCGAGACGATGGCCTCGGCAATCACCAGTTCCCCGATGGTGTCCAGCAGCAGATCGATCCGGGACGCCTCCACCTTCATGGTCTGGCCGGACTCCTTGGTGGCCACGATGGGTTCGGCAGGTTTTTTCGCAGGAGGCATCGGATGTTTCGGGTGCTCGGCATCTGTCTCCGCCGCATCGGTGTCGATGGCTTCAGCGGGATGCTCCATCAGCGGTTTTGTCGGTGTCGGCACGGGCACCGGGGCGACCGGTGCCGACGTGGCGGATGGGATCGGGGTGTTGGCTTTCGCTGCATGCGTGGCGGCGGCGGCCGGGGCGGGCTGCTTTTCTGGTGCCGACGAGCCTCCCTTCAGGACGACGTGGATGGCCGCGATACAGGCGCGGGTTTCCGGGCGGATGACCAGGTCGCTGCCTGTGTTCAGTGCCCCTCGCAGGTCATTGACCATGAGTTTGAGTTGATCCAGCGCTTCGAAGGTAACCTCGACGGCATGTCCGGTGAAGGCGCGGTGTCCCTTGCGGACCTCATCCAGTAGCGTTTCGGCGGCATGTGCCGTGTCGCCAAGTACCGAGAGCCCGAGAAAACCGGCGACACCCTTGATCGTGTGGAAGGCGCGGAACACGGCACCGATCGAGTCGGTATTGGTCGGTTCCTTCTCCAGCACAAGCAGGTTCTCATCGGCCGTCTCGAAATGTTCCTGGGCCTCGGTCACGAAATCGCTGGCTAGCTCGCGATCCCCTATGGTTGCCATTTCAGCGGTTGCGCGGGGGGCGGCAGGTTGGGGAGCGGCTGTTGGCTGGGGCGCGACCACAGGCGGTGCGGCCACGGGCGGGGGTGGGGTGGGGGGAACGGCTGGCACTACCTCAGCCGCCGGGCGAGTGAATAGATCCAGAGGTGGCGTGGGCACGGATTTCTCCCCGCCAGGTCTGCCAACCGTCTGTACGGCATTGGCGATCCAGTCCAAGGCTCCCAGCAGGATATCTGTGGCGACATGCTCGGAATCCTCGATATAATCCTCCATGCGGTGGCAGGTCTTCTCGATATGCAGGGCTCCCACAACGCCCGATTCACCCTTCAGGGTATGGATGGAGCGTCGCAAACTGGACAGCAGTGAGGGATCGTGGGAGGTCTCGTAGGCGAGCACCAATTGTTCCATCTCGGGCAGCACGGTCGTCTGCTGCTCGATAAATGCGGCGATAATCGCATCATCAACCCAGGGTAGATAGTCCCCGGCGGTGGAAGGCGGCTTGCCTGAGTCTTCGGCGGTTTCCGGTGCGCGGCTGGCGGGCTCCGGTGCGATCGCCCCGGAAAGTGCCTGGCTGCAGGCCGACTGGATATGTTCAATCGCCTTGGTCACTTGAGTCATGGCCGATGCGGGATCGGACGTGTCTTTGAGGATTACGGCTTTGAGTCCGACGGCCGCTTCGCGCAGGCGCTTAGCCAGGCTGATCGCCTCGGGAACCGCCGAAAGCGCTGCGAGCTGGGTGGCCCGTTCCTCAATGCGGCGTGTGAATTTAGCCATTTCCTGAAGATCCGACAGCTCAAGCATCATCAGATCGAACGATGCCTGGTCCGCCCATTCACTCAGCGCCTGAAAATCTATCGTAGTTAAAGACATGCCGGAATACTAGAACTCGATCCTGTGATTTGCAAGAATGAAAATCGTCAATAAAAGACAATGCATGTTCCAGCGTTCCTGAAACAACGTCCTTGCGGTTATCGACAAAGAATTGTATAAAGTGGATCCAAAGCTAATCAAGGTGGATATTTATGAGCACGACTACAGAGGTGGATAAGCCGGAAGACTCAACCAAGGGGGTCGGCAAATGCGCGGTGACCTGTCCGATGTGCGGGTTGGAGCATACACAGTACCGATTGAACCCGCGGATGTTCTGGCACACCGAGCTGGATATGGATCGCAAGCCATCGAAGTATCAGTGCCTCAAGGCGATCGATGGGTATTATCCCCCGTTGTACGAATTGTGGCACTGTTCGCGTTGTCATTTCACATCTCATAACCGCACCTTTCCGGCACCGCTCAAGCATGTATTCATCGAGAAAACCGTGGTGCAGCGGCATTTGGCGGAAGCGGCGCGGGGCGATTCTGCGTTCGCACGGGTCTGTAAGGCACTGGGGGCTGGGGTGGGTGTCGATAATCTCGATTTCCCGCAGGCGGTGCGGCTCGCGTTGCTGGCGGTGTATTTCGAGGGCGTCCTGATCGGGTTGTTGCGTCAGGGCAAGGCCTCGCTGGCACGCAGCTACCTGCGCCTGGCCTGGTTGTTGCGCGATTGGAAATCCATGTCGTCCGATTTCGAGAAAGAGTTTGCTGCGTTTTCGGAGCTTCTGGGCAAGGTCGCTGCGGATTGGCCGGAGATCTGCAAGACCGAGGAGGATGCTCTGCAGCATGCCTGTACACAGTATGTTGATTCGCTTTCCGAGGCGTCCGTGGCGGGGGATCTACGCGAGACCACTGCGATCCTGCAGCATCTCGGACGGATTTGTATCCAGATTGGTGACGCTGGCTCTGCCAAGGAGCATTTCGCTCGCTGCGTCCAGGTTTCCTTTGATGAGCAGAACCGGCTGGTTCGGTTGTTGCGCGAGGATGAACATACACGCTGCTTGTCGGAGGATGACCGTTCGAGAATGGTGACCGACAGCCGACGCTACAAGGCGACGGTTGACGATTGTCAGGACTTGCTGGATGTCTTGAAGAAATCCGCAGTGCCCAATCGTAGTCGTCCGGCGCCGGTGCCGGTGCCAGTACCAGCGCCAGCCTCGGCACCGGCACCGGCGGAAAAGAAAAAAGGCCTGTTGCGCGGGCTGTTCGGCAGTTGATCGCCGGGGTTGACGTCAAATGATTGATCGCGACGCCTTTATTACCAGATTGCGGACGGCAGGGGGCTATACAACACCGGATGAGGTGGCGTGTGGCGTGGCGGATCGCCTGCTGGGGTGGACGGACGCCTGGTATCATCGCCGCGTGCTGGGGGTGATCTTGAAAGGCGGCCGCTTATCCCGCCAGGGGGGGTGGACGCAGACCGCCTGGCAGGACTTGTCGCTGGACATGTGGCGAGGGGTGGAGGCATGCCGGGGACGACTCTCGGTCTGCGGTTGCGAGCATCTGGCCACCTTACGTTCCCCGGCGGTCATTGTCGCCAATCACATGAGCCTGCTGGAGACGTTCACGATCCCCGCCGCTGTGCTGCCGTTCCAGCACATGACGTTTGTTGTGAAGGAAAGCCTGTTGCGGGTTCCGCTGTTCCGTGATGTCATGGCAGGCGTCCGCCCGATCGCCGTGGGGCGCGAAAACCCGCGGGAGGATTTCAAGACGCTGATGGACGAGGGGCCCAAGGTCCTCGCCGAAGGGCGTTCGATTGTCGTTTTCCCGCAATCCACCCGCAGCGTGGTGTTCTCGCCGGAAGACTTTAACACACTGGGGTCGAAGCTGGCCAAGAAAGCGGGTGTGCCATTGATGCCGCTGGCGCTGAAAACCGATTTCCATGGCCTGGGGCGGATCGTGCGCGATTTTGGTCCGGTCGATCGCCGCCAAACCGTTCATTTCGCCTTTGGTGCCCCGGTCGAGGTGGTGGGCAATGGACGCGAGGCGCACGAGACGGCGGTCGCCTTCATTGCCCGCACCTTTGCCGCCTGGGGCGGGCGCGTTCAGTAAGCGCCCCCAAGGAGTAGGGCAGGCACCCCCTCCGGAATATACTGGAAAAATGGTGAAGCCCACAAAGGAAGGTGTGCCGTAACAGTTTAGCGGATTCCGTTCGCGTCGTCCGTTCTCGTTCACCGGTTTAACGACACCTGCCACCTGATTCCGAAAAACGCACACCCGTGGCACCGCATGGAATTGCCTTGGATAGGGGTTGACATGATCCTGTGTGTCACGGTAACTTATCACTTATGCGCAACGTGACACTTTTTCAAATGTCTTCCGTCGATTATCCAAACCCATTACCGTCCCTTTATTTCCCATTGGCGGATGCCTACCGGAGAATAACGAAAGGAACACGCCACTGCTTGCACGAATCGCAGGTTGCCAGTGGCTTTGCCTGCTCGGAGCGTCATTTGCAGTGTATCTGGTTTGATGCCAACCTGCGCCCTGCCACGCTCATGACCCGTGAAGGCGAGCCCGTGACCGTTATCAGCCCTGGTCGCTGGAATCTCGAGGCCGGCCCGGATTTTCTCGATGCCGTGCTACGCATCGGCGGGGCGGATTGCCGTCAGCTTCAAGGCGATATCGAGGTCCATATTCAGCCTAAAGATTGGGAGCATCATGGACATGGTCGCGATCCACGCTACCGTCGGGTCGTCGGCCATGTGACCTACCACCCCGCCACCGCCACCCCTGTCGATCTACCTCCCGGAACCGTTGAAATCGCGCTGCGTGCGGCGCTGGCGGCGAATCCCTCCTTTTCCATGGATGCCGTGGATCTGACGGCCTACCCGTATGCCGCCTCTGCAGGGGACTGTCCTTGCGCCGCGAGCGTGGCAACGTGGCATCCAGACCAGGTTGAAACCATGCTGGCTGCAGCCGGGGCCTTTCGCCTGGAGCAGAAAGCCAACCGTTTTGCAATGCGGTTGCGTCACGAGACGCCGGATACGCTTCTCTACCAGGAAACGATGGCCTCGCTGGGGTATAAACAGAACAGCGGACCCTTCCGGTGGCTGGCCGAGCGTATCCCGCTGGGTGACCTCTCGGCGCGCTCCCCGCTGGATGCCTATGCCCTGTTGCTCGGTGTTTCGGGTCTGCTGCCGGAATCCCCTTCACCCCGCTGGAGTGCCGAGACGCGGGGATTGCTGCGAGCCGTGTGGGACCGCTGGTGGCCGATGCAGGATCACTGGGCCGGATCAAGCCTGCCGCCAGCGGCATGGACGCTATCCGGCTTGCGTCCGCAGAATCATCCCATCCGTCGCCTCGCGGCTGCTGCCGCCCTGTTTGCGGGACATTCGGACTCGCTGCAGGACCGGATCCTGGCGATCTTGCGCCAAACCGGCGATACGAAACCATTAACGGCAATGTTTTCGCCACCGGCACTGCTGGATCACTGGCTGCACACCCTGAGCCTCGGTTCGGCCCGGCGGGCGACTCCGGTGGCGCTGGTCGGCAGTGACCGCCGTGCGGCCTGGTGCAGCAATGTGGTCCTGCCGCTGCTGGCGGCGACCGGAACCGATATTACGCCGTGGTTGTCGAGGCTACCGCCCGAAGCGAACAACAGTATGATGAGTCAGATGGCACATCGCCTCCTGGGGCGCGACCACAACCCATCGCTTTATGACAAACACGGCCTGCGGCAGCAGGGGCTGCTACAGATTTTCCAAGATTACTGCCTGGCCGAACGGGCAGGCTGCCAGACCTGCACGTTCGCCCAGGCTTTGAACCGTAATTAGCGTGCGACTTCGAAGTCTTCCTGGCCAGCTCCGCATTCGGGGCACACCCAGTTCTCGGGAAGATCTGCAAAGGCGGTTCCTGCCGGAACATCATTATCCGGATCACCGATCGCCGGGTCATACACATAACCGCAAAGATTACACACGTATTTCTTCATTTAATTTATCCTTTTGTTAATCAATAACCATAAACGACGACGGGGACAGCTTACCAGTTTTCAGCCAGCACCTCGAAATGCGCCTGGGGATGCGCACAGGCGATGCACACCTTGGGGGCCTCGTTGGATTCGGCAACATAGCCGCAGTTGATGCAACGCCACACGACGGGCTTGTCTTTCATGAAGACCTTGCCAGCATCGACATTGGCGGCCAGTGCCAGGTAGCGCTTCTCATGTTGCCGTTCGGCCACGGCAATCGCTTCGAAGACCTTCGCGATATTGTCGAACCCTTCCTCACGGGCGATCTTGGCAAACCCTGGATACATATCGGTCCATTCGTAATGCTCGCCTGCGGCACCATGACGCAGATTCTCAACGGTCGACCCAATCGGCCCCGCCGGGAAGGTGCCCGTGATCTCCAGTTCGCCACCCTCCATCAGCTTGAACAGCCGCTTGGCGTGCTCACGTTCCTGGTCGGCGGTCTCCTCGAAGATTTCCGCAATCTGGCGATATCCCGTCTTGCGGGCTTCGCCTGCCGCATAGGTGTACCGGTTGCGGGCTTGTGATTCACCGGCAAATGCCGCCATCAAATTCTTTTCCGTCTTGCTGCCTTTGAGTCCCATGGTCGTTCTCCTGTTTTCTCTGATTATTCCATCCCGGCACCGCCACGCAGCACCGCTTGCTACACGCCTTATCTATTTACCGTATTCTCGCCGTGTTCGTAAAGCAAACGTCAATGGTCTCGGATCGGTTCGGCATCAAAACGCAAAAATCCCTTTGATTTTGGCGTTTTTTTCGTTTTGCGTGAAAAAATAGTTATCCCCTCGTTTGCGCCGGGCGGGGGCGGCGGGCTTGCCCCTACCCTACCGGAACCGGAAGACTGAAGGGTTCGTGCCGGCAAAAATCACCAGGGCCTTGTTCGCGCCCAGCGAACCGGCAGCTCCCGGCGTGGGCAGCGTAAGGGTGGCGTCATTTTCCTCGGCATCCCGGATCGTCCCACCGTTGAGCGCCAGTGCGCCGGTCCCGGTATAATCCAAGTCGGCGCTCAAATCGCCAAGTTGTACCGTGTACCGGAATGTCAGCGTATCCGATCCGCTTCCGCTGGTGTAGTCCACGGTGCGGTCCGTCGTTCCCGTCTCCAGCGTCAACCGTGGTGTGCCGGACACACTGACCGCCTCGCTGAACTGCACCGTTACCTCAATCACCGCACTATACGAGTAGGTGCCGTTCTGATTCGTCGAAGTCACATTCAGCACCGCTGGCGGGACGGCCTCGACGGCGGTCAGATAACCATTGGAGTCCAGCGTAAAAGTCTTCCAGCCACTCATGGAGATGAGCGCAAGCTGCGTAGAGGTCAGTCCGCTGCTCGTGGTCCCGAACCGGAGCGACGAACCCCTCACGAAGGTTCCGGTCAGGGCCAGCGTGCCGCCGGTCCAGTCGATGCCACTGCTGTTGGCAAACGCCAGGGCGGCTCCGTCCCCGACGTTGATGGTAGACGTACCCCTCACATCCAAGGTGCCAACGGTGTCGGTAAAAGTCGCCACATCAAGAGTGGCGCTGCCGATGGACATAGCCGTGGTGTTGGCAAGGACATTGTTCGCGCCCAGCGCCAACGTACCGCCGTTAATGGTGGTCGCGCCGGTGTAGGTGCTGGCGAACGAAAGGGTCAAGGTGCCTGCGCCGTCCTTGATCAGGTTGCCTGCGCCGCTGATGGCGGCCGTGCTGAGGGTGACGTTGCCGGCGCCGCCAATGGTCAGATCCTTACCAGATGCCGTCACGATGCCGCCGGAGAGGGTCAGTGTACCACCGTCCGAATTAATCCGCGCACCCCCCGTGCCAAGCGTGACCGCGCCGCCATAGGCGTTGTTGCCGGAGATATTCCGCAAGGTGCCACCGTCGCTGATGCCGGTACCATTCAGGCTCAGTGCTTCCGCGCCGATGATTATGCCGTTCTGGAGTTCTAGGGAAGCGCCGCTGGCGACGGTGACGCCACCGGCGGTTGTGCCGAGGCCGGTGTTGTGGCGCACATTCAAAATACCACTGTTGATCTTCGTTGCCCCGGAAAAGGTGTTGGCTCCCGCGAGAACGATGGTGCCCGATCCGGAAAGCGTGACGGTGCCATTGCCGGAATTATTGGCGACAACCGAATTGATCGTCAACGGGTTCGCGCTGTTGTTCACGAGCAGCAAGTCCGCGCCGCTCGCTGCCAGTGCCGTACGAAGCGTCCCGGCACTTCCCACTGCGGTGCCGATGGTCAGTGCCCCGCTAGTCGGATCAGACACGATGGAGGCCACTCCAAACGTCTTGCTGACAGCATCGATCGTAGCCGCACTCGTCCCGCCCTGGTCACTCTGTAAAAGCGTATTGATCGTCGTGGTTGCTGCGGCAAGCGCAATATTACCGGGGGTTCCACTGCCCTCGATAAGGCGTACGTTCGTCGTAGAGGTATTGGGAATGACGCCCGGCGTGAGCCGCTGCACATCGGTATAGGCGCTGTAGGCGACAATGTTGCCGCTGCCATCGTTGCATGCGATCTGCGTGCCATTGATTGTCACCCCGGGCAGGACACCGTTGGCGTCGTTGGCCGTGGTCGTCGTGGCAATGTTGGCAGCACTAATATCCAACGTGGCACCGGCACCGCGCGTGATAGCACCCAACTGAATGATGGACGTGCCCGAGGTGCGTGTTATCCGCGAGGCCGTGCCCGCCGTCAGCGTGAGGCTGGCCACGACTTCCGTGTGACTGCCCCCGCTAAGTTCGAGCGTTCCGCCCCCGAGGGTCAGTGCGGCGGCATTCGCGAGTTTGGAATTGTTCTGCGAGGCGTAGCCCAGCCGCAGTGTGCCGCCGTTGACGGCGGTTGTACCGGTAAAGGTGTTCGCGCCCAAGAGCACCCAGGTGCCGCTGCCAGCCTTGGTGAATGAGGTGGCACTGGTGCTGTCCACGATGGCACTGCCAAGCGTATTCGCAGCCGTACTGGTGCCGTCAAGCGTCAGGGGCTTTGCACCTGCGCCGGTGGCCGTCAGGGGCGAAGTCAGAATCAGAGCACCCGACCCCGATGCATCGAGGGTTGCACCGCCAGTGGTGCCTGCGAGGTTGATCACACGGTCGCTGGTGTGGCCGCTGCCCGTGTACTGGAGCGTCCCGGCGGTGCCGCTGCTCCCGATGCTGATCGTGCCGTTAGCTACAGAGATGGGCGTACCCAAAGCACTGGCACCGCCATTGACGTTGGTGATGGAGTTGATGGATAGTATGCCGGCATTGATTGTCGTCGTGCCACTGTAGGCGTTGGTGTTAGAGAGCATCCACGTGCCAGTATCTGCCTTGGTCAGGCTGATGGCCACGCCGGTGCCGTCAACGATTTTACCGGCAAATGTGCTCAAGCCCGTACCGGTGCCTTGCAGGGTCAGCGTTCTGGCGCCGGTGCCGGTGGCCAACAGGTCGGTGTTGATGGTGAAGGCCTGCGCACTGTTGTTGCCGATCTTGGGTAAGTTGTAGGCTCCGGCGGCACCAACCAGCTCGAATTGGCGTGTGTCGAAGGTCAGGCCTGAGGCGGCAGTCGAGTTCAGGGCGAAGGTGGAATTACCACCACCAAAGCCAAAGATCACCTTGCCGGAATCCCCGATGCTATTCACATTCAGAACGTAGGGTTGGCCTTGGGTGGATCCATAGATCACATTGCCGGAGAAGGTATTGACCGAGTTGATCAAATTCACCGAAGAGCCGCTGTAGTTTCCACTGCTGGGATTGACATCAAGCACGCCACTTCCGGAAACCAAGCCGGGCACGTTCAACGCTGCGCCACTTGAGGGGCCGATGGAGAGAACGCCTGCCGCATTGATCGTGATCGTGCTGGTGTCGCTGAGCGTTCCGGGCTCCAAAACAAGATGCGACAGACCGTTGACCGTGATGGTGTTGCCATTGAGTGCGGCGATGGACGTGGTGGGCGTAGCGTTAGCGCTATTCTCACCAAGACCTCCGCCGTTGAGGGTGATTCCACCGGTGAAGCTTTGGGTGCCGACCAGGCGCACGGAGTTGGCAGTGACTCCGGCATTCACGACAAGGCCACCGGTGAAGGTGTTGTTGCCGGAAAGGACTAATCTACCGGTGGTGCCGCCCTTGACGACCGTGACCGCGCCGCCGTTGTCAGTAATGGGGGCGTTAATATTGATAGCGCCAGAGCCGGTGGTGAGGTAAAGATTGCCGCCGCCCGTGGGAGTGGTCAAAACGCCGGCACCAGTGGCACCGCCAATGCTCAGCGTTGTCGCGGAGCCGTTGAGAATGCCGTAGGTCATGAGATTGTACCCGCTGGAAAGCCTGATGCCGCCGGTGAGTGGGCTGTTAGCCACGTGGGTTAAGCCGGCAATGGCAGAACCACCTGGCGTTGTGGCCAGCTGAAAGGTGGTTCCACTGGCATTCACCACATAATAAACGGTGTCCTTGGCCAATCCGGTTGGGATAGTATTTCCGGTTACCACCACATCACCATTCGCGTAGGCTGATCCCGTAACCGTAAGCACATTGGCCGCAATGGAAGTGATGTTTTGTGAGGTCCCGGCGGTGTTGCGCAGCGAATTGATGCTGCGGGTGGCGGTGAGCTGTGTCGCTGTGCCGGCGGCGAGGGTGACGGTGTGGTTGGCATCGGCCGCCCAAGCAGTGGCCCAAGTGGATTCCGCACTAGCAGCGATGTTGCGGGCCACGAAACGACTTGAGCTGTCGTAGATTGCGTAGTCGGTCTGGGCGTTGGCGGCCGTGCCAACGGTGGCCCAAGGCCCGATGATCTCGTTGGCGGCCGTGGCACTTGCTCCGCTTACCGCGAAGGCGGCGGTTGTGAAAGCGGGACTGCTAAAAGTAACCGCCGCGTCGGCGTTTGGACCCATGCCGAGGCTTGCCAACGTGAGTGTATTTTGATTGTTCGCCGTTTGAACGAGGTTCATTGCCCCTGAGTTCACGGTCACGGCACCAATGTTCTCGATGGCGCTTGCGCCGCCAGAGCTTGACGTCACATTGAACGTGCCACCGCCGTTGACCGCGATCGTCGCCGCGTTGTTGATGGCATCGATGTTGGCGTTCGAGGTGCGGCTGAGCAGAAGAGAGCCGCCGTTGAATACAAGACCAGCAGTACCTGAGATTTTCCCGTTTGTACTGCCATTGCCTATGTTAAGTTGACCGGCATTGAGGTACGTGGCACCGGTGTAGGTACTGGTGCCGGTAAGGATTTGCGTGCCTGCGCCGATCGTGGTCACCGTCATTCCGGCTGCACCGTCGGCAATCACGCCGCCGTAGGTCGCGGTGACGCCGGTGGGCACGTTCAGGACAAGATTCGTCAAGCTGCCTGGGAACGCGGCGGTGCCCGCTCCTGACAACAGCAGCCCGCCAGATAGCATGCTCTGGTCCACTGAAAACGTATTGGCGGAATGGGCGATGTCAAGCGTCAATGTAGTATGGTGAGGGCCGAACACGATCGTATGGACCAGATCCGAGTAGCTGTGCAGTGTCGTGCCGCTAATGCTTAATCCGCCACCGTTCAAAACGAGAGTCCCACCAGAACCGAGATTGTTGGCGGCGCCAACAACGAGCAGTCCGGCATTCACGGTCGTTGGCCCCGTATAGGTATTGGCTCCCGTGAGTATCCACTTGCCAGCGCCCGTCTTGGTCACCGAGAGAGCACCCGTGCCATTGTCGGCAAAGGTCGCCGCGAGGGTGTTGGTACCGGTCTGGGTACCTGTGAGAATCAGCGTGCGGGTCTGGTTGGCGGCACCGTAGCCCGGGGTGGCGGTACTTGTCAGGTTGAGAGCACCGCTACCGGAAGCATCGAGCGTGGCGGAGTCGCCAGCCGCCGTGCCATTGATGGTGAAGCTGCGGTCGGAGCTGGCTGCACCGCCGGTGTACTTGAGTGTTGTACCATTGGCCAGCAGCAGGTTGGCGGCATCGTTCGAAGATTTGCCGATCGAACTATTTGCCCCGCCGTTCGCAATGGAGCTGGCGGTCAGGGTACCGCCGTTAATGGTGACCGGACCGTCGAATGTGTTGGCGGCTTGGAGTTGCAGTTCGCCGACGCCAGTCTTGATGATGCCAGCCGGGGTGCCCTGACTGTTGCGGATGACTCCTGGCAAATAGCCATACCAAGCAGCGCTTGCGGCCTCGATCGTCCGGTCAGACCCGTTCAAGTCAATCTTGTTGAGAAAACCGAATTGATAACCTGGACTGGCGGCGGCGTCGTTCATCACAAAAACCGATGGGTTGAAAAAGCCGGTGGCTAAGGCGTTCCCAGCCTCATTCGCAGCACCCCAAACCACTTCATAGTTCACATTGTTAGAGACAGACCATGACGGACGGGGATTTGCAACCATGTTAATACCGCTTCTTCCGCCAGGGATCTGGACTTGACCAGGGCCGGCACCGAGGGCGCGTTTCATATCCCACTGGAGGCTCACAACCGCATTGCTAATCTCCAGATTGCTGCCAGAGGTTGGGACTCCTTGGATCCCGCCTGGTAGAGAGGATTCATTATTGTT
>JFJP01028371.1_pt1 | contig 13824 bp, 11 predicted proteins | sample 431651 | NCBI WGS metagenome assembly JFJP01 (sample SAMN02602958, study PRJNA72255) | Microbial mat metagenome, whole genome shotgun sequencing project. | biome: fresh water; feature: sink hole; material: water; isolation source: purple microbial (photo- and chemosynthetic) mats found in... | reverse complement strand
GAAGACAATTTGGCCGAGTGGTTAAGGCGTTAGCTTAAGGCGCTAATGGGAAACCGCGGGAGTTCGACCCTCCCAGTTGTCATATTTTTTTTGAATTTTTTTTGAATAAATAAATATTTTTGTATTTATTTTATTTTTGATCATTGTTTTAATGTTTTTTTCTTTTCTTTCTTCAAATAAAAAAACTCAATTTATTTTCATAAAGTTATTTCAACAGCAAATGAATTTATCTGCCTTTATTCATGATAATTTTCATGATTTTCAGAGCAAAAAAAGCATTTAGATATTATTGTTTAAATTAAAAAAAAAAAAAAATCTATAAATAAAACCAAAAACTTTTTTATTAACAATGATGAAAATTTTATCAGGAGTGCCAAAATCTAATGATTATTTGAAATTAGGTCTCTTTCAAACTTCTCAAATATTTCATTTTACAAAACAAACACAACCACCTCCGAAAACACACCTGGATATTGAGCGAATAAAAAGATTGGCAAAAGAAACCAATTTACTATATTTGGTATATTTATAATTCACTGATAAAATTGTCATTTTGAAAAGAAAAAAAATTTTGAAACAAAAAAAGCCGCACCTGAAAAGGCTAAGAAAACCAAGGATGAATTAAGTAGTGATACTAATCAAAATGTCATTCGTCGAGAAATAGGAAATGATTGTGCACAAATTCCTTTAAAATTCTTAGCTTTTTGGTTTGCTGGCCACGCTAGGTTCACAAATTTATTTTTAATAAAAGTTTGAATTCTTTTAAAAAAGTCAGGCTCCATTCTGGGCTGAATTAACTCGATCTTCAATTGACGCAATAAATCACGCGATATTATATATTACAAGTTATGTTCCTCTTGGGCCTTCTTCCAAATACCCTTATGGTTTTTATAAACAATTTTTTTTAAAAAAAGGAAACATTGATTATTAGGGATCGATAAATTAAAGAACATCGTTGTTATGATACCTGCAGCATTGTTTTTTGGCTTTGGATCACATATCATTTTTACATCTTTGAAAAGTCTGTTGACCTTTTCTTATGGATTAGCAGAAGCACCAATTAGTGAAGTTAGTTCATTGCCCACACTAATGGTTAATTAAAATAATCTGTTTTCTTTTGAAAATGACCCCTGTTACGTTTTATTTTCGATAGATTTATTTGATGAGTATTGGGATCGAGATTGTAGTGGTTTATAGGAACATTACAGATGCTTCGAATTTGCATGGAGATTTCACAAATCAAGGGATTCTAGCAAAATTTAAAGCTTTAAACAAAAAAAAAGATCCTTTGCTGGAAGCAGTTCTTTTTGAGAATTTAATTACTTTGAATTCGACATTAATTCCGATGATTGTTGCTGGTTTTAATCTTAATTTCCATTTTAATATCTATTTTTTAAGTGATGGATATCTTTTGGCCACATTATCCCTTTTCTGAAATAGGAAGTGCTACAATAGGACTTATTCAATGGTTTTAATGAATTTTTTTATAAATTAATTAAAAAAAAAATTATAAGGTACCTCGGCTACCAGTTATTTACAAGAAATATACCTAATCTTATCGGTCAAGGAGTTGATTTGGATATATTGAACGATATCACTTGTATAATTAAAAACAATCCTTATGTTATGAATATTAGTCAGCCAAAAGGAGTAACTACAGGAACTCACAAATTCAGATTTTCTGCCAACATTATCTTCAACGAAGAAAAAATTCGTAAAGAATTAATGGAAGATTTAGAAGAAAGGTTTGATAGAATCACTTTCGAAAGGCGATATGATGATAGAGAAGAAGAATTGTCTGAATTAGTTGGAGATATGCCAAAAAAAATTTTGAATGAAATAAGAATTCAGGTCAAAATAATAAAATTAGTAATATATTTTATTGTTTGTTGTATTGGGTTTAGCAATACCAAATAGAAGAAGCTATTTCGCAAAAATATCCAGATTGTGAGGATTTACATTTGGAAATTGATACTGAAAAAACCTATGAATTGGATGCTGATGAATCTACAAAGGATCATTTAAACATTGCCCCTGCTATAAACATTCAATTATTGAGCAATGAAATCATTCATATTATTAATGGCGATTTTATGTTTGACGAACAAAAGAAAAAAGCTTTAAGGACCAGACAAACCTATCCTTTTTTGAGCGCAAAGGATCTCAAAAAGAATTATGAGTTTTTATTCACAGAAGTTGATGCTGATTATATTGATGAAAATTTGTGTTGTGATGAAGATTTCAGATTTGAAATGATTAAAAATCACTTGGAAGATAGTTCTACACGAATGGAGCAACTCGAAGAAACTGATAGTGAATAATAAATATATTAAAAAAAAATATTTTGAAATTAAAAACTATTTTTTTTTTTTGAAATTTAAAACCTTAACAATTCTTTCAAAAGGAAATTGAATTTTAAGTTTTTTTCTTAATCTTTTATTAATTTTAAAATATTTTATTTTTTAAGATTGATTACTTAAATGTCAAAAGTTTTGCTAATTTTGCTAATTTCTCTATTATCAGCTATTTTTCTGATTTACTATAATACTGAGCACGATTGGGAAACCTCCTCAACTCAAAGCATCAACCAAGGCGAACTTATTTCTTCCAAAATCTCAAATTTTTTTTTCGCTTTCGCCAACTATACCCTCACCTTTGACCAATCTCTCAACTATCTCAGCATAATTTCTCATCAATCTCACCTTTTTTCTAATAAACCTGGTCATTCTTTCTTTTATTGTGCTGCAAGCCAAACTTCTAATCAAAATCATTTTGGAATGTTTACCTTCAACGATCAATACATTAGAATCTGCAAAGATCAAGTCATCGATAAAATAACTCAAATTTCTTCAGATGAGGTGGAAATAACTGGCTATTTTTCAGATTGTGAGCTTCTTGCGAAATATAAATTCAGCATCAAACAAACTGATGAAAAACTTCAGATTTCAGGTGAATGCTTAAATTCGATGTTTAATCGTTCATTAGTTGTGATGTCTTCAAATAACAAAGAGAATGTATATGGTTTTGGAGAACATTCTGCCAAAGTTAATCTGAAAGGTGAGATTATTTCGAATTTCGTCAGAGAAAGTGGTTTGTTCAAAAGTTATGGTTTCCTGCCATTTATTGCTGATCTATTTGGAAATCATAGTGCTGGCAAAGATTATTATAGTTATTATCCTGCTCCATTGTTTTTGACTTCTGATTTAAGAGGATGTTTTTTATTAAATGATAATTACAATATTTTCGATATGACAAAGCCTGATGTAATAAAAATGATGGTGTGGAGCCCTAAAATATCAATGTTTTTATTCGATGGTCTTGATTTTCCAACATTAATAACGAAATTAACTGATCTGACAGGAAGAATGAAACCTTTACCTGAATGGATTATGAATGGAGCAGTAGTTGCAATAACTGGAGGAGGTGAGATACTTCATTCAAGCTATGAAAGATTGAAGAAATTCAATAGCAGTTTGGCTGGAATATGGACACAAGATTGGTCAGGAAAAAGGATGGATGGAGAATTTGCTAGATTATGGTGGAATTGGCAATTAGACGAAGATTATTATCCTGAATGGAAGACAATGACTGAGGAATTAAATAAAAATGGAGTCAGAAGATTAACATATATTAACCCAATGCTGCATAATATCACAGGTTATTTGAATCATGTTACGAATTTCTTTCAAATAGCAGCTGAAAAAGATTTTTTGATAAAGGATTCACAAAATAATTTTATTTACTATGACCTCAATGGATTCAAAGCAGGATTGATGGATTTTACCAATCCTCAAGCAGTTGAGTTCTACAAGCAAATTATCAAAGATTATATGTTCAATGATTCAAAAACTTCTGGGTTTATGGCCGATTTCGGTGAAGATATTCCTTTGGAAAATATTGTTTTTTACAATAAGTTCGCAGAAACTGATGCTATGCATAATATTTATCCATATTATTTACCAAAAATTTGTTCAGAAGCAGCTCAAGAATTTTATGGTTCTAATGATGAAATTGTCTTTTTTACAAGATCTGGTAATAAATTAACTCCGAATTATACAAGATTGGTATGGGCTGGGGATCAATTAGAAAATTGGGACGGGGGAAATGGGATTAAATCTGGCCTGAAAGCGATGTTAAATTTAGGCCTAAGTGGTGCTCAATTGTCTCATACTGATGTGGGAGGATATATTGATTTTTCCTTTCATGGATTTTTCAATATAGAAAGAACTGAAGAGTTATTGTTTAGATGGATTGAATTAGGAGCTTTTTCTGTTGTTATGAGAACACATGAAGGTACTGGTCCTGAAAAAACTCCTCAAGCCTATTCTTCAGATAAAATAGCAGAATTCTTTTCTAAATTCACTAAGATTTATCTATCATGGAAAGAATATAGAATATTTTTAATGAAAGAAGGCTATGAGAATGGTTTGCCAGTGCTTAGACATATGATGATTCATTATTTACATGATCCAGTTGCTCAAACTTTGATTGAACAATATCTTCTTGGAGAAGATTTATTGGTTGCTCCTGTTTTTGAACAGGGCAGCGAAATGAAAGAGGTTTATTTCCCTTATGCGAGAAATGGAGAGGTTGAAGAATGGATTCATTTGTGGAGCGGTAATAAATATGAATCATGTGGATGCTGGAAAGAAATTCCTGCTCCTTTAGGCAAGCCTGCCGTGTTTTATAAGAAAGAATCGAAATGGGGAAAAAAAATGGTCGAATTTTTGGACGGCATAGAAGATTTTCACAAATAAATGCATTTTTTTTACTTAATTAAATAAAAACTAAAACTTGAAAAAATTATGCAAAAAATCTAAAATTTTTTTTTTCTTAAATTTGTGGACTTTATTAAATAAAAAAAATAAAAAATTAAGTTGTCATAAATAATCGGGTCTTCATTGAAGTTCAAAATTCTTTTATATTACTACATTATAAACTCCAAAATCACTTCTGCCAATGTGTAAATAACAACAAACAAAAATAAACCAAATTCTCATATAATGCAAGCTGAAAATCCCAATAACTCTCAGGAATTCTCATGCCTATCATGTACAATTACCTATCAAACTACTGAAGATCAAGATATTCTTTGTCCTGAAGGGCATTTTTTCTGTAAAAAAAATCAATGTTCAAACATTTATCTCAAATTAATATTTTCTGAACCACATTATTATTACCCGGGTAAATGCCCAATGTGCAAATCGATCTTTCCTCAGTCTCAACTTGAAAAACTCATGACGGAAACCCAAAAGAATATATTCGATGAATTAGGGATAAAATTCGGACCAGATGCTGAGAAAACAAAAGCGGAATCTTTTGATAAATTAATAGAAGATATCAATGTTTTGGGATTTGATCATAAAATTGAAGAGATTAAATCAATTGTTGAAGAAATTATTGAAAAAGAATCTAAAGTTTTTTGTCCAAAATGTGGTCTTGGAGGTAGAAAAGATTTAGAATGTTGCCATATAACCTGTTTTTGTGAAATAATTTATTGTTATATCTGTGCTAAAGAGGAATCTGAACTTGATAAAGCTTATGAAGGTGGGATTTATGCACATAATGAAGACTGGGAAACTAATAAGGAAAGATGTCCTATGTATTTTTATAATGTTTGCGTCAGTGATGATAGATACCCCGAGGATGAAGAAGGTGCGATGAATTTCTTCCATTGTCAAAAGATTAAGAAGGCATTGAAAAATTTATTCGAAAATCTGGATAGATATGATATTGAGGAGATGGAAAAAAAATATGGGATATTGAAGAGTTATGATATTGATTTGAATGAAGTCATGGATTCGGACATTGAAATCATTAGAAAAACATGTTAAAAAGTCTTTATTAATTCTATATTTCTTTTAGTTTTTTTATAGTTTATTTTTAAAAAACTAAGATTTTCAACAATAACAAAAAAGAGCTTTTCATTTATTCACAAATCATTAACAAAAATTTATTTAATTTTGTATTTTTATGAATTCGTTCAAATAAAACCATAACAATGTTAAACGAAATTTCATCATTACCCTCCCCCATTTTTGTCAAAAAATTAAATGAACCTCAGCTTTCTCATTCAACCATCTCAGAAAAGCTATCTTCTGAAGAAAAAGAAGAAATAAATGATGATCTCATTGATGAATTCCAAAAGGAAGAAATTTTGAATAATTTCATTGCTTTGAAGAAAAAGGAAACATTCGGAGAGATTGATTTGGAATTTTGCTTTAGAAATAAAAATAACACTTTTAATTTGATTGAACCAGTCTTGAAAAAGACCTCCTTTTTTTATGTAAAAGATCAGGAAGAAAAAAATCAATATTCTTCTGCTTCAAGAAAAGGAAGCGTTTTCAATAAGAGAGCCAGTATCGGAGGCAGAAGGGTTTCACAAGCGATGAATAATAATAATTCGAAAAATGATAGGATTGAGAGCCTGGCAAAGTTTCAAAGTGACATTATTCATAAAATCTTTAAAAGCAGCGAAAGAAGTTATAATTTTGTAATAGATGGGCAAAAATATCAGGTAAAATATACTAATATTCTTTTTTACATGTGTTTGTTTATAAATAAATACATTATTCTTCTTCATTCAAGCATTTGTTAAAAATTAATCAATTAATTATTTACGTAGTTTGCTGAAAATTCGTGGTTTATTTTTCATGAAAGCAGTGAAATTCGCAAAAGAATTATTTATCTCTATAAATCGAAGTATTATATGCATAATTAATTTCATTGCCTTTGTGATCTGCGATTTTTCTCACAGAATCGGACATGAGGTAGATGTTATCAATTCTGCTTCATGGAGTCTCGATTTTTTTTGCACTATATCATTTACGATTGACTTTCTCCTTCGAAGTATTGGCATGGGTTTGTTCTTTGGAAAAGGCACTTTCATGAAAAGCTTTTTTGGCTGCTATTATTTTTTTATTTTATGGGCAAGGTCTTAATTTTATTCATTTTATTTTTATTTTCTTTATAATTTTTTTTTTTTTCATTTGTGCAGTTGGGTGGTTTTTTTGCCTGAAAATGACTTAACAACATTCTGTCTTTGCATCAGATTATTACGAAACAATAGAATCATCTCGTTGATCAATCCAATGAAGAAGACTCTTCGATCTTTTATTAGATCAATTCCAAGTTTTTTGAAAAGCTATACGAGTCTTCTCTCCTTGATGATTTTTTATTCGATTCTTGGGCTTCATTTCCTCAAAGGCTTAGATGAAAATCGTTGCAGATTAACCGAGTTTCCTATAAACAACACATGGCATGCAGATGAACACATCACCAATTTATGTGGGGAGTGGGAATGTCCAATAGAGTAATTAATTGAAAAATAAATTTAATGAACAATAAAATTTGATAATAAAGGACTTTTTGCCGAAATCCGAGTGATTTTGGTTTTAATGCAAATCATGAAGAAAACAAGATTCCTGAATTAAATTATGGATTGACAAATTTCAACACAATTTTCAATTCTTTTTTCACAGTTTTGCATTTTATTGATATCATCGGTTGGACATCAATCACTTATAATGTAAGAAATTTTAATGTGATAAAAATAACGATAAATTAAATTATTTAATAGTATTGGAAAACAATGAACCAATTAGCTTCAGCTTTATTCTTTATTTCCCTCGTCATTTTCGGGTTATTTCTATTTTTCTTTCTGAATTTTCAATTTTTATTTTTAGTGCATTGATCTTCATGAATATTTTGTTAGCAACTCTTTATGAAAGTTACGTTTCAAAAGAGTCAATTAAACATTCACTCGAAAAAAGTTCATTTTTCTTTTGATTTTCTTTATAAATTTCTAATTTTTTTTTTTTTAGAAATAAAAAAACAAGAGAAAACCCAGAAAAGAAATGTGGTGAATCTCGAGAATCTGAGTTTAGCAAAGACATTAAGATGTTCTCCAACTCCTAAAGTCATAAAAACTTCTCGTTTAAGCATTGATGAAGAAGCTTATCAAGAGAAAGTTAATCGAAAATTAATGGTTCACAAAGAAAAAATCAAAGAATCCAATAAAAACAAATATTTTATCATGAATTTGATTGAAAACCACATCTTTCGAAGAATTATTCTGTTCATAGTCTTATTGGACTGTATAATATTGAGTTTCGATCGATATCCAATCACTCCTTCTGAAATCAAATGGATTTACATCGCAGATTTCACTATATTCTGGATTTTATTGACTGAAATTGTGATAAGAATCATAGTTTTTGGTCCAAAGCTCTATTTTTTAAGCATGTTCAATTGCTGTGATTTCCTAATAATTTTTGCGAATTTAAACCAATATATCTATGAATTAATCATCGCTCCTTCGAACTTTGTTTATGAGCTCGAAACTCAATCAGGTCCTTTATTTCGAATAATGAAGCTTTTTCTCATTTTTCGTTTGATTTATTACTCAAATTCCATGCAAAAATTAAGTTATTTAACCAAAGCCCTAATCAAAACTCTTTATAAAATCAAATACTTTCTTCTATTTGTAATGTTAATTGCCATAACTTGTGCCCTTATTGGTCGAGAATTATTCGCATATCGATTGAAAATACTCGAAGAAGGTCACTACAAAACCCCAAGAATAAATTACGATAATTTTTATCATTCAATGATCGCAGTAATTCTAGCGTATTATAATGAAGATTGGAATATTGTGATGTATGAAATTTATATTAGTTTTGGGGATTCTTCGATTATTTTCTATATGTTCTTAATCATTGTTGGACAAATGACTATCACAGTTCTGCTCAAAGCCCTTATTCTCAACTATTTTATCAAATCAACACCCAAAGAATTCTTTATTCATGAAAGGAAATTCGGGAAAAAAGCCTTGACTTTTCTAAAATCCAAGCTTCAAACCATGAAAAATGGCATGCAAACTCAGGTTATTGAGAAGAAAAGCCCGCTTTTGAATAAATCCCTGAAGAAAAGTCCGATTTTACCAAGAAAATCAGAGTTTCTGATACCTCGAACATTTTGGAAAACTCAGAATTTTCAGAGATCGAACACAGCAAATACGAAAAATTCGAAGAAAAATAGTGATTTAGTTCTTGTGAAAAATTTGGAAATCAAGAAAAATTCAATTTTGGAGATAAGCACTCAAAAAAATGCAAGTTTACCAATAGAAAATTCAAAGGTTTCTTCTCTAACTCAAACATCTCCTCGTAAAAAAAAAACCCTTTATAATATTAAGAAGAGAAAAAACTATCAAAAGTTTTTTTTTGGGATGCTAAATTCTAAATATTATCAATATTTCATGTTTTCGATCACTTTGACATCAATGGTTATGCAGGTTATGGACTCGAAATTCGATGATCCTGATTCTGAAAAACAAATATGTATTGAAATAATTGATCGAATTTTGGGTTCGATTTATTTTGTGGAGTTTTTAATGAATGTTTTTACTTATGGTTTCATTATGAATAAAGACAGCTACTTGAGACAAAGTTTCTATAATAAATTGGATTTCTTCAATATCATCATCACTATTTGTGATTTGTTCATTGATAAGCATAAACTTCGTCTTTTCCAAACCTTGAAAATCGTTAGAACTTTCAGAATTTTAAAACTTGCTACAAAAACCACGAACGAAATACAAATAATTTCCAATGCTTTTGCAGAAACCTTTCCGAATCTTTTTACTTTAATCACATTTTTTCTTATTTTCCTCACAATTTTCTCTTTAATTGCTACGAAATACATGAAAGGAACTTTGTTTCATTGTGAGAATTTCGATGAAGAAATACACATAAGTGATAAATTCGATTGTTTTGATAATGGAGGAGATTGGATGGATGAGGATATTGCATATAATAATCTATTGACATCAATGCTATCTTTATTCGAAATTTCTTCTTGTCAAGGCTGGACATATTTAATGGTGAAATCAATTGATGGAATGGCGGTTGATAAGGAGCCAATGGAGGATGCGAACCCTTTAAAGGCTTTGTTTTTTATTGTTTATTTCTTCATTGCTAATTTCCTACTTTTGAATATGTTCGTTGGGATTATTATTGAGAATATTATTGTTAATAAAAACAAAGCAAGTAAAAAAGTGGTTTTCTTTATCATTTTTATAAGTGTCTATAGGGGGACTTGATAGACTTTCTGAAGAACAAAAGGAATGGGCTATCATTAAAGCAAATATACTGAAGATTAAGCCTAAACCTTTAGTAATTTTTTTGATTATTTTAAATTTTTTTTATTTTATTCATTAATTTAGAGAACTATTTCTGAAAAAGGCTTTAGAAAAATGCTTTACTTGCTTCTGAAAAGCAAATATAATAATATTTTTTTCGATACATGCACAATACTGAACCTAATAATACTCATGTCATATTATCATCGGCAACCTCTCAATGTAACCAACGTGCTGAATGGCTTGAATTATTTTTTTATTGCAGTTTTTTTCATTGAAAACTTAATTAAATTAGCATTAGATCATAAACACCATTTCCATAGCAAAAAATCTCTTTATGAAGCTTTTATTCTTTTACTAATATTCATTGATATCATAATTCAAGCAGCAATCCCAATCTCCAGCAATCATATCCAGAACTCTTACATAATATATGAAGCTATAGTCAAAGGACTTCAAGCTACTCGAATATATCGCATTTTCAAACGAATTCAAAGTGTGAAACAAATATATGATACATTGTTTCATGTTCTTCCCACGCTTCTCAATATGCTTTTTTTGATAATCCTGATTCTTTATATGTATACGATTGTCGGAATGGATATTTTCTCATTTCTAAAGCCACAAAAGACTCTTAATGGCTATGATATGCATTTCCGAAGTTTTTCAATCAGTTTCTTCACATTAGTAAGAGTGGCTTCTTCGGAAACGTGGTTCTTAGTGTTTTCTGATGCTGCGAGACAAATTCAGCCAAATTTCTTCTGTAGATCGGTGAAAAATTATTATGATTATGTGGAATATGGTTTAATGGACTGTGGAAATTTATTGGCTTTTCCTTATTTTCTTAGTTTTCATATCTTATTTTCTTTGGTTATTTTGAATCTTTTTGTGGTTATTGTTTTGACGCAATATGATGATGAGTTCAAAGCACATCAAAGCGCCATTAATAAGTATCAATTGAAAAGGATTCAGAAAGAATGGAGGGAATGTGATCCGAATGGAGATGGATATATCAATTATAAGAAGAAGTTCCTAAAATTACTTAAGATTCCAGTTTATGAAAATGAGAAAACGCTGATTTTTTCTTATAAGTTCCATGACGTTATTATTGAATTGTCGAAAATGTCAGTTTTGGTTCATTATGGAGTTATTAAGTAAATTACTTGTAGTTTTTTACTTTGTTATTTTTTTTTCTCATTCAATTGTTTTTTAAAAATAATTTGAGTTTTTCTTTTGTTGCTAATCTTTTTCACTCAATTTTTTCAATTGTTTTTTGAAGTTTGGAGACAGATGAAGAAGCAGAAGATGAATTAGATTCAGATGAGAAAGCGGAAAGTCCAAAAAAGCAAAAGAGTTTTAAAAAAACAAACTTTTTTTGTGGGGATATGAGTTCGATCATCTTAATCAGCAAATTAATTCGAGCATGGGTGAAAAAAGCCAGAAAGCAATACGATGGGTACCTCATATATATATTATTAAACATTTGTAAATATTCATAAAAATAGTGAAAATGCTGCAAATGATATATTTGAAGTGACCCGAGCTGCTTTAAAACGAGTAAAATCACAAAAAAATGAAGAAGAAAACTCACCGAATTCAAAAAGAAATGAACAAAAGGATGAAAATTCATTAAAGATTCTTCAAATGCCTGAAGAAATTGAAAAAAAACAAGAAAATTTGAGCAAATTGAATATGATGAATGAAGTCACTTTTGATGAACCCTCTATTGTCAGCCAAAATAGAAGCATTGATATTGCAGCAAATTCACAAAGAAAATTATTGGAGGGTAGTTCGAGAAGAAGAGTTTCGATTTTGAAGAACCAGAATATTTTTGTAGAAAATCATGAAAATGAGACTTTTAAGAAAAAAAACAAAGGGAAAAAAATTCTGTTTATGATCAATTAAATAATCAAGGTTTTTAAAACTTTCTCCTTTAAATATGAACAATCATTTAAAACTTAATGATTTTTTTGAATTATTTATGTCTTTAATATAAATAAAATTTTAAACTAAAATCATCAGTTTAATTTACTTCAGCTCGATGCATGATTCCTTCTACCATCACAAAACCCGTCAAAACCTCAATCTCTTGAAGAAAACTCTCATTTCAAAGCAAATGAAAATACTCAACTCAAAACCTAGCATTTTCCTTTCAACCAACATCCCCTTTGAAAAAAATCATCGATCAAAAACTTCGATAAAAAACTCTAAAGAAACCACTATTTTTCAAGAGAATTTCTTATTAAAACAAACAATTTCAAAGAAACCCAGTGATAAAAATGAAGCCAAATTGGTGAAAAAGCACATAGAGAAAATGCCTCCTCTTGCTTCAACACAATCCCTATTATCAAAAACTCCAATAATCGAGAAATTCCCATTCAACGACAAACCACTAATTCTGAAAAACTGCTTTTTCGAACCAAAATTTCCCATTCAAACACCACAAATAAATTTTAAAAATCTTTCAATTCAAAATCGAATGATTTCTACTGGCTCTTTAATCACAGAAAACTCGCAAAAAAATCCTCAGAAAATAAGAGCAAAACCTTTGCAGAAACTGCCAAAAATCAAAGGGAAATCCTGGGTTATCTTTGATGCCAAAAGCTCGAAAATGCTTCTCTCAAAAAAACCGCGAAAAAGTCGCGAAATCGCAAGTCTTACAAAAATAATGACCTGTTATTTAGTATGTCTTTTTATTGAGAAATTTCAAATAAATCCTTCATTATATTCTATGAAAGTGCCAAAATCTGCTACTATTATAGGAGGAACATCTGCTTGTTTAGAGCCAGGAGATTCTTTATTAATTGTAGATCTATTATATGGAATGATGCTGCCAAGTGGCAATGATGCGGCTTATTGTTTAGGGAAGTTCTTTGGGAAATTGGCTTATATTCTATATCAGGAGGAGAAAAATAAGCCTTTTGGAGTTAAAAAACAGAAATTCGCGGAGATTTATAAAGAAAAATGGGATTTTGAGCTAAATTCGAAGGATTTCGTGAGGTATTTTGTGTGTGAAATGAATAAAACTGCGAGAAATGAAGAGCTTTGTAATACTTTTTTCAACAATCCACATGGACTTTGTGATAAAATAAATAAATCAACTGCTGAAGATATCGCGAAACTATCGATTCTTGCTTTAAAATCGAAGCTTTTTTTTGAGATTGTGAATAAAAAGGAATATTCTTGTGAGATTCACACTAAAAAAAATGAAATTAAAAAAATATATTGGAAAAACACTAATGAATTATTGGAAAAAGGTTTTAATGGCATAAAAACTGGGAATACACTTTCTGCTGGACCATGTTTCGCAACCAGTTTTCAACAGCAAGGGTTGGATGTGATCATTGTGATTCTTAAGACGAAATCGCCTGATTCAAGATTCGGAGATGCGATGAAACTGCTGAAATGGATGCTGAAAAACTCGAGAAATAATGAAGAAAATGAACTGTTTTAATGATTTTTTTAAAAATTTAAGAGTTTTAAAAAACTCGAAAATTGCTAAAAAAACTCAATTTTTCCATTTTTAAAAAAATTAAGATAAAATTATAAAAATTTTTAAAAGAAAAACTTTATAAAAAATTATAATAAAAAATGTCTTTACTTTCAACATTTTTGAGCTATTTCGGCTGTGTTTATTTCCTTTACCACGGGTCAATCGCGATTTATCTGAAGCAAAACAAGCCGAA